>Ga0190366_1000356_pt1 | contig 10723 bp, 9 predicted proteins | sample 487218910_MG_FD_169990 | JGI IMG/M metagenome (GOLD analysis project Ga0190366, IMG submission 169990) | Hydrothermal vent microbial mat bacterial communities from Southern Trench, Guaymas Basin, Mexico - 4872-18-9-10_MG | ecosystem: Environmental > Aquatic > Marine > Hydrothermal vents >...
GGCACATACATTAACGTAAAAGGAATAGCTACTCTACTAGGTGTGCCTATAGACGAGGAGAACCTAGTCAAAAGCTAGTAGCAGTTCTCACCTATGAGCATTTATGAGAAGGAAAAATATTATTGTGAAAATATCTAACTTATGTCTGCTATATTTAGAATAAGAGAAATAACTTAGGAGAGGGCATGTGCTTGCAACAAGGAGCATTTCATAAGGAATGCATGATTAGAATATCAAGCTTACAGATTTTAGTTACTAAAACTGACCAGAAGAGTCCATCATAACTACGTCATTTTCGTGCAAGAGTAAGTGCCCTTCTAAACACCTTCTCCAACCCTAAAGCCCATCTATCACCCCTACTTCTCCTCCAATCCCAGATGAGGTAGAAGATACACAAGATAAAGATCGTAACAGAAATCTTAAAACCTAGCTCAAACCAGTCCTGAGGAACATACCTGATAATAATCGTTAAATCGCCAGTAGCATTAATCCAGAAACCATTAATAACACTGTAGACAGGAACAGACCTAACAACCACAACAGGCCCACTATCTTTGTGTACTTTAACATATCAAGGGAATCACAAATATTAACAAATAGGTATAGACCTTAAGGAATCATTTATGACAAGGTTTCTGGTCTAATATTATTCTAATTATAATAAATTTTATATAATGTTTTATAGATCTTCATATACCTATTTACTGCCTTGCTAAGCCTATGATGTTCATAAGCATATTTGAAAGCTGTCTCACCAAGTCTTTTACGTAGACTTTCATCCTCGAGCAACATCCTTATTGCTTGTGCTAAAGAGGAAAAATTTCCATACTTAAATACAAGACCGTTGATATGGTGTTTAACATGCTTACATATCGAATTAAGTGTATTGGAAACTATAATAGGGGTACGTTGAGACATAGCCTCTATTACGGCTAGAGAATGTGCAGCACCGGCATATAGCGGGTACACAAACGCTAAAGAAAATCTATTCAAAGCTAATATTATTTTCTTGTCAGTAATCTTACCTAAGTATACTACACTATGCCTTATGCCAAGCTTATCACTAAGGGAAAGTATAAAGTTAAGAGCGCCTTCATCAGGACCTACAATTAAATATTTAATTTTCCTAACTCCACTCTTATAAAGGCATGCCAACGCTTTGACTACTTGGTGCAATCCTTTATTATAGTCAATTCTTGACACTGTAATCACATAGTTATATGGTTCTACTGCATACTGTTCCAAAATTCTCGATATATAATCATCATCAGGTTTATATGCAAAATATTGATCTGGTACAAAATTTTTAATAATAATCACTCTTTCAGCATTAAGACCATGTAATAGAAGCATACTTTTTTCCTCATCGGAAGATGCAATTATGGTATCAACATACCTCCTTAGTAGGTTCAAGGTAATGCTTTTTGCAAATGCTCTCTTAGCTATCATGGTTCCGGTCTGAAATATCGAGTTAGTATAATACATATCCAATAACGTTGTTTGAAGAGCTCCATGACTTGTTAAGATGATCGGTTTCTTAAGTCGACGAAGGGTGAGTAGAAGATTAGAAGTAAAGAGTTCGGCGTAACCATGTATGTTTAATACATCTGCGTCACTTTTCTCAAAAGCTCTAATATGAAGTGGAAATATAGGTAGTAAATCTCTCTCAATAATTATTCCAATTTTTCCTAGAACCTCTATATGTGAACGCTTCAACATTATTCTCTTCTTGTTAAGGGTGATTACATTACCAGTATGTATTTCTACATTAACTCCTTGCCTAATTAAATCATTGACTAAGTAAATGACATGGAATATTATGCCTCCCGTAGCTGGTAAAAAGCGAGATACGTATATTGCTACTTTCAATTAATTCAATCTCCTTAGTTTCCAGTTCTTATCTAACCTATGTATTAATCTGGCTATCGGTATAATTAATAAGAGATATATGAGTACAATTAACCACATAGTTATAGATATAGCTCGAGTAAACAATATCAATGTTGGAGGATTATAATATAATTCAAAATTTTGTACGCCTTTGTGTGCCAATATATATCCATGAAGCATGTATAAAGCTTTCACGGGTATTATAGTTTCCTCTTCGACTTTCATAATCCACTCACTAGGCAATCTCATTGGCCAAGTAAAAACTACAATACAAGGCGATTTAAAGCACGTTATTTCCCCGGCAATAGCTTTATTGTACTTTAGGACATAATTCCATTTAATTCTTCCTACTCGAAGCACCTCAAGATTTGTTTTTATGCTGGAAGATATAGGAATAGAATATATGTTTCTTAAAGCATACATACTTATTAAAGATGAAAAATCTATATAAACACTATTGCAGATGCTCCGAATTTTCAACGTTAATACATTGTTATTATCCGTACTATTTACCCTTAAGAAATAAAGAATATAGAACCAACCGTAATCATCTATAGAGCGTGCAATCTTTGTTAAAGGTATTTCTTTATTGCTTATAGTTGCTGTAACGTTTATTGCTTGGGGTTTTGTACTTTTATATCTAATAAACAGTAAATAATTGCCCTCCGCTATGTGGGATTTCATTTTAACTTCTGAAGTGTTGTAGAGCAGAAGAACACCTAGCGAGGGATCGGATGCGCTATATTTTACTGGTAGGAGACTCGCGTATCCAGTTAGGTTTTCAGTATATGATGAAGGCTCATGTATGTAAATAATGTGTTTAGACCTGATTAAACGTGAAGCCCATTCATAGTATTCATTAAAGCATGTCTTTGGAAGGACTATGATTATGTTATCAATGTAGAGCTTGCTATGGGGAGTTAAGACTATAATGTAATTGCCTCGCGATATGTTACCCAAGTCTATGGTAACCCATCTAAAGCCTAACCAGAGTATCTTAATAGTAGAGTTCCGTATTATTTCATTATTTTGTTTAATTACGATATTTAGCTCTGGAATGTCGTTTACTGAGAATCTACCCAGTCTAAGCATCAATGTATATGTCCCATCAAATTTGATAGCAAGACTCCTTTTCAGGGGATTAGAGGTACCGATTACATACAATGCATAGTCGCCATAAGTAACCTGACCATATACAGAATCATGCATACCACTAGGAGCAATATATCCATAGTATTTTGGCTCAAAGAACTTCCAACCTGCATCTATGACCTTTTTCACTTTTTGAGGTTCACGTATGTCTACTATAGGTATACTCCAGTGGTGATACATACCTTGTAGTGCAATCAAATCAAGCAGGCCTGAGTTATGAAGGACTATAGTATCGATTCTTGATGTAGAGAAGTTGAACTGCTCAAGTGATAAGCTGTTAGCAAAGATCGGAACCAGAGTAGGAGTGTCATTCGTTAAAAGGTGCAGTACTTCCTGAACTAAATCTCTCATTAATATTGGTGTAACCGATAAAGTATTTGATCCACCTATGACTAAAAGAGGATAACCCACATATATACGCTCTACTTCATGTGGAACTTGTTTTATTTCGATACCATTGTATTCATAGTATAGAGGTAGAAGTAGTGATTTGCCCATTTCTTCTTCAGTAATTACATATTTAATGCCATATAGTGATAGTATGTCCTTATAAGACGGTGAATATCTATAGTGTTTAGTCCACATAAATGTATCCTGACTATCTGTAAACCCCGGATAGTTGTAACTAAATGCATGAATTCCATCAACATATGTTACAGTAAGGTCTCTATGTAGTGAGTTAGACATGTTTAAACGATCCCATATATGCTTAACTACATCTTGTTTCCATGAGTTTGCATACGAGGAGTATACTGGTTCATAGTTTGCTAATACTGAAAACGGTGCTGAATATGCCCAAGTGAGTGCACCTAATATGTAAATACAAGCAATAGCTAACAGAAATGCTGTTATCAGTATTCTATAGTTAAAGTTGCTTAAAGTTCTTGTTATACAAATCTTATGCTTAGCAGTAATGTATCCAATGAAGGCCGGGCTCAACGAGATAGCTATATTCCAAAATATCAAAAGCCTATGCGGCTTTTTAAGATAAACTGCATATGGTATAATACTTCTGATAGTCTCATAGAGGTCTTTATTTGCAGATATGTACATCATTACAAGCCCTATTAGAACAATTATATAGAATGTAGAGATCGTCATTCTATCTTCACAATTTCTAAACTTAATCCTACTACTTAAGACTAAAGAAAACTCTAATAGAAATACCAATATTAAAGAATAAGTTAATGATGGATATCTAATGATATCTCTAAATGGCCTTATATGTGTAAAATGATACTTATGCTCCATATTTATGGCCTGCAACGCATCTATAAAGCTTGGGATGTATCGCTTCACGAAATTCTCTTCGTATCCGCTTATACCACAAACGGGTTTTAATGGCCAATCAATAGCATAGGAGTACAGTTGTAAGGGTAAGAAGTACAAAGACAACATTAAAGATATAATAAGGCCCAATACTACATAGGCTAAATATCTCAATGCTTTACGCGTGTTAGTCTCAATAATCAAGATATGTACGAATATAGCTAAACATAGCAAAATTGCTGGAATGCCGACAGTAATAACACTATCTAAGGGATTAAAGAATGAAATCGAAAATATAATACCACCTGCTATAACATAACACATCTTCTCATACAATGGCATATTTTGTGAGACTATTCGATAATACTTGTAGATAATCCATAAAACAAGGGGTGCTAGGGAGAAGGCCCATATACGTGCAGAGAAGAGTGTTGTTTCGCTCAGATAATACGGAGCTAATGAGTATAATAATGCAGACACGATGTTTAGCATACTATTCTTTCTGAATAACACTCTTGTAAGTAATAGCATAGAGAAGGCAGCTATTACTGTTTGTATTAGGAAATTTATTTTTGTCAGCAAAATGAATAAAGAGAAATAATCCTTGATTAAATATTTAAGCACTATTACGAATATTGATATGATCTTTGTTGGTATCTGAGGCCCATACATCCACCAGAAATATAGAGGGTTCTTAACTTTAGTTATATACTCACTATGAGCTATATACGACGCATACTCGTTCACAAGATCAACATGGTAAAAAGGTACGTTATTCAAAGCTGTTGATGGAAGTACTATGAAGAATACTATTATAGTAACTACTAAATATTGTAACCATGTGAATCTATACAGACATTGTAATGTTTTTGGCCACATATCTATATGTTTCATCTTATTCAGCGACTAAGGCTACCTTAATCCTTATAACCGACTGCCAAGAGGTCATTTGAAACAACCCTAGGTGCTTTCACTCCATTTAGTAGATACATTAAATGTATTAACTGCCATGTGATATGAACGACTATGGTTCCAGTAATCTTTAAAACTTTCTTTGCAATTCTATGATCATACCTACCAAAGGGCTTTACATTGCGTACAATTATTCTATTGAACCCTGCCAGGTTAAGGAGTTGGACAATACTAGTTTCTGTAAAGGCACCCATTCTATGAGTTAGGTCACCATAAATGTTACGTATTGCAAGTGGGTTCGCTGCATTAGGTGTAAGGAGAATTAATACGCCACCTTTAGATAGCCGCATATAGCAGAGCTTACATAGTTTTAGTGCAGTCTCTAAATCGAAGTGTTCAATGAAATTGAATGCCAATATGGCATTATAGGTTTCCTGACATCTCTCAAGGAATTCTAATGCATCAGCATGTAGACAGTTTATGCCCCTCGATTTAGCAATCTCTATCTGTTCAGCATTTATATCTACTCCTAAGACACTACTATAACCCATTCTATTTAGTGCCCATACTTCATGTCCTAGACCAGATCCAAGAGCTAGTATCTTCGCTTTTTTATTCTTAGGCAGATAGTCCGCAATATGATCCTTCATCCAATAGTATTTAGATAAATACTCCTCTTCCAGCTCTTTTAATCTATGCATGTACTTTGCACGTGCTTCGAAATACTTGTTAAGAAGTTCACGCGTCATATCTCTTCACCTAAATTTGCTAGTCACTTTATTGTATACGCTCACGACCCTATCGATATGCATATCCCAATTAAACAATTTAGCTCTCTCAAGCCCTTTCTTAACAATTTTTTCACGTGTTTGCGAATCAGATAAGATCTTAAGTATTGCATCAACGAAACAATTATAGTCATATGGATCACAGAGTATGGCAGCACTACCTGCTATTTCAGGTACTGCATAGGCATTAGATGTCACCACGGGACATCCACAAGCCATTGCTTCTACAATAGGGAATCCGAAGTTCTCATGTAGGGAGGGAAATAAGAGCATCTCAGCCCCATTATATAAAGCCACAAGATCTTCTTTTGGAACCCATCCAAGCATTCTTACATGGTCTTGTAAGCTAAGTTCATTAATGAGTTTTCGAACAAACAGATTATTCCAACCAGAACCAACAATTACGAGTACTATGTCCCCTACTCGCTTTCTAACTATATAGAATGATCTGAAGAGGACTTCGGGATTTTTTCTTCTGCTAAATGCACTAACATGCAGTATATATTTTGATCTAATACCATATCTAGCCTTGGTACTCACAACAAGGTTATTACTTAATGGTCTAAATACCGTATGATCAATGGGCAGGTGAATTACTTCTACTTTGAAGTTTGACACTCTAAGTTTCTTTAATAATGTATCATGTACATGGTTACTAATAGCTATAAAGTATGTAATGTATTTTGCTACTTGTTTTTCAAGAGTTTTCTTCATGATACGTAATACAGGTGTTGTGTAGTCATCTAGACCTGGCTCATCCCAATGTATAGTTCCGTGAATAGTGACTATTGAAGGAGCATCGAGTTTTGATATTGAGGGCCACCAAGACCATGGTATTGTATTAAAATGTATAACATCTGGATCCAGTTTATTTATTTCCCTCTCTCTTAAGTAGGGTAATTTAGGAATTACCGCCTCTTCTGTTAACCTATATATCGGTAACTCAGATTTTTTATGGTGAATAAGTACTACTTCAAGATTTGTTTTCTCGACCAACTTCTTTATCAAATCTATTTGATACAAGGAAGGCGCACTTTTAGGATATTTATCTATATAGTATGTAAATATCCCAATTCTCATCGCTACACATCACCACCTTTAGTTTGAGTGGTGGAGAAATGTATAAGATGTCTCGATGCTTTACGGATAGCTTCATACCGTGGAATGTTGTTTTCCACTATAAGGTATGGAACTAATGTTAGAGAAGAGACTCGAATTCTTGATGGATGTCCATAAACACGCAAAGGTAGTGCTAACTTATTTAAAGGTTCTCCGAATGCTTCACCATGATCAGATGTTATCACTATTTTTCCGGGCAGAACTTCTGTAAGCTTCTTTACATAGTAAAGGACTGAGAGTAGGTTAGCTATGTATGCTTTTATAGCTTCTGAGGGTGTTCTATGGGCATACTCGCATACTTTGTCTGGTATTCCTGCACATAGATACCCCTTCCTCAGCAGGCTTTTTACCATCTTGACAAGTACTAATAGGTTACTAGTAGGAGCGTTGTAAAGTAGTGCTTTATTCATGAACTCTCTACCTAGAGCATTAATATGGTTGAATTTTCTGTTAATGAAAGGGTAATGGGGTTGTAGAAACCATATGATCATTCTCCTATCTGGGTTTCTTACATAGGTTTTTAAAGCGACATAATACGTGGCTTCAGGTCTTACCGTTCCTATCTTACTATCCCAGTAATTCCTCCATACTGGAGTGTACTTATAAAATAGCGCCTTGAGTCTTGCTCCTAACATATGGTCTATCACTGGGTTAGAATTCACGAAAACAGTATCCTTTAACTTCTCTTTTATGTTATCATCAAAATTCTTTCTCACGAATTCTATAGTTGAGGAAGCAGAGCTTGTTATGCATTTAAACTTTGCATCTGAAGGAAAGTACTCTTTATAGACATGCTTGAATATATCGCATCGACATGCATCTAGTACTATGAGGTGGCTCCAATCGAAACTCAGCACATTAACTCCTCCATTAGAACCAAGTAAGATAGTCGTTATAGCATCCATCACTCTGTCGTAGATTCTAATGGTTTATCACCTTCTTCATCAACTTAAAACCGTCAACAGCGCCCTTAAATATTGATTTTAATACTTCACGTTTATTACCAGTAACATCCTTAAGAGCTATAACCATGTAGTATGCCGTTATTACGAGGGAAGCTAGTAGCGCCACAAATCTCTGTAAAGCATTCCTGCTCCACATAGCATGGAACAGTATCCGATTTCTAATAGTGTAATAGGCTCTAAGAGGACTCTTCAAGCGAAGCGTTAATACTCTACTTTGTTCCGGTAACGGTACGTCATGCCATATCTTCGCTGTTGGCACGACCATTATCTTATACCCAACTTTTCTCACCCGCTGACAGAAGTCTCCTTCATCATAGTGTATTGGGAATAGTTTTGAGTTGAATAAGCCAACTTTTTTAAATATTTCTCTTCGAACCATAAATGCATTTGGGAAGTCCTCAGACTCATAGGGTTCTCTAAGCAATCCGTTATCTACGGTATTAAACCCGATAAACTCAGTTATTGTTGTCCAGTAGCTTCTTCTTATACCAGCACACCAGATTCTCTTAGGGTCTTTTAAGAAGTACATTACTGGACCTGCTACTCCTACCTCAGGATGTTTTTCCATGAATTCTACGAGTTCTCTTACAATGTTTTTAGCAACAATATTATCATCGTCTATTATGAAGATGTACTTGCCCCTAGACGCTCTTATACCCAGGTTTCGCGATTCAGCTAGAAGTTTCTCCTCATCATTACGTATGATCCTTATCTGAGGGAACAGTCCTTTAATATATTCGTACGTGCCATTGCTAGAAGCATCATCGACAACAATGATCTCTAGTTCATCCTTTAGGTAGTCGTTTTCAAGGATTGACTTTATTAAACGCTCTAGCATCTCCTTCCTATTATGCGTAGGTATAACTATTGATACTACTGGGTTATCCATGCAGTATGTCCTCGAATACCTTTAGGAACATCTTCGCTCTTATGAAGCTCATCTCCATACACTACCACTTCTCATAGACTCGGATCCATTCGCTCGAGCATGTTCAGCAAGGCTCCGTGAATCCATGTTTTGAGGAGGTCTCAGTGTAATGAGTACCACTTCTTGCCAATATTGATTCTCTTTCCCCTCCCATCAACTAAGGCTTTTAGGACGAGTTTTAATGCGGCATGCTTGGCCATCTCGTTTAGTATTAACGCTAGTTGTTCAATAACTTCAACACTTACGAAACCTAAGTAGTCGACAACTTTGGCACCTGGGTTAGATTCCAGTAATCCAAAAATCTTCATTTTGAGATTCTCCCATCCAGAATACATATCCATTACCAAGATCTTTAAATCTTTCTTGTAACAACTCCAATTATCTTGTACCCAATTATAGGTATTTTAATTTTTCTTAACTTTCTCAACACCTTATGTTTGTAATAAAAGTCCGAGCAGGACTTTAACGCACCTAGCTTTATCAAAAATCTTATAACCAGATCTATAATAGGATACCTAACGCCTTCACTTCTGTATTCAATGACTTTAAACCCATTTTCCTTTAGTAAATTTAAAAACTCTCGCTCAGATCTATACTCCCTCACATGCGTTGGATCTAATTTGAATCCTTTTCCCTTTTCATAATACACCCAAATACCATATCGCTTCTTAATTACTGTTGAGACGTAGAGATATCCATCAGGCCTAAGAATTCTATAAATTTCTTTAAGCATTTTAGAATCATCTGGAACGTGCTCTATTACTTGAGATGAGATCGCTACATCAAAGAAATTATCCGGTATTTGTCTTAGATTGAGTACATCCCCAATAACGCCTTCAGCGAACGGACAGAACTTTCTTAGCCTTTTAATCCTCTTCTCGGAAATATCGACTCCAATTATTTTACTAGCATTTTTAAGTAGTCCTTTACTATATAGAGCATATAAAATAGTGCCGTCTCCACAACCTAAGTCGATGATTGAAAAGGATTCATTGGATGCGATGAGACGTTTTAGTAGCTTTTCAAGTAGTCTAGGAACGTTATTCTTATCTATAAAATAAGGGCGTTTTTCAGCATATTTTTCCCATTTCATTGTTTCCATCCTATATCGTAAACGCTTATCTCTCCATCCTTATTCCTTTTCTTTGTTTCCTTCATTCTTAACTACCAGACGACCTGCTATATAGCCTAGTGCTGACACTATATATTCTAGGAGTTTTAGTGTTAAGACTCCTAGGGCTAGAGTAGGGTTTGCCCAGAATCTCTCGTTTAGCATGAATAATTTTAGTCTATAGATCGGGCTTATCTGCTCTTGAACGTATTTACGGCTCTTGTATCTTTTCAGGTAGGTGTACGCTGATTTTGCATAGTGGTATCTCTTCCTCAGTAGTTTTCTTAATGTAATGTTTTCCTCGTGATGTAGTATGTAGGCATTTGCTCTTGTCCTAATGTCGTAACCTAGCTTCTCAATCTTGTGTGGCAGTGTTGCTTCTTCGTAAAATACTATGTCTTCGTCGAATCCTCCCGCTTTTATTGCTAGGTCTCTCCTGAGAAATCTTGGTGATTCTATTGGTGTTCTGACATAGAAGCTTCTCTCTAAGTCTCTAACCTTGGCCCAATAGTTATTGCCTACCGATCGCTCTGGGATTATTATTCCTCCTACTCCTGGATCGGATTCAGCCAGTTTCACACATTCTTCC
>Ga0190366_1000358_pt1 | contig 10689 bp, 8 predicted proteins | sample 487218910_MG_FD_169990 | JGI IMG/M metagenome (GOLD analysis project Ga0190366, IMG submission 169990) | Hydrothermal vent microbial mat bacterial communities from Southern Trench, Guaymas Basin, Mexico - 4872-18-9-10_MG | ecosystem: Environmental > Aquatic > Marine > Hydrothermal vents >...
ATATATACAATTTCTCAATTCTTGATCATTAAGCTTTACAGCACCTACATTCAGTCTTTCAAATATTTCAAATTTAACGTCAGAATGTGACTCTTTTCGTATTTCTATGACCCTTAGTGTAGTATCCTCTATTTTTCGTTGTTTCTCCTTATCTAAATCTTTGAAATATTTACCATTGAGTTCAGATAAAACTGATAACCCTCTTAGTTTGAATTCATTATTCAAAAACCTAAAGAAGGAGCGAAGCCTTTGTTGCCCGTCTATTACTGTGAATTTACCATTATCCTCCTCAGCAAGGTAGATTACAGGAATTGGAACTTCAAGTAATACAGATTCTATCAAAAGGCTTGCCTTTTTGTTATCCCAAACGTATCTTCTTTGAAATTCTGGATCTAATATCAAATCACCACGCTGAAATTTCCTAAATAATTCATAAATACTTCTATCACTTTTATCTGCATATACTCTTCGTCTTTCTGGAGGAATTTCTACTGGCTGTTCTTCCTCAATTGTTTCTTCCAAAATCAATTCTTCTTGGTTTTGTATTTCGTTATTCATATTCCCACCTCCATTTTAAAGCCGCCGAGCCGAATTTCGGACAACGAGTATTTCACGCAATTTTTATTCGTATAATCCTCCAAATTGGAGTTAAAGCGAAATTTTATAAGGTTAAACTTCATACGATTTTTTACGGACTTGGATATTAAAAAACTTACGCCTCAGGAATGGTATGAATTGATAGACAAACTCATAGAAGAAATAAAGCTGAGGAAGTATTCTCACCAAACAGGAAAAGTTGTAGATAGTCTAATCGTATGAAAAAGGTTTTCGAGAAAGTCATTCGCAGTAAGTACAAAGATCATAGAGTCGAATTTTCGAGGAGCGCGGATGATCAGGGAAACTAACAATTGTTTGTTGAAAGACTGCATGAGACATTAAGATATGCTAAACTTCGAGAGATTGGAAATGGAGAAACAGCTGAGATAAGATTATTTGCTTAAATGGCTGGTTTCTTCGTAATTTCTTGAGAGATCATTTGATCCCAAAAATAAAGCAAGCACCTACTGAAGTCGTGGATGAATGAAGATAGAAAAAAGGAAGATTTGGTAAGAAAGGCTACTTATCATCAAGCCAAGTTGATAAGACTTGTTTATAATAAATGGAGCGAAGATGGAAATCCACCCGACTTATTTACTCACACTCCATCGACAATAGGAAGTAGATTAGACTCCCTAGAGACACTTTTTAATATTGCCTACTCCCCAGTCCAGTTGGGCCAACTTGAACGAAGAGAGGAAACTCGAGCTAAACAGGTTATACGACGAGAGTTCAGATGTATACGTAAAGAGATACAAAGAAACACAGTTAGAGAAGTTCAAACTAGTGAGGATAGATAGGCTATCAAGAGGAATTGTACTAGACGCTGGATGCGGCCCTTGCTTCCTCAGGGAATACATCGAGGAATACTTCGGGATAGACATTTCTCAGAAGCTACTTTTGAGCTGTCCGAAGGGAAGAGTAGTCAGAGGAGACGTGGAGAGGATGCCTTACCCGAACTCGACTTTCGATACAGTCCTATCCATAACGGTATTGCAGAACGTCCCCCATAAGGCCAGGTTCATCTCAGAAATAAAGAGAGTTCTAGTCCCAGGTGGAATGGTCATAGTCACTGCTTTAAGGAAGTCTCTCTCTGAGAAAGAGGTAATTCGTCTTCTGGGTAACTCGGGATTTAGAGAAATAGAAAAATTAGACCTAGAAGGAACTGAGGACATAGGAGCAATTGGAAAAAAGGAATTGGACTACAGGGGAGTAAGCGAGTATAAATCTAAGGGAGGCCTCATAAGATGCAGGTGTTCAGTCTCAGAGGGAAAGATATCTGAGATCAAGATCTCGGGAGACTTCTTCCTCTATCCAGAGGAGGCAATAACTCAACTGGAAGATCATCTAACTGGGTCTAGAGCGTCATACATACACATAGCTTCAATATTGGAAGAATTTTGGGACAAGGTAAGAGAATCTCCAGGATTGTGCCCAAGAGATTTAGCCCTTGCTATTTCCAGAGCTCTCTAGGTCCCTAATTATCTTCTCGGCCAACTTCTTCCCAATCCCATCGATCCTCTCTAGACCAGAGACGCCTAGTCTGAGCAAATCCTCTCTATTTCTAATGCCCTTATTGAAGAGAGTTCTAGCCCTAACCCTTCCTATACCTCTTATAGAGACCAATGGGAGTAGTTCCCTTTTCACACCATATTTTACTCTTTTTCTAAGTTCTTCTGAAATTTTTCGAACTCTCCTTAGCTCGAAAAGCCTAGATATTTCTCTGGTAGAGTAGAGGAGCCATTCAGCAGTCTCCAGTATTCTCCTTAGGTCCCCTGGCCCTATTCTGTATTTCTTAGTTATTTCGTTCTCTCCCATTTCCTTTATCCAGTCTTTTAGGAGAAGTCCAGTTTTCAGACTCCTCAAAAATTCCTTAAATCCAATTGGGTCCTCGAATTCATCTGGGGGATCAATTAGTAAGTGTTCATTATCTACTTCTTCCATTAGCAGGTAGTCTCTCTTGGAGAAGCTCAGCCTCTCCATGTCTGAAGTGCTACATATTAAATGCAACAAACCAATTTCCGAGACCTTTTTCTCTTCCTCTCCCTTGACAGCCCCGTTTCTAATTATTAGAGAACTGACTGGATCTAAATATAACTCTGAAGTTCTCTTCCCAAAGATTGTAAGCTTGTATTCATCGTTCTGTTCAATTACGAACCCATTCTCGATTAAGAACTCTATCACTTGGGATACCTTGTCCTCTATTTCCCTCACTCCAACGGCATGACCAAGGAAGGTCGAGGAGAAAAACTCAAGTAGTTCCTCGAAGTTCTTGCAAAATTCTATTGAAGAGAGAACGTGGAATCTAAGAGATGGGAGACTAGAAAGCTTTGAGCTTATTTCTTCTACTCTACCTAGCACATATCTACTCATGAGAAAGTTCATCTCGTTTAAGCTCTTAGAAATTAATACTGCCTCTCCGTATTCGTCGTATTTGGGTCTACCCGCTCTTCCCGCCATTTGTTTATACTCCATTGTCGGAATAGGAATCATGGAACCCATGTCGTATCTCCTATAATCCCTTATTATGACCCTCCTTGCCGGTAAATTCACGCCAGCAGCTAGAGTAGGGGTAGCACATACCACTTTTATTTCTCTGGATTTGAACTTCTTCTCAACTATTCTCCTGTGCTCGGGATGCAATCCAGCGTGATGAAAGGCGACCCCTCCCCTCACACACCTAGCTAGTTTCTCTGCTAACTCAGTTCTCTCCTGAGTTACCTCCTCTATACTCTCTGCGATTCTGGATAGATTGTTTAACTCTCCTTCCCCTAGAAACTTTCTTAAAACTTCAGAGATTTTAATCGCCAAGCTCTCTGCAGATCTCCTACTCCCTAGGAAGACTAGAGATTGTCCTCCGTCTATTACTGCGTCTACTGCTAAATCTATTGCTGAATCACCCTTTATTTTATTCACTCTCCTCACTTCCCCGTCGCCGAAGAACACCTCATGTCCCAAAAGAACGCCTTCTCTCAACACCACGGGCCTCCACTCGGAAGAGACTAGTTCAGCATCCAACCACTCTGCGAGATCGGATGGATTCCCTATTGTGGCACTCAGCCCTATTATTCTGACATCTGGATTGATTCTCCTCATTCTAGAGATAACCATCTCAAGGGTTGCCCCTCTAGAGTAGTCGTTTATGAGATGGATTTCGTCTACTATAAGAAGAGATACTTCTTCCATCCATCTAGCGCCGTGTCTCAACAGAGAATCGGCTTTTTCAGAAGTACATATTATTAGGTCGTAATCCTCAAGCCATTCATCCTTAGAATCGTATTCCCCAGTGCTAAGAGCCACTTTCAAGCCTAAAGCCTCGTATTTCTTAAACTCCTCGTACTTCTCGTTAGCTAAAGCCCTAAGTGGGACTATGTAAAGAGTTTTTCCTCCTAAATTCCGCATTATTGCTAACTCAGCAACTAGAGTTTTCCCACTAGCTGTAGGAACACTGAGAAGCAAATTCCTATTGCTCAAGATTTTCTTAACTGCCTCCTCTTGAGGAGGGTATAGAGTCTCTATGCCGTCTTCAATCAGAAGAGAGATACCTTCCCTCGGAAACCCTAGGTTAACTAGCTCACTCAACTTCATGTTAGCGACTACCCTCAAGGAGAACATAAAAGGTTTAATGTGAAATTACTTCTTGCCCTTCAGCTTCTCTTCTATTTCTCTGAGCTTTTTCTCCCATTCTTCTTTCATTTCCTTATATTTATCCTCGCTTATCTCACCCTTTTTGTAGAGAGACTCCAAAGCTAGGAGCCTAGCTCCTAGGGCCTCTCTATCCATCTTCAAAAGTACTCTCTCCTCCTTCACTCCTGCCAACTCCTCGAAACTAGGCTTACTCTCTTCTTCTCTCTTTCTCTCTTTTTCTAATTTCTCTATCTTCTTTGACAACTCGTCTATTTTTCTTAGGATAGTCTCCTCCTTAGCAATCTCTTTCTCCTTGCCAATTCCCAATAGAAAGGGAATGAGCATTATTACACCGAAAGTGAAAAGAGCTATTATCCCCCAGAGGAGGAACTTGGGCTCTATCCCGAAGAGCATCTCGATTATTTGATGCATGTCACCACCAAGTCTATCTCTGTGCCGAGGAATAATATAACCTTTTTTCGCTCGCGGGAATACGCCATAGCATAGTGTGCCTCCCTAGGAGAAAGGAGAACTCTCTTAAGACCCAATGAATACACTCAAATCTACAGAAATAATAAGGAGGCATATGATATGGTGAGCCTGAGAAGGCTCATTTACCGGATAATCAGAAAGAAGAGGAAAGTGAAGCTTGGAATATACGGGGCACCTAATGTGGGTAAAACCACCCTAGCTAACAGGATAGCTATGGATTGGAAGGGAACCATAGTGGGTAGAGTTTCCGAAGTACCACACGAAACCAGGAAAGTACAGGGAATGGAAAACGTCCTGATAAAGGTGAACGGAGGAGAAATAGCTCTAGACATCCTAGACATGCCCGGGATAAGCACGAAACTAGACTACAGGGACTTCTTGGACTACGGAATAGACGTGATTGAGGCTAGAGAAAGAGCTAAAGAGGCAACTAAGGGAGTAATAGAAGCTATAAAGTGGTTAGAACATGTAGACGCTGTATTAGCAGTAATGGATTCAACTAAGGATCCATTCAACCAAGTGAACATAACTATTTTGGGTAATTTGGAGGCTAGGGGAATACCCGTGATAATAGTGGCTAACAAGATAGACTTGCCTGAGGCAAAGCCAAACATGATAAAGGTGGCCTTTCCACAACATCCAGTAATTCCCATATCGGCTCTGTCTGGAGAGAACGTGGACAAGCTGTACATGGAGATAGTGAGGAAACTGGGGTGATCCGAATGATAAGACTAGACTTCATATCGAAGGACAGAATGGAAGGGAAAACAGTAATGGAGAAAGTCAGGACAATACTTGGAATGGTCAAGGAAGGCTCATTGGTAGTAGTTGAGGGAGGACTAAGCCCTGAAGAGGAGAAGACATTGATAGAAACCACTATGCTAGAGATAAATACAACAGACGACTTCTTCGGAATAGAACTTTACTCTCTGGGGGACGAAAGATCTGTGAGTAGAATTAAGAAGATACTAGGAATGAATGGAGAAAGAAAATCAAAGCTTACTGTAATAGGTCCAAGCAACGTCTTGGAACAGATAAGGAAGGAACCGGGAATGATATCCCTTTTAGCCAAGAGCAGTCAATACCAGTGATCATTCGAACTCTATTGTTGCTGGAGGCTTAGGAGTCACGTCAAATAGAACCCTCGTTATTTCAGGAATCTCTGAAGTTATTCTCGAGCAAACCCTCTCTAGAAACTCCCTCGGAGGCCAGTAGACCCCAGCTGTCATGGCATCTATGGAGTCTACTAGCCTTATGCAAACTATTCTCCCGTACTGTCTCAGGTCCCCCTTTACACCAGTGGCTCTCCCTTCCATTAGAACAGCAAATGCTTGCCATGGCTTTAGACCGAACTTCTGTACTTCTTCCTCAACTATTTCATTTGCTTTTTTCGTTATTTCTAGCTTTTCCTCCGTTACTTCCCCCATTATCCTAACAGCTAGTCCTGGACCTGGAAAGGGCATGTCCTCTATTACTTCTGATGGTACGTCAAGGAATTTAGCTATTTCCCTTACTTCGTCCTTATAGTAGTCTCTTAGTGGCTCAACTATTTTCAAGTTAGGTTTGCCTATACCTCCTACATTGTGGTGAGTCTTTATTCCTCCCTTGGATTCTATTACATCTGGGGCTATTGTTCCTTGAACTAGGTAATCAGCTCCGAATTCGGAAGCTACTTCCTCAAATATCCTTATGAACAACCTCCCTATTCTTCTTCTTTTCTCTTCTGGATCTCTCACACCACTTATTTCTCTCAGGAACTTGTCTTTGGCATCTATTTTCTTTAGTTTGAGCTCGAACTTCCTAGAGATTTTATCCACTTTTTCCTCATCTTTCTTCCTCATGAACCCAGTTTCAACGTATATGCATAGTAATCTGTCTCCTATCGCTTTTCTAGTCAATATGGCGGAGACTGTACTATCTACACCACCAGAAAGAGCTATTATTGCCTTCCCATCCCCAATCTCTTGTTTTATTTCTGAGACTTTCTCCTTCACGATGGAGGAGACGTCCATCACTTCCCCTCCAAGCACGTTTGTATGAGTCCTTTAAATACTGGGGACGGCCTCTCTGGTCTGGACTTGAACTCTGGATGGAACTGGGTTGCTATGAAATACGGATGTTTTTTCCTCTCTATTTCAAGTATCTCCATTCTTTTCCTATCTAGGGATCTTCCGGAGAACTTCAGTCCATTTTCTTCGAGTATTTTGACGTATTCTGGATTAACTTCGTATCTATGGCGATGCCTCTCCCTTATTATCTCTTTTCCATACAGGGAATGAGCTAGGGTACCTCTCTCTAGGAGTATATCGTGAGCTCCTAATCTCATAGTACCACCCATTTCCTTTACTTCTCTCTGTTCTGGAAGCAAGTCTATTACTGGATGCTGCGTGAGAGGATCTATTTCCGTGGTATTGGCCCCTTCTAGTCCACACACGTTCCTAGAGAACTCCACCACTGTGAGTTGAAATCCGAAGCATATTCCCAAGAAGGGTATGCCTTCCTCCCTGGAGAACTCTATTGCTTTTATTTTCCCCTCTGCCCCCCTCTTCCCGAATCCTCCAGGAACTAAGATCCCATCTATGTCATTTAACACGTTTTCTACGCTCTTCCTTTCCAAATCCTCGGAATTAACCCACTTTATCTCAACCCCACACTCCAGAGAGCCTGCCGCATGCTTTAAAGCCTCTCTCACACTTATGTAACTATCCCTAAGCTCAACGTACTTCCCTATGAGAGCTATCTTCACACACGGGCTTCTAATCTCTAGCTTTGATACTAGTATCTCCCAATCCCTCAAATCTACTTTTTTGTCATTGAATCCGAGTTTCTCTAGAAGCAAATCTCCTAGGTTTTGTTCTTGGAGAATTAAGGGAACTCTATATGTGTTTTCTACATCTGGAGCACTTATAACAGCTTTACTCTCCACGTTACAGAAGAGAGCAATCTTTCTCTTGGCCTCTTCTCCAACCATTTCCTTTCCTCTGCATATTATTACGTTGGGCTGAATTCCAGCTTCCCTGAGTTCCTTCACACTGTGTTGGGTCGGCTTAGTTTTCTGTTCTCCTGTAGTCTCGAGGGTAGGGACCAAAGTGAGGTGAACGAAGATCACGTCTTCCTCTAGACTCATCTGTCTGGCAGCCTCTAGGAAGGGCATGCTCTCTATGTCTCCCACGGTTCCACCTATCTCAACTAAGACAACTTCCGCACCAGTTTTTTCTGCTACAAGCTTAATTCTCCTCTTTATCTCGTTCGTTATGTGTGGAATTATCTGAACGGTCTGTCCTAGATATTCTCCTGATCTCTCCTTACTTATTACCTCTAGGTACACTTGTCCAGTGGTTATGTTGTGGTCCTTGGACATGTCTTGGTTGAGGAACCTCTCGTAGTGTCCTAAATCTAGGTCCATTTCTCCCCCGTCTTCAGTGACCCATACTTCGCCGTGCTGGTATGGATTCATTGTCCCCGCGTCTACGTTTAAATAGGGATCTATTTTGACCGCGGAGACCTTCAGCCCAGAGGATTTGAGAATCCTTCCTATGGAGGCAGTGGTTATTCCCTTGCCTAGGCCACTCATTACTCCTCCAGTGACGATGATGTATTTGGTCAGAGTTTCTCCCTCCTTAGATCTATCATCTGCTCCACATCTGGTCCGTTGCTAATCAGAGTTACCGGGACCTTTAGCCTATCTTCTAAGTCTTCTATGAACCTCTTAGCCTCTCTCGGTAATCTATCGTAATCGTCTTTTCCAGCGGCATCTGGGAATAGCTTATCCACATTAGTTATTGCAATTTGAGTAGCGCCGTTTATTAGGACAGCTCTCTCAGCCAATTCGAAGTCGAACAATCCAATCCTTCTCCTCCTACCCGTCACTGTACCGTATTCTACTATTCCCATTTCTTCCGCTCTTTCTGGAGGTATTTCGTTTTTGAGAGGACCCTCTCCTACTCTAGAGACATAGGACTTGAAGACCACTATTACCTCTTCCACGAATTTAGGTCCCAACCCAACGTCTGCTAGGAACGTAGACGCTGTGGTATCCTTGCTGGTAACATATGGATATGTGCCATAGAGCAAAGACAATCCGAAGCCCTGGGATCCCTCTACCATTATTTCTTTCCCTTTCTCGATCCCTTCTCGAAGTATTAGTGGTACATCGCCAAGCAGTCTAGATATTCTTTTGTCCTCTAAGTCTTTAGCTAATTTTAGCCTTCTGTAGACTCTTTCCGCATTCGCGGGGCCGCATCCACTTCCTGTCGTTCCTATTTCCTTTTTTAGAAAACCTTTCGAGTCCTCCTCTATGTGCCTTCGCTCTATTATGCCACATCTCTCGTCTATTTTTATCCTGTTTTCTACTCCAGTGATTTCAATTTCCCTAAGGAGGACCTCTGGATTTATCAGGACCCCAGCCCCAATTAGGAGCTGTGCTCTCTCCTGAACGAATCCACAGGGAATTAGTCTGAGAGGGTATCTTTTCCCACGATATTGAACTGTATGCCCAGCATTTGGGCCTACTCCAGCTCTAGCCACCATATCCACTTCGTCTCTTAAGGAGAGATAAGCAGTCACTTTTCCCTTGGCCTCGTCTCCGAATTGTCCTCCTGTAACTATAGTCACCGACATACTATATCCCAATTAAGAACATATGAAAGTGGAATAAAGTTTTTCCTCGAGACTGAGATCCAGAGAGATGAGGCCCGAGACTTCGACGGCTTCCGAAAACGAAGTCGGAAGATTTCGAATGAAGTGATGGAAAGCAATAAGCGCGTCGATCAATTCAGGGATTGTCAATTCAGAGTGAGGTCTACGGACTGAGTGAGGGAGATCCGAATGAGCGACTTAATTCTGCATGGAGACGTATACTCCTGTCTAGATCAATTAGAGGACAATTCGATAGCTGTAGCTATCACATCCCCACCTTACTGGAAACAAAGAGACTACGGGTTCAAAGATCAAATAGGACAAGAGAAAACTCCGGAGGAGTACATAGGTAGATTAGTCACGGTATTTGATAAATTGAAACACAAAATTCGTGACGATGGAGTCTTCTTCCTCAATATAGGAGATAAGTATCTGAATAGATATGGGAAATCCCAATTGCTTCAAATTCCATACAGGGTAGGATATCACATGGAGAAAAGGGGATGGAACTTGAAGGACATCTTGATCTGGTACAAACCGAATCACATGCCCTCTCCAGCGAAGGACAGATTCACGAACACATACGAACCGATACTGGTTTTCACTAAGAGCGAAAGAAGAAGTATCTACAATGGAAAGGAGAGAATATTGAGGGTACCATTACAACAGACACCTTGGAGACATACTGCAGTATTTCCTGAGAGATTGGTTGAAGAAATGCTCAAGAGAGTAGAATTAAGGAGCGGAGATCTGATACTAGATCCATTTGCAGGAACAGGAACTGTTGCTGTTGTTACAAATAGAATTAGGAGCAACTCATCCAAAGAGATAAGCTCCATAATGATAGAGGGAAGTAAATACTTCGTCGGTGTAATCCAAGAGAGAACCGGAATAAAAAACTTGGTTAGAGTACCAAACATGGAATATGGATGGGCTCCTGTTAGAGAAGAGAGGCTACCAGAAGTGGAACCTATGGAAATTCTCACAGACGAACACGGGGAAGTTTTCATTGCCAACACAAGCGATGAATTTCTTTCGGCACTGAAAGGAATTACTACATCCAGATTCAAGAATTTCCACAGAGAGGATGCTCTTTACTTCTTTGGGGTTAAGAAATGGACCTTATTGGACCTATACTATGCACACTCGATTCTCTATGAAGGATACGTCTTGAGAAACACTCTGGTAGTTTCCAGAGAGGGAGACTGGTACCCAGTTTTCATGTTCGCTAGGGACAGCACCAGAACCGAATACAGGTTTTACCTAGACCGAGTTAGAATAGCTCCCAAGGCCAGAGAGAAGAGAAATTGGTGGAAAGAGGAATTCTCTGGACTC
>Ga0190366_1000359_pt1 | contig 10679 bp, 9 predicted proteins | sample 487218910_MG_FD_169990 | JGI IMG/M metagenome (GOLD analysis project Ga0190366, IMG submission 169990) | Hydrothermal vent microbial mat bacterial communities from Southern Trench, Guaymas Basin, Mexico - 4872-18-9-10_MG | ecosystem: Environmental > Aquatic > Marine > Hydrothermal vents >...
GTTCTTCAGGCCAGGTGGAGATTGGCACCATAATAGAGTTGATATGAATGCACATGCACATCTCGGTGCAATCTTCCTAGGTTCAGCAAGAGTAATACCGGTAGCCAACGGTAAACTTGGATTAGGCATTTGGCAAAATATCTTTCTAGTTGAAATGGATGGTCCAAGGAGAAGAAACGTTGATATCATAATTATTGGTAACTAGTTAATGGAATTAAAATACATCATTAAAAATATTGTTCGATATGAAAAGCTCTAAGGGTAAATACCCTAATCATTTTATATAACCATTAGAAAAGCTCTAAAAATATTAAATAACAAAAAAGTATTATTATGATGCTATTCATGAAGTTCATATTTTAACTATCGTGTCTAACATGAACAGAAAACTCGACATATTAGCTGTCTTAATATCTACATTTACGGTATGGTTTATCATCGGTATTAATGCAGCCTATCTTCCACTTTATGCATTTTATATTTTAGGAGCCTCAAATTTACTTGTCGGTTTATTATCTACAGTATACTTTTGTGTTAATGCCCCTTCCTCCATAATTGCTGGTTATTTAGTAGATAAATATAGAGTTACAAAAGCGATTTTCTCTGTATCATTATTACTTCTCTCTGTATCGGTGATACTTGTAGTCTACATTCCTGAGGCAGAGCAGTTGCTATGGGCAAGGATAATCCAGGGTATAGCGGTTGCCTCAATTGTTCCATTATCAAACTTGTTAGGTTCTGAGTTATTTGGAACTGGCAAGGGTGTCGGGTTAGTTAATATGATTGGTAGTTTAGGGTTCTTTCTATCAACGCTACTCGGAGGAATAATATTAAGCTATATCTCATATAAAGAGTTATTCCTTTATTCAACGATTATTCCATTAGTAAGCTTAGCCTTAGTTTTGTGTGCGCCATTCCGTGAATTTGGTAATAGTGCCTATAGTGGTATAAAAATATCCGATATAAAGAAGATTAGTAGGCCTATATGGATAATGTATATAGCACTATTCCTAAGACAATTAGGAGCCGCCGGAGTTTGGTCTATGTTTAGCCTCTTTATCTATAGCTTAGGGGGAAATAATGTTATCCTAGGAGTATTATTCGCGATAAATCCACTAATTCAAGCCTTAATATTTGAGAGATTTGGTAGGTATGCTGAGGGTAGAGGAATAACAGTGTTTCGATATGGACTTATACTATCAGCAGTAGTCTTTATAGGATATTACATTTCAACAGATCCTATAACTATAATCATCTTCCAAGTTATCCTTGGAGTTTCATGGGTATCACTATGTGTCGGCATCAACGTATACATAATTGAAAATACACCTGTAGAGATTTGTGGTACAAGTCTTGGCTTTGTAAATACAGTTTTAGCTTTCAGCTGGATATTAGGGTCACTTTTATCTGGATTTATAGCTGATCTAACTGGAAGCTACAAAATATACATTCTTGTCTCAGCCCTTCTATCCGTAATAGCATATATAGCGATAAAAATGCTACAAAAGCAATAATGTTTTAGAAACCTAAGAACGATTTGGTGGTTCTTTATGTTATTTAAAAATGAAGCTGTTAAAGAGTTAATTGAAAAGTATCGTGTTCTTTGGGCTTTAAGTCATGCAATAAGCTTATTATCATGGGATACAGAGACTTATATGCCTAAAAGTGGAATTGAAGAGAGAAGTATTGCTGTTAGTGAATTAGTAGCGTTGAGGCATAGGCTTCTCCTAAGTGAAGAGCTGGGTAAAGTTGTTGATAAAGCTTCAGCTGAAGAAGCTTTAAATAATTATGAAGCTGGAGTTGTTAGAGTAGTTAAGAGAGAAATTAAAATTGCGAAAGCATTACCAGAGAGGCTTGTAAAAGAGTTAGCGAAAGTTACAGAGGAGGCTAGGGTTGTTTGGAGAGAGGCTAAGGAGAAGGATAATTTTGAAATGTTTAAGCCATATCTAGAGAGAATAGTTAAACTAAATCAAGAGAAAGCCGAGTACCTAGGGTATGATGAAAATCCCTATGATGCCCTTCTAGATCTCTATGAAGAGGGTCTAAAAACTAGAGATGTAAAGGAAATTTTTGACTATATAGGTCCAGAGATAAAGAGAATTTTAAATAGGGTACTAGATGAAGGTTATTATCCTAGAAAACATGAGCTGGAGGATGTTAAGTATGATGTTAAAGCTATGGAAAAAGTGAATAATGAAGTTTTAAGGGTTTTTGGTTACCCGTTTGATAAAGCTAGGTTAGACATATCTGCTCATCCATTTACAATTAATATGGGTATATTTGATGTTAGAATAACAACTCGCTATGAAGGCTTTGACTTTAAGAGAAGTCTACTTTCGGTTGTACATGAATTTGGGCATGCGTTGTATGAGTTGCAGGTGGATGAGAGATTAAAAGCTACACCATTAGCTGGTGGCGTGTCATTAGGAATTCATGAATCGCAATCTAGGTTTTGGGAAAATATTATTGGGCGGTCAAGGGAATTTATAGAGGCGATTTATCCAATAATGTCTAAGGAGCTAAGCTTCTTAAAGAAGTACTCTCCAGAAGATGTTTATAGATATTTTAACGTAGTGACACCAAGCTTTATAAGGACAGAGGCAGATGAAGTTACATATAACCTACATATACTATTGAGATTCCATATAGAGCTTCAGCTAATAAACAATGAACTAAAAGTTTCTGATGTACCAGAATCATGGAATAGTTTGATGGAGGAATATCTAGGTATAAGACCGAAAACATATAGAGAAGGTGTGCTGCAGGATATTCACTGGAGCTTAGGAGATATAGGGTACTTTCCTACATATACGCTAGGAAATATAATATCAGCACAGATACTATATCACATACTTAGAGATATACCAGATTTTTATGAGAAAATATCAAATCTGGAGTTTAGTGATATAAAGAGTTATCTTAGAGAGAAAATCCATAAATGGGGATCGACATATCAGCCAAAAGAATTACTTAGAAAGAGTTTTAATGAAGAGATAAACTCAAGCCACTTTATAAAATACTTAGAAAATAAATACCTAAAACACTAATTTTTTTCTATTTCTCAGTAAAACTCGGCTGTTGTTGATTTTTAATACTAGTTTATGTTACATTTAACTTAACACTTTAGATTAAAAGTTGATATTAGATTAATTGTCATGAGTAGTTTATCTGAAAAAGTAGCGTCTTTTGTATATGGATTAACACTTGATAGAGTACCTAAAGATGTTGTTGAGAAAGCTAAAGAGATGCTTCTAGACTATTTTGCAACTACATTAGCCGGTGTAAAAGCGAAGGGATCTCCGGAAATTGCTGAACTGTCTCGTAGCTTTGGTAAGGGAGACGTTACTATACTAGGATTCGGATATAAGACTTCAACACTATAATGCTGCATTAGCAAACGGTACTATAGGACATGCTTTAGACTATGACGATACACATTCTAAAGCTATATTTCACCCAACCGTAGTCGTTGCACCAGCTGCACTAGCAATTGCTGAAGAGAAAGGTTTATCTGGTAAGGAGTTTTTAGAGGCATTTATAGCTGGTGTTGAAGTTGATTGTAAGCTCGGTTTATGTGCTAGGATAGGGCCTCTACAGTTAGGATACATCTATACTGCTTTAATAGGCACATTTGGAGCAGCTGCTGCATCTGCAAAGTTAATGGGTTTAGATGAGAAAGGCATCGCTATGTCTTTAGGAGTGGCATATAGCCTAACATCTGGAAACGCACAACAGCTAGTTGAGGGTACCTTAAGTAAAAGGCTTCAAGCAGGTATAGCCGCTATGAATGGAGTGTTATCTGCATTAATAGCATCTAAAGGTTTCACGGGCGCTAAAGAAGTTTTTGAGGGTAAATTTGGTTTCTTTAATGTATACTTAAGGGGAGAGTATGACTCCAAGCCGATAGATGAATTAGGAGTATCCTACGAAATTCCATATGTAAGCTTCAAGCCATACTCATGCTGTAGATTAACACATACAGCAATAGATGCTACCCTAAAGCTTAAAGAAAAATACAATCTAAAACCAGATGATATTAAGAAAGTTTTAGTTGGTGTTAATCGCCAAGCTTACAATGCTAATGCTCAACCTATAGAGATTAAAAGGAAACCTAGAAATATCGTAGACGCGCAATTTAGTATACCATATGTTGTTGCATGTGCATTAGTTTACGGCAAAGTTTCCCTAAGCGACTTTACTGATGAAGCGATATGTAGGGAGGACGTACTTAGAATCGCCGAACTAGTAGAGCCTTATGTAGATGAGGAAATTGAGAGTAAGTATGGTAGGGTAATAACACCAGCTAGAGTAAAAGTTGTACTTAAGGATGGATCGTCATATGCAGAGGAGGTGATTCATCCATTAGGTGAACCAGAAAACCCGATGTCCAGAGAAATGTTGATTAACAAATTTGTAGATGCTGCTGAATATTCAGGCCTAATATCCAAGGATAAAGCCAAAGAGATTTCCGAGATTATACTATCAGTTGAAGATCTTAAAGACGTTAGAGAACTAACTAAGCTGTTAACCTAAAAACTTTTTCCCTGATAATAATTTTTTTTCTGGCGTGATCAAATATCTCCCTTTTTGTTAAGTAAAAAATATCGTTAAATTCTTAGTTAAGTGAGATGGATAGTTTAATCACAAAAGCTATTGGGGATGTTAAAAAATTGAGGTATATAAGCGGTTAGCTTTTCTTTTCTAGCGCAAACCATCCTCTATAGTAGATTGTGGATGGACAACCGATACACTCTTTCATTTTTAACCTAGTGCATTGACCGCATTTCATTCCACATGGAGCATTAACATACTTCTTAACTGGGATCTGAATTCTAAAGTATTCACCCATAAGTATGTTTTGAATAGGTATAACTTTGCTTCTCCTAACTTCATCTGCAGTTCTTAACATACAGCTTCCAAGAATCGAGTCTAAAACCTTGTAGTTCTCTGCATAAACCAGTGCTACGAGGTTATACTCCCCCATAACTTTAAATATAGAAATTATCCTGGGACACTCACTAAACCTAAGTAGAAGTTTATTTAAATCTGTATCTGTTGCTACCTCAAGAAATACAAGCGCTAATATAAAGTTAAGATTTTTAATATTAAGTTCAGGAATCATCGCAACATATTTATTTTCAAAAATCATTTTATTTATTCTCTTTCGTATAGCGGTATGCGATACATTAAGTTCTCTAGCAAGTTCACTATAATTAATCCTGATTTTCTCCATAATAACTCTAAGTATCTGTAAATCCTTCCGAGACAATACTTTCTTCTTCATTGCCAAAAAATGTTTCATTTTGAAACCTAAAAATTTTATTTTGGTTTCAAAATTAATAGAAATTGACTGGTGGGAAAAATGTTATTAATTCATGCGATTGCCCTATTAATTACTGGATTAGGTGTTGGTTTCGCTTCTGGCCTTCTTGGTGTCGGTGGCTGCTTTATAATGATTCCGGTTCAGTACTATGTGTTAGTAGCTGAAGGTTTCGATCCTAAAGTAGCTATATTGACGGCATTCGGTACAAATTTAGCTGTTGTTCTTCCCACAGCTATAAGCGGTTCCTATAGGCATAGTAAGAAGGGAGCCGTATTGTGGAGACAGGGCATTGCTATGGGTGTTACTGGCGCATTTACATCATGGATTGGTGGATTTGTAGCTCAAATGCTACCAGGACAAATTCTAAAGATAATTTTCGGGTTAGCGATACTCTTCGGAGCATTTAGAATGCTAACGGCAAAGCCTATTAAAGTTGAGGAGAAGCCTCCAGAAAGCTTAACTCCATATATTATGTGGGCGTTACCACTAGGTTTTGCATGTGGATTAATAGGTATTGGTGGCGGCGTATTGATGGTTCCAGTAATGGTATTAGCTTTAAAGTTTAGGATGCACCAAGCGGTAGGAACATCAACAGCACTAATGATATTTACCTCTATAGGTGGAATTTCAGCATATATATACTATGGGCTTATGGCTGCAAATAGTGTAGTTTTACCACCATACTCAGTAGGATACGTAAATTTGTTACAATGGGTTTTACTAGCAGCAACAAGTATACCGATGGCTCAAGTAGGCGCATTAGTAGCCCATAAATTACCTGGAAAGTGGCTTAAATACATCTTTGTAGCAGTAATGATTTATATGGCACTAAAAATGATAGGAGTATTTGCAGTTCTTCATCTCCCAATTTAACTAAAAGCTCTTTCAGAATACATAATTTTTACGAGCGTTTAAAACCCGTTAAACCCACAATTATAAATAATAGCCCTATAACTATGGCTACTATTCCAGCTAAGTATGGATATAGAAGTTCTGGAGCATATAATATAAGTATTCCAGCTGAGATCGATATTAATCCAATGATTATCAAGGAAACCTGTCCAAATGTTCTTGGGATAGTGACAACTGATTTCGTAACTTCAATCTTTTTCGCTTTAAAGAATGCCATAGCTATAAAACCTACACCCATACCTATAGCTCCGCCAACATCAGGTCTACCAAATAATAGTCCTAATCCACCACCGATAAACATAAAAGCTACAAATATTAATCCCCCAATATCCTTATTATCATTCTCCTGAAACGCCTTTACCTTTTTAGCTTCATCATTATTACTGGACAACTATAAGCACCAAATTATAAAATTATGATTAAATGGCTTAAATTACTTTTATTAGTATGGGTGATATGATAACATTACTAACTGATTTTGGGTTAAGTGATCCATATGTTGCTTCAATGAAAGGTGTTATACTAAGTATTAATCCTAATGCTAAGATTATTGATATTAGCCACCTTGTCCCTAGACATGACGTTTTCTATGGCGCACTACTATTATGGTCTACATATAAATATTTCCCTAAGTCTACAATTCATGTTGTAGTTGTAGACCCTGGAGTTGGAACTAAGAGGAAAGCTATAATCATTAAATCTAAGAATTACTATTTTGTCGGTCCAGATAATGGTGTGTTAACCTTAGCTGCTTTTGATGACTGTATTGAAGAAGTATTTGTTATTAAAAAGGATTCTAGATTTATAGCTGACAGAGTTTCACATACTTTTCACGGTAGAGATATTTTTGCTCCTATCGCTGCATATTTAAGTAATGGAGTTAAAGTTGAAGAGCTGGGTTTAAAGATTGATGTTGATGATATCGTCAGAATTAAGATGCCTGAGTACAGAGTCTTAGATAATAAAGTTTTAGGTGAGGTAATTTATATTGACAATTTTGGTAATTTAGTTACCTCAATTTCTTCAGATATAGTTGACGATGGTTTATTGAAGTACGGAGTTAAGTATAAGATACGTATAAAAGGTAAGGTGATCACTGCTCCACTTGTAAAAGCATATGGTGAAGTCGGTAAAGATATGCCATTAATTATACCTGATAGTTTTGGATTGATCGAGATTTCAATCAATCTTGGAAGTGCAAAGGAAAGGTTAGGGGTTTCAGTTAAAGATAAAGTTGAAATTTATTTATAGTTTAACTTTACTTGTTCTACAATTTTTGGCAGTATATCACCAAGTCTACCATAAATAACTATATCTCCAAGATGATCCTTCTCTGTATTTTGAAGATTTATGATAATTACTTTACCATAATTCGATTTTACTATATCTGGTATTGTGGCAGCTGGGTATACGGATAATGAGGATCCTAATACTAGGATTAAGTCTGATTTGTAGGCTTCCGTGTATGCGGTCATTATTGCTTCGTATGGTAATGGTTCCTCAAATAACACTACATCTGGCTTTAGTACACCACTGCACTCTATGCATTTAGGAGGTAAACCACACTGCTCAATAAGCATATAGACATCTTCATATCTATACTTTCGACCACACGATATACATGATACAGTCCTAAGATTTCCATGGAGTTCTATAACATTTTTAGATCCAGCAGCCTGATGCAAACCATCGATGTTTTGGGTTATAATACACTTTAAAAATCCCATTTTTTCGAGTTCAACTAACGCATAATGAGCATTATTAGGCTTAACTTCTTTAAATTTCTTAACAAAATTTAAGTGGAACTCCCAAAATTTTTCTGAATTTTTCATGAAAAATGAATAAGTAGCTATTTCAGGATTTACTTTACGCCATAAACCATCTGGCCCCCTAAAATCGGGAATTCCACTCTCAGTTGAAATCCCTGCTCCAGTCAACGCGATACAATAGTTAGAATTACTTATTAGTTCTGCTGCAGACTTTACAAGATTATCTATTTCTGTATTCATAATAATAGTTTTTTAGTAGTAAAAATATAAGGTTATGAATATCTATGTCTACAATTATTTTTATTCTTCTAATGCTTTAATAAGCACCTCAGCTATATCCATAACCTTTATATCTCCAGTAACTTCACTATTAAGCATTATTTTACAGTATGGACAAGCAACACAAACTACATCAGCATTAATCGACAATGCCTCCTCCATTCTTATCTTACTAATTCTCTCTCCAGCCTTAATTTCAAAGAACAAATGCCCCCCTCCACCACCACAGCAAAAGCTTTTTTCTCTTGATCTAGGCATTTCAGTTATCTTACTATTAATGGACTCTTCTATAACTAATCTTGGCTCATTATATATGCCATTCCATCTACCTAAATAACATGGATCGTGATAAGTGACTCTGCCTAAATTTATCTTCTTATTAATTTTTATTTTCTTATTTTCGAGCAATTCAGCTAATAGCTGGGAGTGATGTATAACATTTATATTAACTCCATATTGAGGATATTCATATTTGAAAACATTATATCCATGAGGACAGTTAACAATTAATGCCTTAAATTTGTATTTAGATAATAGCTCTTGGTTCATTGATACCAATTCTTTGAACATTAATTCATCACCTATTCTTCGCGCTGGTTCTCCACAGCAGTTTTCCTCTAGCAGTATAGCTACACTAATTCCAGCTTTCTTTAGAATCTTGAGTAACGCTCTAGCTATATCCCTATCTACAGGGTCATATGCTGTTTGACAACCCATCCAGTAAATATAATCATATTCCTTTCCTTCCTCAGCTACCTCTATTCCAATTTCACTAATTAGCTCATTTATGAAATTCTCTCTTTCCATAGGATTACTTCCAGTTGGATTTCCATATCTCATGAGGTTATAGGAGACTTGCATAAGTTCTTCAGGAACATCTTCTCCTTTACTAAGTAGATATCTACGTATATCAATTATTGTTTCTACATGATGTATAAGCATTGGGCATTGATATACACATGCACCGCATGTTATACATGACCAAATTATATCTGGTTCTACATGATTAGGTACAATTTCATTCTTATACTGACTTTTATCCATTAACTCCCTCAATTTTAACATTAGGTCCATAGGACTCAGTGGTTTACCGCTATTAGCTGCTGGGCAATTATCTGTACATCTAGCACATTTAATACATGCATCATAATCCATTCTCTCCTTCCATGTTAATCCAGCTAAATTTCCAGCTCCAGGTAATTCTCCTTTATCAACAATCTCCTCTATGTTCTCCACGGGCTTAAATGCTGATGCGTGTTCTAATCTAGAGAAAAAGGTATTTACAAGTCCGCCGATTAATATATGTGAAAGTTTCATGTATGGTAGGAAAGCTACTGAGAAAATTGCAATCTCCATATGGAAGATCCAAACGATTTTATATAGTAAACTAATATTTGGTAGTGTCGAAAAGTAGTTAACTAAGAGGATACCTATAGGATCCCATCCATTTATCCAATCTAGTCTATAAGTAGCTGTAGATATCGCATCTAATATATAACCTGTTATCAAGATTACTAGCAAGTCAAGAAGTATTAAGTAGTCACTTAGGGAGTCTGGTAGAAATTTTGATTTAAAAAATAATCTTCTGATGAAAGCCATTATTATACCTATTATCGCAATTAATCCCATTATATTCAAAATAAACTTATACACTAAATATTGTCCGTCAACTAAAAAACGAACATTAAATATTTTTAAGATTATATCTGCTTCAAGTGCTCTTAATAATGTTCCTACAAATAAAACAACAAAACCAATATAGAGAAAAATATGCATTAAACCTTCATATGGTCTATAAACTAGCTTTCTTTGTAGAAGACCATATTTAATCATATTAGCTAATCTAGGTAGGATATTGTTGATAGTGATCTTCTGATTACCATAGGTCCATCTCTTGTAAAATCTCCATAATCCTCGTAAAAATATTATAGCAGCGATTATGAAGGAGATATATACTAGGAACTCTATATCCTCTACATAAAGAAAATGTTTTATATAGATATCTCCATTAACCATTCCACTCCCCTTAAAAGTTAAAAAGATAAAGTCTGGTGGAGATCATTTTTTAAGTTTAGCCTTTAGTCTCTCGATTAGTACTGGGACAAATTGATATAAGTCAGCTACTACTCCATAGTCAGCATATGTAAATATTGGCGCGTTTTTATCTTTGTTTATCGCTACTATCACTTTTACATCACTTGCCGCCATTATATGCTGCGGCGCTCCAGATATCCCTATAGACAAATATAGCTTCCCCTTAATCTTCTTCCCTGAAATTCCTATCCATCTATCCTCACTTAACCATTGTAAATCTGCAGCTATAGGTCTACTACATCCAACCTCTCCATTCAATAATTCTGCTAATTCAAAAGCCAACTTTAAATCTTCTTTTGATC
>Ga0190366_1000364_pt1 | contig 10630 bp, 10 predicted proteins | sample 487218910_MG_FD_169990 | JGI IMG/M metagenome (GOLD analysis project Ga0190366, IMG submission 169990) | Hydrothermal vent microbial mat bacterial communities from Southern Trench, Guaymas Basin, Mexico - 4872-18-9-10_MG | ecosystem: Environmental > Aquatic > Marine > Hydrothermal vents >...
TGAGAGGATTAGGTCTAAGCTCGCCTCGGAGAGACATCTGAGAACCCACGTCCTCGCAATAATAGCCTCGGAAGAGCCTAGAACCCTCGATGAACTCATGAAGTTCTTCGACGAGACCTTCCTCGCCCACATCTACGGCGGCTACGTGATAGAGGGTTTGATAATGGATGTGGTTGACTTCTTAGAGTCTGCTAGATTCATCGAGGTTAGGGGTGATGAGGTTAGGGCGACTAGGCTTGGGAGGAGGGTCTCTCAACTATACATAGACCCGTTGACGGCCGTTATCCTCCTAGACATCTATGAGAGGGGAGCAAAGTCTCCAAGCGCCTTCGGACTACTCCACTCGATAGCCTTAACCCCAGATGTCCCAACCATACCGATGAAGAGGCTTGGGTCTGGAATCTTGGAGTCTGAGCTCGAGAGGAGGGCCGATGGCCTCATGATACCCCCACCAGATCCAGAGGAGGAGAATTACGAGGAGTACATGGAAGCGTTTAGATTAGCCCTAGTCCTAGAAGCTTGGATAAATGAAGTTCCAGAAGGAGAGTTGTATGAGAGGTTTAGGGTTCAGCCTGGAGACATGGCGGCGCTTAGGGAGCGGGCGAGCTGGATAGCCTACGCAGCATCTCAGATAGCGAAGATCGCAGGATACAGGGAATACGTTCAACCATATGATAAGCTTAGCGATAGACTGAGATATGGCGTTAGGGAGGAGCTATTGCCACTCGTAAAGCTTAGGGGTATCGGGAGGGTTAGGGCCAGAGCACTCTATCGCGCAGGCTACACATCAATTGAGAAACTCAGAGAAGCTAGACCCGAGGAGCTGATGAAGATACCTGGGATAGGTTCGAGGATAATAGAGCTCTTGAAGGAGCAGCTCTAGCTAAAGTATTTTCGGTGAAATTCCCGAATAGACCATTCCTGGATACCCTCGATCGATCCAGGTCTAAGCTTTCTCACAAGCTCCATCGCCTCCTCCGCCGACATCCGCTTCCTCGCGATGAAGTATGCTGCAAGAACGGTTCCAGTTCTACCCAATCCCGCTGCGCAGTGGATCAATACCTTTCTCCCTTCCTCGACCTCCGCTAAGATTAAATCTACTATTTGCTTCAACTTCTCAGGGCTTGGGGCGGAGTGATCTAAGATGGGGGTGTGAAAGTATCTGAATCCAAGCTCCTCGACCCACTCCCTTGGGAGAGGGTTCTCGGTTAGGGAGATTATCGTCTCGATCCCCCGCTCCCTAATCCACTTAAGCTGTTCAAGCGTCATGGGCCTACCAGACCCTGCCACGTAGTCGTCCACCCAGCTAAACCTCGATGGACTATCTTTCACGAACGCCCTAAGCCTTCGATAGACATCTCCCGGCAAGCTCATCTCATAGACTGCGTTTAAGCCGAATATTAAGGTAGATGCAAGGATAAAATATTGGGCATCACAGCTATTTTCGTGATCTTAGCCGTAGGACCTGCCTCAAGATACCTACTCGGAAAACTGCCGAGGATGGAGGGTCTAAGGATTATGGAGGTTGAGCATAAGATCTTCCCAGACGGCGAGAGCTATATACGGTTTCCAGAGGAGGTCTCTGGAGAGGATCTGATAGTGCTTCAAGGAACCCATCCACCTCAAGATCGACATCTAATCCAAGCCATCTTGATCGGTGAAAACGCCTTAGACTTGGGGGCGAGATCAATAGTCCTGATCTCCCCATATCTCGCCTACGCCCGTCAAGATAAGCGGTTCTTGGATGGAGAGGCCGTTAGCATAAAGACGATCCTCAAGACACTCCACCAAGTAGGTTACAGGAAAATTTACACGATCAACATACACTCCCCATGGATAGCGGAGGAGTCGCCGATACCCTTAATCGATCTGAGAGCCGAGAAGATCTTGGCCAAATATCTGAAAGAGGTCAGGCTTGGGGACTCGTTCATTGTCTCGATGGGTAAGAAGGGAGAGGAGATGGCGAGGATGGTCGCAGAAGAGCTGAACACGGATTACGCCTCAGCCAAGTCGAGCAGGGATAGAAGAACTGGAGAGGTCAAGATCGAGCTTGGAGAGGTATCAGCCGAGAAGGCGGTGGTCGTGGACGACATCATAAGCACCGGCGGAACCATGGCCTCAGTAGTTAAAGAGTTGAAGAGGATGGGGGTGAGGAAGGTTTACGCCGCCTGCATCCACGCCCTACTGGTCGGCGGAGCTGTTGAGAAGATAATGGGCTCCGGGGCTGAGAGGATAATAGCCTCCGACACGATACCTAATAGCTACGCGGAATATTCCATTATAGGGTTGGTTGAAGAGGCGATACGCCGTGAATTAAGATGACTAGGCGCAGATACTTCTTCCTACTCTCTGGGATCTATGAGACCCTTCCAAAGGCGGAGCTCAAGGCGGTCTTAGAAGTCCTCGATCCAAATTATAGGGTGATAGGGGAGTATTCGAGGATCGTGGTTGCCGAGACGCTTGAACGAGTTGCCAGAGAGGTCGTTTATAGGACGGCTTATACCAAGCTCGTAGGAGAATTCCTCTTAAAATGCGAGACCGACGAAGATATTATACTCAAGTCGATCAAGCAGGTCGATTTGAATGAGTTCGTGGACTCGGATGTCGAGAAGATAGCCGTAAGGGGGATGAGATTGGATGGAGTTAGGTTGAGGAAGCTCGAACTCGAAGCATCGATTGGGGAGCATATCTTAAACATGGTTCCAAGGCTTAGAGTCGATTTAGAGAGACCCGATCTCACGGTGGTATTCGTGGCTCAACCCGAGCTAACCGTCATAGGAAAGCTACTTGAAGCCAAGCCCAAGCACTTCTTCGATGAGAGGATCGCTGGGAGGAGGCCGTTCTCCCTCCCCTCGACCATGCAGCCCGACTTCTCCAGAGCCATGGTGAATCTCGCGAGGGTTGGAGTCGGTGGGAGGATCTTAGATCCATTCGCCGGAGCATGTGGGATAGTGATCGAAGCCCTCCTCCTAGGCTATGAAACTTATGGGGTTGAGCTTAAGGATTGGATAGCCTTAGGAGGGTTAAAGAACCTTAAGAGATATGCTCGTGGAAAAGAGTTCATGATAGTTGGGGATGCGAGGAAGCCCATGTTTAGGGAGAGGCTCTTCGACGCGATCGTGACCGATCCACCCTATGGGAGGTCGACGACCATTCCAGACAGGTCTATCAAGAACCTGCTAACCGAGTTCTTCGAGGCGGCGGCCGAGCTATTAGTTGATCATGGTAGAATCGTCTTGGCCGTTCCATCGGAGCTTGAGCTATCAGAGCTGATGGCTGGAACCAGATTCAAGATCCGTGAATCCCATCTTGCGAGGGTTCATAGGAGCTTGACTAGGAGGGTGGTGGTCTTAGAGAATTGAGCGTGATGAGATTAACCTTCCTCGGAACAGGTGGAGGAGTCCCAAGCCTAAAGAGGGGTTTGCCATCGATAGCCATAAACTTCTCAGGTGAGTTGATCCTCTTCGACTGCGGGGAATCCACCCAAAGGCAGATGATGAGGGCTGGGGTTGGATTCAAGCGTAAGCTAATCATATTCTTAACCCATCTCCATGGAGACCACGTATTGGGTCTACCCGGACTCCTCTACACGCTCTCCATGCTCGATAGAAGAGATCCAGTAAAGATATTCGGGCCAAAGGGGACGATAGAGTTCGTAAAATCGCTCCTATCCCTAAAGACCGGGAGTATAGGGTTCGATGTATATGTTGGCGAGGCATCTGAGGGACTGGTCTATGAGTCGAGGGAATACGTTATCGAGGCAGTTGAGGCGGATCACACGGTTCCAGCCTTAGCCTATAGGCTTAGGGAAAAAGATAGACCCGGGAAGATGAAGGTCGAGTACCTCGAGAGCATAGGGCTTCCAAGAGGACCTCTCTGGGGAAAGCTTCAAAGGGGTGAGGAAGTCGAGTTCAAGGGTAAGGTGATTAGACCTGAAGAGGCTATGGGTCCTCCAAGACCTGGGAGGAGAATCGTGTATACGGGCGATACGAGACCGTCGCAGAGGATAGTCGAGTTCGCGAGAGACGCCGATGTATTGATCCATGACGCAACCCTCGGCCCAGAGTTTGAGGAGGAGGCGGCTAAGGAGGGGCACTCAACGGTCAACCAAGCGGCTGAGATCGCCCTAAAAGCAGGCGTCAAGAGGCTATACCTATTCCATCTCAGTCCAAGATATGAGGGTAGGGAGGAAGAGCTCTTGACGGAGGCGAGGAGGATCTTCCCCGAGACCTATCTGGCCGAGGATCTCTTAACTTATGAGGTTCCAATTAGGAAGTAGTTAGATCTCTGTTAGCCACTCGATAACCGCTTCAAGATCATCCGATCTTACCTCGACCTTGATGGGTGGGAGGGGGGACTCTAGGTAGGGCTCGGTGAAGGAGATCTTTCCAGCATACGCTGCCTGCTTGTTTAAGTTGAAGATTAGACTGTCACCCGATATGGACGACTTTAGGATCTGTCTGGCGCTCGTCCTAATCCTCCGCTCCCTAATCAACCTCTTCAAATTCTCTAAGACCTTCAAATCCTTCCCAATCCCCTCGACGACCGCCGACCCATCAAGCCACTTAACATTGAAGTCTATCTCTGGAAAGACCTTCTTGACAGCCTCCAAGACCTTCTCCGGATCCTCGGTGGGATAAACCTCGGCCTCAACCCTAACCTCAATCTCCAAATTCATCGAATAATCTCAGGAGATCTATGAGATAAAGCTAAGCCATACGCTATAAGTGAGGAGGGTGTTAAGCCGCTTTAAGTTAGACAGCCGACGACTAAACGAGCCACTTGCCCATTAATTAAAGTCCACGCAATCATCGGACCTATCGAGTTCTTCGTATACTTGAATATCAGTCCTAAAATCAGCCACTCCGCCACTACGCGGATAGCATTCACTATCCCCGCTTGTGGCGAGAGGAAAATATGCGAGAGACCGAAGATCAGCACTGTGATCAAGAGCCCTGGCGAAAACACCTTCTCTGAACCATGAAATACCATATCCGTATTCACGATCAGCCACGTCATAAAGAACACCTCTAAGGGCCCATAAGCGAAGGCCCCTAAGAGAGCATACCATACATTATAGGGGAATCTGAGATTAAAGCTATCGATGTTTAAGTCTCCGCAGAGAATTCTCGAAAGAAGAATAATGGTTATTAGGGGGATGGATGCGGCCACGCTCTTTAACAGTCCCATCCTTCTCAAGCCATAGAGTCGAAAACTATCCTCGCAGAGAATGGTAAGTGCTAGAGGCAAGCCCCCTACGGCGACGACCTCAACATAGGACGTTAGATAGGGTTCTCTGTTAAACATGTTCATGATTTCACTAAATGTTGTGGGCACTCCTTTAGCATAAGCTATCGATAGGGCCGTCGAGATGCTCCCTAGAAACACCCAAGCCCATGTAAGGATAACTAGGGGGAGACGCTTAGAGCAAAGTTTTCTCCAATTCATACACGTCTCCTATCTCAGGCTCAGCAACCTTTTACGATATATGCGTTGTGGTTTTGATCGGTTTCCAGAAGTCTTGAGGAAAAAGATAAAAGTGGAGAAGAGTTTGATTCATGAGGGGATGATGTGTCTGACCAGGCTGACGCGATGATAGGGATCTTGAGCGCTGACCCAAATAAATAATCCGGGTCATCTCGCTGAATGATGTCCTGATTCGAGATGAATTCTTAGCCGAGAAAAATTGGAAGATGGTTTAAGGTTTCTAGCACGCTTATCGCTCTCGTCTTTTGAGATCTTCTTCCACCACCTTTAATCCGAGTAGTGAGGCCATCTCTTTAAGCTGCTCTCTCCAGTCTCCGTAGAATAGAACTCTATGCCAGCCAGCCTTCCACCTATAATTTCTGATTATGGACTTCGTGTCAGCCCTACCCACTATCTTCGTCGAACAAGACCATCGAGAATACTCATTTCTCAGAATCTCGGCTGTGTGAATCGTAAGTATCTTCTCTTCGAGGCTTAAGCCGACGACGGTGACCTTCTCCCCGGTTGGAGCCTCAACATATACTGATGCTTTCTTCCCCCCTAGATGTGCTGAGGTTATTATGTAGGGGACTGTTTTTCCGCCGCCATAGCTATATGGGGTTATTGGGGCGAAGCAGTGATAATATACGATCTCGTCTTTGAGCATGTCGGGGCTTGGATCGTTTATGAATCCCGGCCTATCCACCAATTCTTTCATAAGTAACAGTAATACCGCTGAGCCTACATCCGCCTCGCAGACTGGGACGGCCTCGTTCCTCCTGACGAGCTCCATGAAGCCTAGACAGGGCCATGCGTCCAAAAAACCGTTTCTATAGAGGACTATGCAATCCACGGCTATTGCATCGGCTCTATAATCTTCGACTATCTTTTTCATCGCCATGTATAGTTTAGCGGATTTGACGATCTCATACTCATCCTTTTCCGAAACCTCCTTCGCCTCTCTCATCCACCTTTCGGCGATCTTCTCCGCCTCGCTGTCCGAGACTTTACTATAGTATTTCTCGACGAACTCCCTGCTATCTATCACTATGGGCGTTATCCCGAATATTGCTTGTATCTGTTTCAGATAACCGTAGAGGTCTATGCTCAGGGGAAACTCCACGTCGGCGAGAAACTTGACTCCAGGACTCATGATGAACAATATCTTCGAGTTCCGAAGCTTATGGATCACGTATAGATATCTAACATAGCGTCTCAACAATTCCTCACTCTCTATCTCTCTCGTAACTATTCCTAGGACGCGCCTCCCTTCAGCCTCAGCCCTAGGATACTCTAATAGTAGATCGCCTGCGGCGCCGTAGGTTTCGGCGATGAGAACCGTGGGCTTACCGCTTTCAATTATCGGCCTGACCAATCCATGTAATGAGTTGAATAGGAACGTGACGTATCCGACGGCGTCCTTGGTCTTATTCAAAGCCTCGGAGACTTCCTGATAGTTGGTTATGTTGAAGGAATGGAACTCCACATCTGGATAAAGCTTCGTCAAGATTTCCATGATCCTCTCCCTTCTCTCCTTAAACAACTTAGTCGATTCAGGAGGATCCCCTAAGGCGCCGAAAGGCGGTGCAACGAAAAATACTCCCAACCTACATTTATCGTTCATGACGTGATTATGGAGACTGTAACGATGATATAAGTTTACGCTCTTTCCGCAAGAGTTTATCGAGATGTAAAAATGTTGACGAGGTTGGTTAATCGCTTTAGTCTGTTAGGCGCTCATTGTATCTCGTGAACTCCCCTATGCCGTATGCGTCGACCTCGATCATCCTCCCGTTTATGGTTATGTTCCCGGTCCAGTGTATCGTGGCCCAGCCCCAAGTCCTATAGGCTTCTGGATTCCACCAAGTTCCTCTGAAGACTCCCCATCGATTGGGCCAATAGTTTATCGGCTTCCCCACAAGCTTTATCTCTCCTCCATTAAATCTCCCAACTAAGTGGAAGGTTTCGGCTGGATCTTTCCATCGTCCCAGACCTCAAACTCGGTTAGTGGATATGAGCTGTTCTCTATGAGTAGGTTTAGTCTGGCTTGATGCTGGAGGCTTGTTGGGGGGATGGAATGGGGAGGGGTTGTCGCTATGGGCGACTGCTAGGCAGAACTCATCTTGGCAGAGGTAGAAGCATGAGAACTCGAGCGGCGCTCCAGCCCCGCCCTCCTTAGCGGAGTCGTAGTAGTAGGTTAGGTGGCTCGCTCTATCGAATAGGAAGCTTCCCTTGAACACGTATCGCCTCCCATTTAGGATGAATTCTGCGGTCATCTCGCCTATATCCCAGAATCCTCCCCAGATGTCTATGTCCTTCTTGTTGAAGGTTACTCCATGTATTATGAATGGGCCATCCCATCTACCCATCCAAAACGTCTTACCCATCGCCCTCCCAATTATCTTCAACCTCGGCCCATCCCCCTTGATCGGCTTGATCTCGTGAATCCATAACCTCTTCTCAGGATCATAGGTTAGGGTTTGGATATAGCTGTGTGAGGCGTCATAGTTGTATACCATCACCCTCTCCTCATCATAGTACATAGGTGAGTAGAAGGTTGGGAATGGATAGATCCACTCATCGTTAAGCCAGATTCTGGGTTTGTGGGGACCTTCCCCGGTGAATGGGAGCCTTCCATGATAGACGAATATATCTCCCTCTTCTGATTCTCCATAGGCGACGTAGATGAAGCAGCTTAGCTTCCATCTGGGCTCATTCGATGGATATGCTATGTAGCCGTTCTCGCTCTTCACGTAGATGGTTCCGAGTGGGACGAAGTCGTGGGGTGTTGGGACATCGTCTATCATGATGTTGCTATCCGTTATCTCCCAGTCCCTCTTTGGGAGGCTTGGCAGTGGCTTGGCTTTCTTCAGGGCTTCAACCGCTTGCTTAAAGATCTTGACCGCCTCATCCCTCTCTCCACGCTTATAGGTGTCCAAAGCCCTTACATAATATTCATGCGCTTTGAAAACATCATACCCCATCCACTTCCTCCTTGAATACTCCCGCTTAAACTCTTCCACCCGCGGTATACTCGACTGAGGCTTCTCAGGAGTGCTCGTCGGCGTCTCGCAGCTAGGTTGGCTATAGGTGTCTTGAGGGAGGCTCTTTGTCGGGTTTATCGGTGCTTGTTTGAGGTTAAGGACAGCTAACATTAGAAGAGATCCTATCACCAAGCCTACTACGATCATCGCTAATGATTCCTTCAGTTTCATGCCAGATAGGTGGGGCTGTGTTGATAAGAGCTTGATGAACGATTGATGCATAAAGCTTATCATAAAGCCCTAAATGATCGCAGGATCCAGCCGCTTGAAAAGAGGTTGGATCATTTGGTCGCTAAGTCTAATTCTCTGAGAGATAGCAACTGTTCCTTGGTTATTCTTGCCTTTCTCGGGAGTATCGAGCATAGAGGTCGATAAGGGCAACATCTGCAATTCTCATATCTACCCTCAGGCATGACGAAGGAGTCCCTGAGCTTATAGTATCTGCGAATGAGGTCTGGTATGGAGTCTATATCCGGCTCAATCTCCCTAGGCATCAGATCCCGATAGATCACTATACCATATATGACGGGCGAGAATCCATCCATCTCCGCCAGATAGGCATAGGCATTAAGCTGCACGCGATGAGTCTCATATATCCATCCGCTGGGAGGTGGGTCGCATGATTTGAGCTCCTGAACTATAAATCCTTCGGGAGCTTGTCTTAAGACATCCACGCGGCCAACTAAGCCTAATGTCTTCTCACTCCTTATATTCTGAGGCAGGTATATCTCGGTTCCCACTATTCTTCCCGGAATATGTATGGAGAGCATGGATCTAATTTGGTTGAAGAGGTCTTCGATGGTTTTATGGAAATACATGCCCTTCCTTGTGTTATGGGAAGTTGAGGTTTTAACTCCTATAGACTTGAACCATGGAATCCTAGGACACCAAATCATGTCTGAGAGGTCTGAGGCGGAGACCATTATTGCCTCACCTCCTCTATAAGCTTCTTCGCCAATATCTCGATGTGGCGCGAGAACTGTTCTAAGGCCTCCTCTCCCAAGACTTTATGAATCTCTCTAATGGCGGCCTCGATCCTCTCATAGGCATCTTTCTCCCTCTTGCTGACCATAACGTTGATCTCATCCTCGATAAGCTTCCACAGCAACTTATCCTCCTCTAATCCATAAAGCTCTTGAAGCTTCCTCCAATTATCGAGATATTCGTCGGGAATCTCCACGAAAACTCTCCTCGGCATCTCCAACCATAGATGAAATAGGCGCAATTCTTTAAAAGCGTTGTTCTCCGAAGCCATGGAGCGCTACAATGGATCTGGACACATTTTTCTTCTTGAAAAACCGTCCCTAGAAACTATTAGGCCGTCAACTCTTCCAAGGTTTTTCCCTTAGTCTCAATTCCAAGTAAGAGGACTGCGGCCGCCGCGATCCAATGCAGGATGGCGAACTTAAGGAAGGTTGCTGGAAGTCCCCAAAGCATTAAGACTGCTCCCGTGATCGGCCCTTGAAGTATTCCTCCAACCCTCCCACATGATGCCGCGCTCCCAGATCCAGTTGCCCTTATCTCAGTTGGATATAGTTCAGGGGTGTAGGTGTATAGTGCGGCCCATGCTCCGAGATTGAAGAAGCTTATGATCGATGACGTTAAAAGGATCGAGGTGAAGTCATGTGCTAGGGAGAATCCTAGGCATCCGAGGCCCGATAGGGTCAAGAATATCAAGAGAACCCTCTTCCTCCCAACCCTATCTAGAAGCATGGTCGCAGCTAAATATCCGGGGACTTGGATCGATGTCACCACGAAGTAGTAGAGTAGTGGGTTTGGTATGAGACCGGATGCCGTGAAGAACTTCTTCAGCCAGATGAATATCCCATGATAGGTGTAGACTAGGACGAACCAGAGGGTCCAGAGGAGGATGGTCCTACCCCTATAATCTCTTGAGAAGAGGTCTGAGAGCTTGGCCTTCTCCTCCCTCTTCTCTTCACCCGCGGCCTCACCAACTTCCTCGACCCCAAACAATCTCAGAATTTTCATCGCCTCGGCACGCCTCCCCCTTCTCTCCAAGTATCTTATGGACTCGGGTGTTGAGAGGAGCGCTGGAACCACTATGAGTGGGATTAAGCCCGTGTAGAATAGTGCTCTCCAACCAAAGCTTGGGATTATGC
>Ga0190366_1000367_pt1 | contig 10567 bp, 9 predicted proteins | sample 487218910_MG_FD_169990 | JGI IMG/M metagenome (GOLD analysis project Ga0190366, IMG submission 169990) | Hydrothermal vent microbial mat bacterial communities from Southern Trench, Guaymas Basin, Mexico - 4872-18-9-10_MG | ecosystem: Environmental > Aquatic > Marine > Hydrothermal vents >...
ACACAATGGTCCTGGATCAAAAAATACCCTTACACCATTTTTGTGTGCTATCTCTACAGCCTTAACCGTAGCCTTTATCTCTTTAGGTGATAGCATGGAATAACAGCTTACATAAAGGTATTTAGATTTGGATATTATTTCTTCATCTACAACACTTAGATCAAGTCTTACACCTAGAATGCCGACAAAGGCGTGATTACCCGTATCATCTATTAGTATTAATACGTGAGTGGTCTTAGTGTTCTTAATTAGCTTTATACCTTCAGTATGAACTCCCTCCCTTTTCAACGTATTAAGTATTATTTCTCCTTCCTCATCATCACCTACAACATCTAACACTGTAACCTGAAGTCCCAGTCTTGAGGCTGTTATTAGAAAGTTTGCTGAGCCACCAGGGGTTTTACAAGCCTTCTTTGCCCTTATACACTCATCTGGATTTACTGGTAGTTGCGGTATTCTTATTATATAATCTACTACTAGATCCCCTATGACACAGACGTCATAGTATCTCATTCTACTCCACATACCTCCAGTATTCCACTTAGAGAATAAGTAACTACTAAGGGATAAAACATTATTCCATTACAGGGAACTATATAGTGAAACCCAGAATCCGAAACCACACTACTACACATAGAAGAGCTAATAGGGTGAATGAGAAAACATAGTCTACTCTCTTAAATTTTATTTCCTCAAGAGGAACCCACTTACTCTTAGGGCTAAACCCTCTAGCTACAATTGCCATAGCTAGCTCTCGCGATCTTTTAACTCCATTCACCAATAGTGGTATCATTATCGGTATATACACCCTTACCAATTGTTTAATACTCTTAGCTCCCTCAAGCTCTAAACCTCTAGCTCTTTGTGCATCAAGTATCATACTTAATTCTCTTTGAAGACCTGGTATAAACCTTAGACTAATAAGTAACATAAATACTATCGGATACGGTGTTCGTACCTTGATAAGAAATAAGAGTATATGAGTGTAAGGAGTAGTGTAGGTGAAGATCGTTGAAGCGAGAACCATGATTAGTAGTCGAAGAGTAAATATCAGTCCTTTCGTAATTCCCTCTAGGGTTATAGTAAACCCAAAGGGTAGAGCTAGGAGAATGCTTTTGCCGTGATACATAAGGGCCTCATAGAGTAAAATGATTATTATTGGTAGAGTAAGTATCTTAAAGTGCATGGATAACTTATGAGTGGGAATTTTAGCTTCTAGAATACATAAGATAACCCATGAAAATACTATGCAAACACCGAGTAAACTTCTAAATATGAAGGATAAGGATACAACCGTGATGAGCCATATAAGCTTAGCCCTTACATCTAGCCTATGAAATAATGTTGTGCCAGGTGTATACTCCAGGAGAACCATAAGTCTAACCCTTAGTACTCACTCGTTCATAATCCTCTCCTATTAGATCCTCGATGCTTAGTATTATTTCTCCTTTAAGGCTGTCTTTTAGAAGGTGGGATAGGTATACTATTTGTGGAGGTCTTAATCCTATTTCCTCCAAGATGTCAATTCTACTAAATACTTCTCTAGATGGGCCGTCGAGTACTATTCTTCCCTGATGAAGTAGTATTACTCTTTGAGCATATTCAGCTACAATATTCATATCATGTGTTACCATGATTATGGTTTTTCCCTGTCTATTAAGTTTAGATAGAATTTTCATTATATTCCTTACTCCATGATAATCCTGCCCTGTTGTAGGCTCATCAACAATTATGATTTGGGGGTCCCTCGCCAGAATGGAGGCTAATGCTACCTTCTGCTTCTCACTCTTAGACAGAAGAAGAGGTGATTTATCCTCGTAACCTTCTAGCCCAACTTGTCTTAAGGCCTCTTTCACCCTCTCCTTAATCTCGCTCGCTGATAACCCCAGATTTCTTAGGCCAAATGCCACTTCATCTTTAACGCTATTAGCAAACAATTGGTAATCAGGATTTTGAAACACTAAACCCACATACTTAGCTAGTTTAGCTATAGAAGTCTTCCATGTCTCTAACCCATAAACCCTTACCACACCTTGCGTAGGCTTAAGTAATCCTACAAAATGTTTTACTAATGTTGTTTTACCTGAACCATTTTGACCTATTATGGCCACAAATTCACCTTCATAGATTTTGAGGCTTACTCCCTTAAGAGCTTTAACACCATTAGAATAGGTGTACCATAAATCGTTAACTTCAATTATAAACTTATCTGTTTGTATGGAACGTTTCTCTAGGGAAAACTTGATATCTACCTGTTTTTTGCTAAAGAACTCTTTAATGTACTTGATGTATTCTTTCGCCTCACTAATACTTAATGGTAATTTATCTAGAGTTAAATTCATATTGACACTTAAGTAGTAAAGGAGTTCTGTCACCTGTGGTGGCTTAATGCCTATTTTCTTTAATTCATCCACTCTTGAAAATACTTCTCTAACATCACCATCTAAGATTATGGCTCCATTACGGAGGACTATCACTCTATCTGCTATTTCTGCTACTTCCTCACATCTGTGCTCAACAAGTATTATTGTATGACCTTCCTCTTTAAGCTCCTTTAATACTCTCGTTAATTCTAATCTACCTTTGGGGTCTAATTGTGATAATGGCTCGTCAAGTACTATTATTTTTGGCTTAAGAGCTAATATTCCTGCTAATGCTAGTCTTTGTTTTTCACCACCTGATAATGTATATGTTTCTCTATTCTCGTAACCTTTAAGTCCAACTTTTTCAAGAGCCTTATTTACTCTTCTCTTGATCTCTTCGGGCTCTAAGCCTAAATTTGATGGGCCAAAACTAACATCATCTTTAACTATTGAGCCTATTATTTGGTTCTCATACTCCTGAAACACTATACCAACGTCTTGTATGAGATCGTATATTTGTGTTTCAGGAACACTTTTACCCATAACATATATGTTTCCCTGGTATTCTCCTCCAAAGAAGTGGAATAATAAACCTGTAACTGCATAACATAGTGTTGTCTTACCTGCGCCATTAGGACCCATTATTGCTACTACTTCACCTTCACTAATGGACAAATTTATATTACGTAAAGCAAGCTTTGTACTCTTCGGGTACTTATACGTAAAGTCTACTATCCTTATAATCTCCTTCATTTATACGTCATCCCGTATGTTTAGGACGTTTAGACCATATTATCCTCCCACTCATGTTATAGATAGTTGGAATGTGATAGCCTTTTCTTACATTTCTAAAAGGGATGCTGCATTTTTCTTAATAGTTAACCAGGCTACTGTCGCTACTACGATGTTTATAAAGGATGCAAATATTAATGATGGGAGAATAGCCCAGAACAAGCCCCACGAAATAATCATTCCAGCCACTGCACCACTAACTACACTATTACAGAATGCTGTAACTATGATCCCAGCAATCCAATGAACCTTATGTGCCAGAAACCTTAATACCATAGCCCAGAGGGCCATTTGAATCGCTATTAATAAGTGCATGGGTAGCCCTAGAGGAAAACCTACAGAGGCCGCAGTAAATATATGTCCAAGTGATATGACTATAGCGCCCTCAATATATCCCCAAGCTAATGCTGAGAAGTAGCCGGGACACGAATCCATAGCTACTGTGCCTGTAGGACTTGGTATCTTAATTAAGGCGCCAATGTAGCTTAAAGCTATAAAGATTGCCATACGAGCTATTCTCAATGGCGTCCAAAAAGGCCTTCTTACATCACTATTTCTAGCTTTTTCCGATCGAGATACCACTGTAGCATTAAGAATTGCTTGCAGCATCATAACTAGATCCCTTAATACAGGAATTAATCAAATATTTATAGGTTTTGTAAGTTCCATTCTTGCTATAGAGATGATTACTAAACATAGATAAGTACTCGAATGAACAGTACACATTTGTTGGTGATTAAACTTTGATTAATATTTACGTAGGGACCTGTGGATGGCTTTACGATTGGAATGAAGATGGCTCTCTAGATTGGTATATACGCTACTCACAACTCAACGCAGTCGAGCTCAATGCATCATTCTATAGGTTCCCTTATAGAAACCAAGTATTAAGTTGGAGTCGTAAAGGAAGGAGTGTAAGATGGGCTATTAAGGTTAATAGGTATATTACCCACGTTAAGAGGTTAAAGAAGGATTCTCTTAACTCTTGGTTTAGATTTAAGAGTTTATTTGAGCCGCTAGATGATAATATAGACTTTTATTTATTCCAGCTTCCACCAGGATTCAGTAAGAGTAAAGAGAATATTTCACGTATTGAGTATTACGCTTCAAAAACAGAGCTTGGCTGTAGATTTGCTATAGAGTTCAGACATGTCTCATGGTTTAATGATGATACAGTGGATCTTTGTAAACGTCTAGGTATAACATTGGTTTCTATAGATTCACCTATTGGAACATGGATCCGAAGGAGTAATAACATAGTTTACCTTAGGATGCATGGTAGAGAAGTTTGGTATGCTTATGATTACTCCCCTAGTGAATTAGAAAGCCTTGCTAAGGAGATATTAAGTCTTAAGCCTATTAGGATATATGTATTCTTTAATAATAATCATTGGATGCTGGATAATGCGCGATATATGAAGAAGGTGTTAGAGCAGTTCCAGAAGTAACGTTCTATAATTTAATTCTTTTATTTAGTTCATCAAAGAAAGCTTGTATGTTATTATATGGTATTCTTGCTCCTGCAGCCTTAATATGTCCTCCTCCTGTGCCACCAAGTTTGGGACAAATGACTCTAAGTAAGCTGTTTAAGTTTATTCTTTCGCTTATCGTTCTTAAGCTCATTATGGCCTTTCCATTTCTAACCTCAATCGCTATTCCTATAGGTTTGTTTGAGATTGCTCTAGTATATGTTGCTGCTCGTGTAAGACTACCAGGGGGATTTATAACATAAGCTATCTTACCATAAGTTTTTATGTTATGCTTAATCCATAACCTAAGCTCTTCTTCATTAACTGTCTCTATGAGGGCTCTAACGAGTAGCTCGCTAAGACTGCTTGGCAATTTTCCTTCAGCTAAGTGTTTAACTATATGTCTTTTAAAATCGTACATCTTACGTGAACCTTCAAGACCTTGAGATAATACACCTGCCTCAAAATATATCGTTCTTTTATCCCAATTCTCTAGCTCTCTGATGACCCATTCAGTAGTATCCATGTAGTCACATATTGCACCATAAAGCGCAACCCTGCACATATCCCTATCTAGCATACTTGAGAAATACTTGTACGTTAACTCTGATGCCGAAACATTATCATTATGAATGACTTCACCTGGAATATCCCTAACTCTTAAGTTTAATGGCTCTGGGTGATGATCTATATAGACTAGTTTTGACCCATTATGTTTAATCTTATGAAACGCTCTTAGAATGTCCTCTAGATGTAACTCGCTTAAGGCGATATCAACTATCACTACATCTTCCCTACCGTTTGTCTCTAGAGGGTGTTTTGTGGTAGTTTAAGGTGGGTTGGGATGCCCTCTAGGGACTTCCACCTCTCCACATAACCCTTTTGGTAGGGTTATGGGGTCATGGGTGGCTGTCGAGGGTAACGGCATGACCCTCCCATCTCGGCTATGCCCTACGGGGCTTAGAGCAATGCTCCCATCACCCTCATAGGGCTTCAACACATACCAATCCACCCTAAAACATCCTAATAAAGATTCCTGCCCCTTATAACTTCAAGTAAGTCTTTATGTAAATCAGCTGGGTGAGAAAAGTATACATGATAGTTCTTAGATAAAGCAGCATATACTAATGCAGCCGAACATATTCCATCAGCATCACCATGAGCTATTATAATTAGTCTTCGCATTACTAAGTTCACCCTGCCTCATATACAAAATTGACTTCACATACTCTTAAGGAGTAAGATAGATATAGATTAAGTGGATAGAAAGTATGCATTACATACTATACTCCTGTTCTTTACTTAATTCATTTGCCAGCAGTTAGAGTATTTATTAATTAATTCTAAGATGTAGTCTTTTGTTCTTCTACATATCTCCCTATAAGCCCCTAGATACTTCTCATAATCAAAGCATTCCATTATTTCATTACGGCTTAGAATACTAGTTATATAGGGGTCTTCGAGGGCTATTTCTTTAAGAGTTTTTCCTGTTTCAATACTTTTCCTAGTGAGCTCTCTTAAGTGAGTGTAAGCTCTATTCCTAGGAACACCTTTTAACGTAAGCTTAACCATTAACGCTTCAGCCATAATTTTATCTTTACTTAACTCTAAGTTTCTACGCATATTTTCAGCATAAACCTTAAGATCTTTAATAACGCTTGTCATGGTCTCTAATATTTCATCTATAGCTAGAAATGCGTGAGGTATAGTGACTCTCTCATAGGAGGAGTTCGAGAGATCACGTTCATGCCATAATACTATATTCTCTAAAGAGGATGAGCATAAACCTCTTAGGAATCTAGCCAGTCCAGTAACTTTCTCACATTGTACTGGGTTAGCTTTATGGGGCATAGTACTACTGCCAACCTGCTTTTCCTTGAAGGGTTCAGATAATTCCATGATTTCGGGTCTCTGAAGATTCCTTATTTCAGTAGCTAATCTATCTAATACTGATCCCAGAATCGCCAAATTACAAAGTAATTCAGCAAATCTATCTCGAGAGTAAACTTGTGTAGTAATCTTTATAGAAGCTAATCCTAACTTCTTAGCCACATATTCCTCTATGAGTAATCCCTTATTACCCCATGCTGCCATAGTTCCTACAGCACCAGACATTTTAAGGACAAATAATCTCTTATGACTCTCAATTAACCTTTCAAGACATTGAGCTATTTCATATGCGTGATTCATAATTTTAAAACCAAGTGTTATTGGGAGTGCATGTTGCCCATGAGTTCTTCCAATCATTATTGTATCGAGGTGTTTATCTGCAAGTTCAAGAAGGTATCGTAGTAGTGTAACAATCTTATTTTCTATTACTTGTAATGCCTCTTTAATAATTAGTGACCATGTAGTATCGATTATATCATTACTTGTAGCTCCAAGGTGAATAAACTTACCTGCTTTACCAATTTTCTCACTTAATACTTTTACTAAAGCCGCTGTCTCATGCTTTATTTCTTTCTCAACTTCTCTAACTCTAACAATGTCATCTTTGTTAAATGTAACATTTAAGTTTCTAATAGCACTGCTAGGTATCAATCCTGCATGGGCTAACCCTTCAAGTAGAGCTAGTTCCACCTTGACCATAGTTTTTAATCTATTCTCTTCTGAAAAGATCTCTCTCATCTTCTTGCTGGAGTATCTCCAGTGGAAAGGACAGATTTCAATAGTTGACAATTACTTCACCGTCTTGTATTCTAACTTTTAATACTGATTTGACTCTATACCCTGTTTCCTTCAAGACTCGTTCTACTCCGCCTAATCCCTCTTTTTCTACAAGAACACCTACATCGACTATACGTATACTTTTACTTAATAGTGTCTTGATTATTGCAGCTAATGTGCCTCCAGTGGCTATTATTGCATCTGCTATTACAACTCTATCACCAGGATTTAAGCCGTTTATGTAGAGTTTAGATTCTCCATAGGCTGTCTTCTTTACAACCTCTATTTCCCCCTTCACACCATATCTTCTTTTACGGGCTATAACTAGAGGCTTGCCTGAAAGAATGCTCATTACGGCTCCTAAATGTATGCCCATAGCTTCAGGTACTAGTATATAATCTGCTTCCTCGACATTCAATATCCTTAGTAATGCTAATCCCATACCCCATAGTAATCTTGGTGAAAGAATATTACCATCAGTTATAGGTGACATGATGTACTCGTAGACCCCACCATCAAGCTGTTTAAACTTAACTATTTGTGCACTTTTTAGTACATTAACTATCTCTTTAAGGAATATATCTTGTTGTAAAGCCTTCAAACTATCCATTTTACTTTCTGTTGTAAGTCTAGCTTGGACCAAGCTTTTCACCCCTCAAATCAATGATATCCATCGTTTCAGGACCAGTTCCTATGAGTGTTATCGGAATCCTCATTTGATCTTCTAAATTCTCAATAAACTCCTTAGCCTCTCTTGGTAGTTTTGAGTACTCTCTTACACCTTTAGCTTGAGGGTATAATACGTCAATTTTAGTTATGGCTATCTGTGTAGGTGAGTTAAGTAGTATAGCCCTTTTAGCATAGTCTATGTTGAATGGTGCAACCCTCCTAAGCCTACCAGTTACCGTAGCATACTCTATTAATCTTAGTTTCTCAGCTTCTTCTTTTGATAATTCGCCATTTAGAGGGCCTGCTCCAACTCTAGTTACATAGCTTTTAAACACAAGTATCACCTCATCTACTTTCCTTGGTCCAACACCTACTTCGCCAAGAACGCTTGAAGCTGTAGTATCCTTTGATGTAACATAAGGATAAGTTCCATGGTATAATGAAAGAAATGTTCCTTGAGTACCTTCTATAAGTACATTAAGTCCCTTATCCAATCCCTCATTCACCATTAATGGTACATCTGTTAAGTACTTTTTAAGCTCTTTATAATCCCTTGCTAACTTAAGTTTACGTAAAACTCTATCAACCATAGCGGCTCCTACACCTTGTCTTGTAGACCCTATAGTCCTTGAAAGGTATGAGTTTTTGACTTCAAATTCTACATGTTCTGCTGTTATTACACCAGTATTGTAGTCTATGAATAGTCTATTATGGCTTCTTGTTTCCTCTAGCTCTTGATAGAGTATGTCAAGTCTAATCAGTGCTCCAGGTGCTACAAGAAGCCTGGTTTTAGGATTCACAAATGCTGATGGAATTATTCTAAGCTTATATGTCTTACCGTTATATACTACTGTATGTCCTGCATTTACAGCTCCTGTTCTCACGGCTATGTCAATATTATCCTTAATTGCAAGATAACTAACTATCTTACCTTTACCTTCATCACCAAAGAATCCGCCAGCAACAATCTGTAACAATATATCCCAGTTGTGAATATTTATTAAATCGGGTAATATAAATTTTTCTGAGAATAAGTACTATAGGGTTTAATTATATATTTTAATTATATAGTAGGTTTTGTGATGAACATAATTTGTTAATGTTAGGATAGATTTAATTCTCTTTTTCACATCATCCTACTTAGTACGTGTGAGTGAGGCTATATTCGTGGGGACTATTAGGTTAAGGTAGACGTTACGTACTTAAGGTACCAGTAGATTATGGAGTAAACATTCTACTAGGGAGAGTATCATTAGAAACTGTTGAAGTAACTAAAGTAGTTTTTAAGAGAAGCTGAAATTTTAAGTGAATCGAGGAAACTAAACCATCCCCATATCATAAGATTCTATGGTACATTAAATGGTATACCAGCTTTAGTATTCGAGTATTGTAGTTATGGCTCACTAGCCATGAGGGAAGGGAAGACCCCACTTAAGCAAGCATAGTAATAGCATTACAAATAGCTGATGCATTAATAGAAGCGTATGAAAGGATGGAACTTATTGCTCCTAGAGACCTTAAGCCTAGCAATATCCTGTTTACGGGTAATCGTATACTCAGAGTATCAGATTTCTATGTATCTAAAATAATGTCAACATTAGTCGAATCCAATCGATAGTAGGAACTTATGGTTGTTCTGCTTCGGAGCAATTTGACCCATACTTAGGAGAAGTGAGTGAAAAAGTGATGTATTTGCATTAGCCATTATACTATATGAAATGATAGCTGGTAATAATCCATTGTTAAAACTGGTTAATGAATACAATATAAGCTATGAGAATGCTGTAAGAGAGGCTAAATGAAATATAAGCTCATTGGGCTACAGTAATTATGTAGCTAATGTGTTAGAGGAGCTAATTAGTGGGTAAACTAGGATGGCTCCTGAGGATAGACTATCTATGAGAGAATTTAGAGATAAACTCATAGACATCTTCTACTTGCTATAGTAAAACATTATGGTATAATGGTATAACACTAAAGTCAAGATGATACGAATAATCTACATTTATTAATTATGATAATTTAAACTTGGAATTAAAGTATAAAGATAACAAACAGATAGCAGGTTTTACTTAAAGTATCATGTAATGATGTAAGCTTATAAGTTATTTCTGACATATAACTATGCCAGAGAGTTCAATATGATGACCGCTGGAACTTCTGATAAAAATACATGATGATGGCTGGGATACCTGAAGTAAAGTAAACTTTATGGCTGTCGAGGGACACTAACCCTCTAATTCTATTTAATCCATTAGAGTAAGAAAAAGGAATGTATAGATTAAATGATGTTCTTTAGATGTATAATGCTGTAAAGAATCCTTCATGTATTGCATCAATGATCTTTCTTGGCTCTTTTGCATCGCCTATTATGTATACTCTCTTTGCTATCTTCCTTGCTGCTTCAACGATCTTATTATCTAGCACTGGCTCACGGCCAACTGCTAGGATTACCGTGTCAGCCGTTATTGCTTCCTTCTTGGCTGGAGGCTTGAAGATTACTACTTTGTCTTTCTCTATCTCTATGACTGGTGTGCATGTTAGTGCTTTTATCTTGTACTTCTCTAGTAAGCCTCCAGCCAAGAAGGAAGCAATAACGGCTGACAC
>Ga0190366_1000370_pt1 | contig 10522 bp, 7 predicted proteins | sample 487218910_MG_FD_169990 | JGI IMG/M metagenome (GOLD analysis project Ga0190366, IMG submission 169990) | Hydrothermal vent microbial mat bacterial communities from Southern Trench, Guaymas Basin, Mexico - 4872-18-9-10_MG | ecosystem: Environmental > Aquatic > Marine > Hydrothermal vents >...
AGAGCAATTTGCCGCTAACGATGCCACCATGATCAGGAGAAGAGAGATGAACAAAGCTATTGCCAATCTCTTCAAGCTCATCCACCTCCTAGAGGCCATGGAAGCGTTCTGATGTACTTCTTCACATTTTCGAGGTAGAGGGTGAGATCTCTCCAATCTCTTCTGAGATTATCTAGATCCTGCTTCAAGTCCTCGTAATATGATCTAGCCAGCTCTATATATTCTATGTTTGGGATATCGCATCTCCTATGCAGCTCCCTTGCCCTCCTCCTGAGTTTCTCAAGGATCTCCTTGAGCCTTTTTTCAGCTTTCTCACATTCCCTTAAATTATCTACCTTCTCCGCTTCCTTGAGGGCGTCTTCGAGCTCCTTTTGTAAGAGTTCTGTGTCTGGAATTCGATCCGGAAGCTTACTCAAACATTTCTCTGCTTTGCTCCATGCGCTCTTATCGCTCAACGAGTTATAGACTGCGTAAAGATATTCATTAAGGTCTCTTAGCGTTTTCTCGAAGTCTTTCGGCCATCTTGCTCTCGCATCACTAAATCTATTAAATCTTTGAAGGATCTCCTCTGGGGGCTCCTCCTCGCCTAGCGCTCTCCTTAACCATGCTCCTGGATTATATGGATCGAGCATCTCGCCCATGATTACGTAGAGTCCTGCAACCCCCTTCACAGCCGGCTCTAGATAATCTATGGGATTTGGAAGCGGGGCCTTCACCTTCTTTCCAATATCTTTTATCAATTCTAGGATTTGCTGTCCCAAGTCGCCTATAGTCTTTATTGTGGACGCCGGGGTCTCGGTCTCAAGTATCTCTCTCGCCTTAGGAACGGCTCTCTTTAATCCGGCGGCAAGGTCTATCTTCTCTATCACCTTCTTGATTTTCTTTGAGAGTTCTTCGAATTCTCCGAGGATCTCCCTGGTCTCGTCCTCCATCTTCTCGATGGATTCTAAAGCTTTCCTCGCCTCATCCCTCCTCTCCCTTAGCTTGTCGCTATATGATCTCTTAACGGTCTCTATCTCACTTTTTAGGAGAGATAGCCGCCATCGACAATCAGCAAACTTTTGTTCGCATTTCTCCAACTTCTTAAGAGCCTCGTCGCGCATACGTTTAAGCTGGATGATTTTTAGGTCGAGGTCCTCAATCCTCCTCGACTCTGCGAATGCGAGTTCTTCGAGATCATCTCTTAGATCCATTAACTTCAGGATTCTGCCATGAGATTCATCCGCCCTTCTCTCATATTCGTCGCTAAGGTCTCTCATCTTTTTCCTCAATTCTTCCATGACCTCGGGCTTTATGGGTGCGCTAAGCCTCTCCCATTCTCTCCTAAACTCCTCCGAACTTAGTTCTCCGAGCTCATATCTGACGACCAAGTTTCTCCTCTCATTTCTCAGCAGTTCGAGGTCGAGGTCTGTTAAGACGAAGCCATCTCTCTTCCTCTCGATCCAAGATCTCGGCTTCCTCTCTCTAAGCCTCTTGGCGAGATCTCTATAATGGGCCTCAAATCTCCTCTCCCTATCCAAGTCCTCCTGGATATCGGCTCTAAGATCCTTTATCCTGCTCAGGTCTTCTAAGGAAACTCTTTTGAGATCCTCAACGATTCTTAATAGGTCATCGAGCTCTTTGATCCTCCTCTTGATCAGTGGTAGATCGTAGCATGGTCCTCCCGCAAGCTTCTCCTCACATTGATAAATCTTCGATGTGAGGCTCTCGACCTCTGGGAGAAGTTTTTGGAGCCTGTTCCAGAGCTGGTCAAGCTCCTTGAACTTCTTAATGAGATCGTTCTCTTCCTCAACGATCTTCCTCCTCAGGCTTGTTACTTCGTCTCTGAGATTCTTCATCTTTCTTTCAAGTTTTAATAGGCTTGCCGCCCTTTTACTGATGGATACCACTATCTTCTCGCCGGATATGGCGACACCATAGGATAGTTTACCCGTGTCGAGTTTTCCTATCTTATCCTCGATGTCGTCGAGCTCCTTCTGCTTCTCCTCAAGAGCCTTAACATCTCCCATTATCTTCATATTCAGCTTTTCGATCTCCTTCCTCAACCTCTCAAGCTCGCCGAGTAGCTCATCTCTCTTACCGAGCAGGATTATGAGCCTCCGCCTCATCCCGGCCATATCGGCGCAGGGTCCGGGCCTCGATACTTGCCACGCGAGATAGCCCGTCGCGGCCATGCATATGGACTCTAAGATGATTATGAGGGGATTTATCGGAGAGACTCCAGGCTCCCATTCTACATCTATCTCCTTATCTGAATCCATCACGACTTGCCCTGCGGCATCCTTCACTTGCCAGAAAAAGCCAAGTGTTCCCGCAAATCCCTCGAATGGCTTAACCGTTGGCTCAACCCACCAATAAACCCTGCTTCCCTCCCTGTATGTTTCAGCTCCATAGAAGACTCCATAAGGGGTCTTTCCCTCGAGTCTATAGAGATCGACGGCTTCTCCGGCAAAGCTTATGTTTAATGGTGAGTCGACTTGGACTATTGCAGGCCCTGGCTCCTCGATTAACAGGTCTCCAATCCTTCCCTCCTCAAATCTATAGATGAAGTGCTTGAGATCATATTCGGATTTGAAGTTGCAGGTTAGGATCGTTCCCTCCGAGGCCCAGGCTTCAAGCACTCCATCAACTGAATTCCATTTGCATGGAGGAGAGCAGGTGCAGTCAGGCTTAATCTCAGGTTTATCCACTGCGCCGAGGTTTCTGATCAGGTAACTCCTTCTAAGCTTTATGAGGAAGTCTGTCGGCCCATCTATCTTGTGGGAGCGAAGCACCCCGTTCATGAAGGTGTATTCTGACTCGGACACTATATCGACGACCTCTATCTTGATGTCATCTCTTCTAGATCTTGTAAGCCATGATAAGTCGGCCTCGAAATCGTCTCCAATCCTTACCCATTCCCTCAAGATTTCTACTGAAGGTTTTTGATCATAAGCCGCTTCTACTCTGACCAACGCCTCTTTGCCATAAATAAGCTCAATGTTGTCGCCAGCTATAGGCGACGTGACCTCGATCACCCCCTCCTCCAGATCTATCTTCAGCTCGCTTCCAAGCCTTGATGAGGCATCTAAGGGGACATATCTAATCTCGCCTACCTCGTATGGGGTAAACGGTATGGTGAGATTCTCGCCCTCTTTAATCCATCTCTCTCCCACAAGTTTACCGAGCTCGGGGTCCTCCGGCTCAGTCTCAACGACGACCTTCAAGTATCTCTCGAAGACATAAGTTACGTTGTGAGGACTATCCATCGTTATCTCATCCTTTTCAAACTCTTCTCCATCGACCAATATCCTCTTTAAGACATATCTTGTGAAAGGAGTCTGGACGATTTGAGGAACTTCTATCTCAGCCTCAGCGCCCTCACTAAACCACCGATCAGAGGAGAAGGCCTCAAGTTCTGGATAATATGGTTCAACATTTCTTCTCAATAGATGCCATGGATTATAGGTGTATAGGATGATGCCCCTCGAGTATGGTTGGATGAGGATTATTTCAGGTCCTTCTCCAACATACTTGGTGGATGAGGAGACCATAACTTCTCTCTGAACCATGAGGGAGACGTGGCATGGCCCTCCCTCAAACCTCGCGATAAACGGCCTGTCAAGAGATGCGTTGCCTCTTCTCATGGCCGCTGGGCAACTTGGAGATTCTATTGTGAAGACCTGTACCCGGATCACGGCATCTTCAGGCAATCCCTCAACCCTTACCTCGACCTCTATCCACCGCCTCTCAACAGCTATGGTGCAGCTCCTTGAATCCGCCGTCACCCACTTCTCGATAACCGGGTCGTAATATTGGAGAACGGCTTTAACTTCCATGGCTTCCTCCTTTCCGGGAGCTGTGAGATTGGCTGTGAAGGTGATGTTCCCCTCGCCGCTGAACATAAACTCTCTTTGAGCCTTCAACACATTATCAATATAGATTAAGAGCCTTCCAGAGGTCTCTTGGGCCGCATGGAAGAAGAATTCTCCCGTGACCGTGAATGATTGTCTAGGCTCCACCCTACCCGGACACTTTAGCGATGTGAATCCCATATATGGGGGCTGGAAGGCCTTGACCTCGACTGTTAACGGAATAGACTCTAGGAGAATCTCGCCGCTCCATGCCTCTACGTGGATCACATATTCGCCTGGTGGGGCGAGCTCGCATACATCTATCCTCATGGTCGATGTGAAAGGCGTTACCCCATGATCAGGCTCTATCGAGACGCTTATGAATTCGGGTAGATCTGACACCATTAAAGTTATCGACATCCCGGGCGAATCTTCCCCGACGTAGATCGTTACAGATTCGCTGCTTCCTCTCCAGATACTTATCCTCGACTTCTCGAGTCGTATGATCTCTCCTTGAGCCTGAGCGAGGGGGAGAGATATCGCTAGGAGAATGATTAGGGATATTATAGGTAGTGATTTCCGCACTCTCTCCCTCGAATAGATTAGAGATAATATGTTTATAAGTCTTTGGGGAATCGCCCTCCAACCCTTAATTCATAGAGTTTCTCGGCGAGCTCTTCAATGAGCCGTGCATTCTCAAGCCTACTCAACAACTCTATCGGACACGCGGATAAACCTTTATGAGCTCCTGCTATGGCACCGGCCATGCATCCTATAGTATCCCTATCTCCTCCCAAGCTCACGGCGAATCTTATCGACTTCATCGGATCCTGGAATCTGAGGTAGCTATAGATGGCGGTTGGAACCGAGTTGAATGACTCGACGCTATTTCCGAGCTCCTTAACGACCTCAACCTCGTTCGGCTCCCTCCTCAACAACTTTAAGGCTTTGCCGAGCTTATCCCTAAAGATCTCCGCCGAGGTCTCGGCTATGAGAGTCTCGATGAAATCCTCTGGATCGACATCCTTTAATCGACTCGATTCGACGGCGATTGATATACTTCTGGCTTGGATATATGCTCCCTCTACTCCGAGCGGGTGGCTATGGGTTGGTTTGGAGGCGTTCTCGACCATCTCCTTGAGAATTTTTGGATCATCGTAGAGTAAGCCTACTGGGGTTATCCTCATCGCTGCACCATTCCCATAAGATCCGCCGGGATAGAACCTCCTATCCAATCCAAATGGCCCAAAACCCCTCTTAACCAACCTGAATATCCTCGGAGGACCTGGACCATATCCTCTCCATGGCTCCCGCTCATAGGCTTCGATGAATTTTCGGAGTAGGTGTGATGGATCGATTATGCCGTTGTCCTCTATGATCTCCTCAGCCAAGGCTATCATCATGGCCGTATCATCGGTATATCTCAAAGTCTTCCCTACTCTGAGATATGATGCTCCGAGCGCGTCTCCAAGAGCCGATGCGAGCATAGATCCCTTAAACTTATCCAGTAGTTCATCGGTCACTTAACTCACCTCTCCTCTCTAGATATATCTTCTTAATTTGTTCGGCAAATCTAGACGCCGCCTCTAAGTCATTCTTATTCGGTCTACCCTTATTGATTCCGCCGAAAAGCTTTAGGGGGCCATGGGTTGAGTATCCTCTACAGGTGAACTCTCCTAGAATTTCAAATCCCTTCCTCAATAACCTCTTTCTCAAAGCCCTATGATAGTCATGGATTATCGGGATCTTGGGAAGCGCGCTCGTCGAGAAGATGAAGGCATACTTATCTTGAACCTTTGGGAACTCGTCCAATAGCTTGAGGAGGGCTACATGATTCCTTCCAAGATATATCCCAGAACCGAATCCAAGTAAGTCATAGTTTAGCAGGTCTTTAACTTCCGCCTCAACCGCTTTAATGAACCTCGCTCCAAGCCTCTCCGCTATAACATCACCTATCTTCCTCGTATTCCCCTTATGGATCGACATATAGACGACCGCAGCCCTCATATCGACACAGAGCTATTCACCCAACTATAAGTATCTTCCAATCGATTACATGAGATGGCGAGATCTCTTTTTGAGAGAGATGTTGACGAGGTTCGAGATAAAACTCTTAGACCGATTTTATCATAATTTCTTGGGATGGTTGACTTAATCGAGGAGTTCGAGAGGAAGCTTGAGGTAAAGTCAAGGCTTAGGGAGATGCTTGGAGCCGACGCTGGGATCGCCGAGAGGGATGGACACGCTCATAGAATTCCGAGGCCATGCGGCTTAACGATTCACACGGGTCTCGGGTGTAGGTTTGGATGCGTCTATTGCTATATCTATGACATGGGATTCACATATAAGCCGAGGCCATATCATCTAACGGGTCTCCAGCTCGCCTACGCCGTGGCCTCAAATCCATCGATCGCCCTAAGCTTGAACGGCACCCCGATGGCCTTTGGCTCGATAACAGAGCCATTCATGGATGAGACCACAGATAGGACGGTCGAGTATATGGAGGCGATCTCAAACTATTTGGGAAATCCGATACAATTCTCGACGAAGGCTCGTCTAGGAGAAGATCTATGCTCAAGGATCTCCTCGATCAGGGGCGGGGTAAGCGCGTTGATCACAATCGTCACCTTGAAGGCTCATAGAATGCTTGAGCCAGGCGCTCCAAGCCCAGATGAGAGATTCGAGTCCATGAGAAGATTATCTAAGATGGGCGTTCACACGGTCTTGTTCATGAGGCCGATTCTCCCAAGGCTTACGGATCTTGAGGCCGAGGAGATCTTATCCAGGGCCATAGACGCCAGGGCGAGAGGTGTGATAATCGGATCGATGAGAGTAACAAGGGGAATAGTTGAGAGGTTGAGGCATGTAGGCTATCAGGGAATCGATGAGATTCTGAGGAGAGTTCCGAGAGAATTGAAACCTAAGAGGCAGGTGACCTTGAAAATGAATGATCTTAAGAAGACCATCCATAGGCTCGCCGATAGACTCGATATGAGGGTATATCCATCCGCGTGCGCGGCGAACATCGAGGCTCATGGACTCTCATGTAATGCGTGTAGGTTGGGGCCGTGTGGAGATCCTAAAGAGCTTCCAAGCTTCGAGCTAAGAGATGTCTCAAAGCTCGCAAACCACTACAATATCAAGGTCGTAGACAGGGTTTTAGACGATCACTTGAAGCTTAAGGTGTCTGGGAGCTGGAGGAGGATTAGAGAGTTCACATCCTTCCTAAAGTGGTCTATCAAGAGGAGAATTCTCGTTAAGAGGGTTTAGGCGCGTCTATCGCCCGGGCCTATATGTCCAATCCTCGTCTGGACTATGACCGTCCTTAATCCACGCTCCTCCAAGATCCTCTTAACCTTAAGCATCTCATCCACGCTCGGCCTCCTTATGTATCTCCTCCTAAATGTTGGGAAATAGTCTAGGACGGTTACCTGAAGCCTCGGATCTATCGCCGCAACCCTATCCCCTATCTCCGCCACCTCATCGAAGCTCATCCACTCAGAGTTGTATGCGAATCCAGCCCCGATATACACTTCATCTGAATACTTCTCAACGAGATATTCTAGGATCTTCCAAGAGTTTGTGAAGTATCTCTCCGCCAGCGACCTATCATCTATCCCCGTTATCTTCATGTAGGTCTCCAACCTCCCAGCCTTCGGCTCGACTCCGATATTATTGCATCCAGCCTCTATAAGCTCATCGACATAGTCTTGGGTTAGTATGGTTCCATTGCTGTCGAGGTGGAGTCTGGCCTTCGGATTCAGCTCCTTAAGGTTCTTGAAGAATTCTATGAGCCATCTCCGATTCAACGTAGGCTCGCCCCCGCTTATAGCCAATCCAGGAGTATTGTAGATAATCCTACACTCGGTTAATTTCTCAGCCGCCTCCCTCGGGGTCATCGGCTTACTGGAGTTATCGTAGGTTACGTGATAGTTTTGGCATTGAGGGCATCTGAGGTTGCATCCCGCGACCCAGATCGCCGACTCAACATAGGTGTATCTTCCCACCTCATACCATGGCGTCGCCTTCCCACCAACCCTATGGGGCTCTGGGCCATGAACTATCCTCAGGGGCTCGACCTCATCTATGTCTAGTGAGATCTCCATCCCATCCTTCACAGGATTTATGCAGGTTCTCTCAAGCTCTCCATCGATCAAGACCGCGCAAGCCCAGCATCCGCCGAGATTACATGGAGCGGTTAAGCCCTTAGATCCAGGGGGCTTGAACTCGACCCCAATTCGCTGGAGGGCCTCCTTAACAGATATCCCCGCCGGAACGCGATATTCGACGCCGTCAACCTTAATTTTGATGAGCTTCTCCTCAACCTCCACCTCGACTATCCTCCTCGCCTCATAGGGGCAGGCGTAGAAACATGATAGACAGCCTATGCATTGATCGGGGCTTCTACAGACGTTGACGGTCTTGCAGAAATCGCATCCGACGCACTTATCCGTATCGACGACGACCTTTCTCCTCTTCAAACCCGCCAAATGGGTCGGCGTCCAATCTTAAAAGGTTGATCAAAAGAATTATATCTATCATGGTGAGATGACGTATTGGATGATGAGGTCTGCATCGGCGGAGCGGTGAAGATGGATCAACCGGCTGACAAGTCATTAGCGGATCGCTCTCGATAAAAACCATTTTTATGATGTTCAGTTAAGCCCTGCCATCATCATCTAATCAGCTACGGCCGCTCTCATCACATCTGAAAACTTGCTTAACAGGTTAAAATATGTTGATGGCCTTGATTCATGGCGGGATGGAGGATAGGGTTTGGAGGATCATAAAGACGGTCTCAGACATGTATGAGATAGACTTGGAGAGGTTTAGGCGTAGGAGGCCGTTCGAGCTCCTAGTCGCGGTCATCCTATCTCAGAGGACGAGTAGGGAGAACGTGAGGAAGGCCATGGAGAGATTTAATCGAAGATTTAGGGACGTTGAGGACGTGGCGAATGCTAAGTTAAAGGAGATAGAGGATGCGATAAGACCCGCTGGGATCTGGAGGATGAAGGCCGCGAGGATTAGGAAGATAGCTAGACAGCTCCTAAAATTAGAGGGAGGATTAAGCTCAATCCTCAAGAAGCCCTATCCCGAGGCTAGGAAGATCCTATCGTCCATGGAGGGGGTTGGGCCTAAGACCGCCGACGTATTCTTGATGGCCGCAAGAGATGAGCCAGTCCTACCAATAGACACCCACATCTTCAGGATAATGAGGAGGTTGGGGGTGGCCGATGAGAGGGATGATTATGAGAGTTTGAGGCTGAAGCTTGAAGCCGTAACACCACCTCATATGAGGATGAAGGCCCATCTAGCATTGATAGAGTTTGGGAGAAACATCTGTAGGGCTAGAAACCCAAGGTGCTCTCAATGCCCGTTGGCCGAGATCTGTCCATCGAGAAGAGGATGCTCAGATCCTTAATACGTTTTTGATTGCATGCCCTCTTAACTCCGTTGATTCATGATATTCGAGCACCTCCTTGAAGTTCTCGGCGACCAGTTGCTTAACCTTCTCTAGGTCTACCTTTCTTCCAAGCTCTCTCTGAATCGATGTCATCATCTCAGGGCTCAAACCACATGGTTTAATCAGATTAAAGTATCTTAGATCTGGGTTCACGTTTAGGGCGAATCCATGATAGGTTATCCAATGGCTTAAGGCTAAGCCTATCGAGGCTATCTTCCTCCCATTCACCCAGACCCCCGGATACTTCTTAACCCTATATCCATTCAACCCGAACTCCTTGATCGTCCTTATGAGAACTTCCTCGATCCTCCAAACATAGTCCCAGACGCCAATCCCAAGCTCCTCCAAGTCTATTATCGTGTATCCGACGAGCTGGCCTGGGCCATGGTAGGTCGCTTCCCCACCCCTCTCAACCTTGTAGACCGGTATATTCGGAAGCCTTAGATCCATCGACCTAAGCCTCCTCCCCAAGGTTATGACGTGATCATGCTCTAAGAGTAGTAGGGTGTCTGGAACCCTCCCCTTCGATCGAAGCTCGACTAGCTTTAGCTGTAGGTCGTGAGCCTCTCGGTAGCCGATTAAGCCTAGATCGACCACCAATAGCTTCCCGGCCATACCTTACCTCATCAAGATGTGTATGGGTTTCCAGATAGCGGCTTCAGCCGCCTCGGTTATTATCTCGCTATAGGTTGGGTGCGGCCTAACAGCTCTAGCAAGCTGTTCAATCGTCAAATTGTTTCTCATGGCTAAGGCGATCTCTGCTATAAGCTCGGAGACATGGGCTCCAACCATCTGAGCACCCAAGATCCTCCCACTACTCTCGTCGACGACTATCCTCACAAATCCCTCTCCATGCCTCTCAGCTAAGGCTCTCCCAAGAGCTGAGAACGGGAATTTCCCAACCTTCGGCTTAAATCCCCTCTTCTCAGCCTCCTCCCTAGTCAATCCAACAAAAGCTATCTCGGGATCCGTGAAGATCGCGGCAGGTATACAGGACTCATCCACCCTAAGATCTCCTCCAGTGATGTTCTCTGCGGCGATCAAGCCGTGATAAGATGCTCGATGGGCTAGGAAAGGTGGACCCGTAACATCTCCAACTGCGTAGATGTTCTCGACGCTCGATCTAAGATGATCATCCACGACTATGAATCCTCTCTTATCTACCTTCACTCCAGCCTCCTCTACTCCAAGCCCCTTGGTTGAAGCTCTTTTACCGACCGACACA
>Ga0190366_1000375_pt1 | contig 10456 bp, 11 predicted proteins | sample 487218910_MG_FD_169990 | JGI IMG/M metagenome (GOLD analysis project Ga0190366, IMG submission 169990) | Hydrothermal vent microbial mat bacterial communities from Southern Trench, Guaymas Basin, Mexico - 4872-18-9-10_MG | ecosystem: Environmental > Aquatic > Marine > Hydrothermal vents >...
AAATATTTACCGCCTCCCAGAACCGAAGTTCTGGGCTTCCTTTGCGGTGGGTGAAAAGCGCTCGTTGCAGGTGGCGTTGCGTGCTGTTTGTGAAGTTTGTGGAGTGGAGTAGAGAGAGTAGAGGGAGAGGAAGGTAGAGGTAAGAATGCCTGTGTATGCGGTGAAAACGACGGTGAATCAGGAGAGGGCGGTTGCAGACTTAATAGTATCCTATGTGGAGGGAATGGAGAGGGAGGAGCATGGAATCAAAGCGATTCTTGTGCCTGACGAGTTGCGAGGTTATGTGCTTATTGAGGCTGAGCGTCCTGAAGTGATAGAGCAAGCCATTCAGAACATACCGCATGCGAGAGGTCTCGTTCGGACACGGAGGGGCATCTCTTCCGCCTCACTCTCACGACCTGCGGAGATGCGATTTGAGGATATTGAGCATTTCCTCACGCCGAAGCCTTCTGTCGCTGGAATTGAAGAAGGGAGCATCGTTGAGATTATTTCAGGTCCTTTCAAAGGTGAGCGTGCAAGAGTCAAAAAGGTGGACATCGCAAGAGAAGAAATCACGATTGAGCTTTTTGATGCGATGGTGCCTATACCCATCACTGTCAGAGGAGAGAGCGTTCGTGTGCTGAGCAGGGAAGAGCGGAAAGAAGAGTAAGTGAAGTAAAGAAAGAAAAACGCAGAAAAGCCTTGCAAGGGAATCAAAATTCAAAGCCTACCTCTTCGGTATCTGAATTCAATATTGCAAGAGCCTTCTCTTGAGACCATGCAGGGTCCTACTGGGCGAGAGGGCGTGCAAACCTTACCGAAAAGCTCACAGTCATGAGGTGTTGAAATACCACGCAGAATCTCACCGCAAATGCATCCCTTCATCCCATTCGCTTCCTCTCCTCCTCTCGCTCTTGCTTCTCTCGCTTCGACCTCTTTCAATTCATCCTCAAACCTCCGCTCAGCATCGTATTCGCAGAACTCCTCCTTTAACTTCAGACAACTGCCTCTCACAACAGGAAATCCTCGCCAAACGCAGTCACGAGGCTCAAAAACCTCTTCAATCAATCTCTTCGCTCGCTCATTACCATAAGGACGCACAACCCTCCTATACTCGTTCTCAACCCTCGCTTCCCCCCTCTTCACCATATTTGCAATCATATAAACGGCAAAAAGGACATCCAAAGGCTCAAATCCAGCAATTACCTGCGGTATTTTGTATCTTTCTGATATGAATTCGTATGCTTTCTCTCCTATGATTGTTGATACATGCCCCGGATTTATGAATCCATCTATCCTTATTTCGCCCATTTTCAGCAGAAATTCCATAGCAGGTGGGATTAATCTGTGCGCAGAGAGAACTGAGAAATTTTCAGGCACACCGCTTAAAATTGTTGCTGCTGTTGCAGGTGCGGTCGTCTCAAAACCGATAGCAAAGAAGACAACTTCTTTATTGAGTTTTTCTGCGATTGAAACGGCATCTGAAATACTGTAAACGACACGGACATCGCAGCCCTTTGCCTTCGCATCTGCAAGAGAGAGATTACTGCCCGGAACCCTGAACATATCGCCGAAAGTCGTGACGACGACGCCACGCTGAGCCAATGAAACGGCAATGTCTATCTCATGAGCAGTCGTCACGCATACTGGACATCCAGGCCCAGGATGAAGTTCCACACCCACCTCCTTCAGCATTTCGTCCAAGCCGTATCGCACAACAGTGTCTTGATGCGTCCCGCATACATGCATTAAGCGCAAATTCAAATCCATCGCTTTCAGCTTTTCTGCTATTCTATTTGCTAAATCCTTACTTCTATACCTGAACATTCCCCTATTCATTCAATCAGATGAAAAAAAAGATTTCAAAGATTGAAATTTTATTTACAAAATTTTCAAATTTTTCTTCAGTAAAGGGAAACTATATTCTTCTATGGTCTAATTTGAGAATAGGTGAGTGAAATTGGAAGAAGAGAGGTTAAATATCATATGGCTAGAGGGGCAGGACTGTGCTGGCTGCACAATATCAATCAAACAGGCGAGCAACCCGACGCTCATTGACATTTTGACTGGAGCAATCCCAGGACTTGAGGGTTTGAAACTCATATATCATCCGACGCTCATGTTTGAGTGGGGAGAGGACGCTGCTAAGATTCTTGTAGATGCTGCGGATGGAAAATACGACCCTTTCGTGCTTGTTCTTGAGGGTGCGATTCCTGACGAGAGCAAGGCTTCGCCTGGCGTTTTCTGCGTTCTTGGCGAGTATGAGGGCGAAGTGCTGAAGTTGAGCGAAACGGTTGAAAAATTGGCGAAGAGATGTGCAGCGGCGGTCGCAATCGGGACTTGCGCCTCTTACGGTGGCGTTCCTCACGGAGAACCTAATCCGACGGGTGCGAGAGGTCTGCTCGATTTCTTGGGTAAAGATTGGAAGAGTGCACTCGGTCTTCCGGTGATATGCATTCCGGGGTGTCCGCCCAGACCTGATAATATTGTGGAGGTATTGGGACACGCAGTTCTCGCAGCGAAGGAAATCGCTCCTCTGCCGGAACTTGATGAATGGCACCGCCCTATTTACCTATACGGAGCGACCGCTCATGAATTGTGTCCGATATGCGGATATTACTCAGGAGGCATAGACGCACACGCTTTCGGTGAAGTTGGCTGCTTGGGCGCTCTCGGCTGCAAGGGCATAATTACGAACTGCAACGCTTCAAATATGTGGATGGACGGATACGGAGGATGCACTCGCACAGGCGTTCCATGCTTTGGCTGCGCCCATCCTGATTTTCCAGATGCTCCGACATCCCCGTTCTTCGCAAAAGCGCCTGTTGGACCATTCGTGACGGAGACAATCAGAGGCACGCTCGGACATCTGAAAATGGGGCTTGAGCGTCTCAAGCGAAGGGTGATATAAATGAAAGAGATAACGATTGAGCCTATAACGAGGATAGAAGGGCATCTCGGCGTTCATGTGCATGTTGACACGGATGCTCGTCGCATAAAGGACGCTTACGCTTACAGTCCGATGTTTCGTGGCTTTGAAATTATTCTTGTGGGTAGAGAGCCTTCGGAAGCGGTGATGATTACGCAGCGCTCATGTGGGGTTTGCCCAGTTCCGCATGCTCTCTCATCAGTGAACGCTGTTGACCAAGTTTACGACGTTTCTCCACCTCCGATGGGCGTTTTGTTGAGAGATTTGGTTCATGGCGCAGAACAACTCTACGATTCAGAAGTCGGCGTCCTAAACCTTGAGGGACCTGATTACAGTGAGATTGCCGTAAAGCAATTTAATCCTGATTGGTGGTCAGAGGCTGAAAAAACGAAAGCGGAGCGGAGGGACATTCACGGCTTCACGACAATCGCAGACATAATGAGAGCGCTGAATCCACTTTCGGGCGAATTATACATTCGCTCGCTTCTCGTCCAGAAGGCTGGACACAACATGGCTGCGATTTTCGGTGCGAAGCACCCTCATGTCCATTCTTTCGTCCCTGGAGGAATAGCAAAGACGAACCTCTCCGCAGCTGACATTGAATCATATCTGACGCTTCTCATGCGACATGTCGCATTCGCAAAGGAGCTTGTCGCAGCCACAGACGACTTACTTGACTTCGTGCTTGAGCAGGGCTACGAGGATGTCGGTGCGAGAACGCCGAATCTTGCTTCTGTTGGCGCTTACAACGACCCGGAGGCGTATTCCGCAAAATATGAGGAGATGACAGAGTGGGCTCGTAAGAGGCTTGTGTCTCCTGGCGTCGTCCTGAACGGCGAGCTCGTCACGACTGACATCGTTGAATTCAATGTCGGTGTGCGAGAATTCGTCGGAAGAGGCTGGTATTCAGAAGAGTGGTCGCAAGAAGTAGAAACGGACCCGCTTGGGAACAAAGTGGCGAGGGAGCATCCGTGGAACAAGCGCACAATTCCGAAACCTGGCGAGTATGGGAAGTGGGATTCCGCTTACTCTTGGGTTACTGCGCCGAGATGGTGGTATTGGAAGGGCAACCGTAAGAACCATGTTTTGGAGTTAGGACCGCTCGCTCGCATGTGGGTCACCGCAAAGGCTCGGCTCGTTGAAGAATCAACGGGTTCAAGTTTGCGTTTTGAGCTGCCTTCAGCAGCGATCCCGGGCTTCAAATATGCGGATGCGATGGAATTTGAGTGGCGTATTCCGAAGAAGCCGAATGCCGTTGAAAGGGTGAGAGCAAGGGCATACTACAATGCATATTCCGCATATTGCATGCTAAAATTGGCGATGAAGGCTTTAGAACTCATGAAAGCGGGCAAAACAAATGTCTGGACGCATTACGAGAAACCGAAAGAGGGCATGGGATTCGGTGCGATAGAGGCGATGCGAGGTTCTTGCCTACATTGGTGCGTGATGAAAGACGGAAAGATATACAATTACCAGTATCATGCACCTACAACATGGAACGCATCTTGCAGAGACCCCGAAGGCAATCCGGGACCTTACGAGGAAGCACTCATTCAGACGCCAATCACAGAGGCGGGCGAGCCTGATGCATGGAAAGGCATAGACATCGTCCGCACAATACGCAGTTTCGATCCATGCTTGGGCTGTGCTGTGCATGTCCATGTCGGAAATCGCATATTAAAGCATGAAATTCTACCTGTTGCAGTCCCACCGTGAGCGCCTACCGCCTGCGGAACTCTTCCATTTTTTTTCATTTTTTCTTTCTTCACCCCATCCAGCGTGTTGAGAAATGAGCGCTCTTAAAATACTCGTTCGTGGAACAGTTCAAGGAGTGGGATTCCGTCCGACTGTGTTCAGGGTTGCAGTTTCTTTGGGATTGCGTGGATATGTCCTGAACAAAGGCTCAAATGTAGAGATATGGGTCGAAGGGGAGAAGGCATCAGAATTCATAGATGCGTTGCTTGACGCTCTTCCGCCGATTGCTCGTGTGGATGAAATCGTGGCGAGCGAAGTCGCAGAGCGACACTACAAAGATTTCAAAATTATGAGTAGCGGTGAGGGCGAAAGGACTTCTTTCACGCCTCCAGACACTGCGATTTGCGAAGATTGTTTGAGGGAGCTTTTTGACCCTTCTGACCGCAGATACTTGTATCCGTTCATCAATTGTGCTGTTTGCGGAGCAAGATTCTCGCTTATTGAGAATGTCCCTTACGATAGAGAGCGGACAGCGATGCGATATTTTGAAATGTGCGAAGAATGTCGCCGTGAATATGAGAATCCAGCGGACAGAAGATTCCATGCAGAAACGACATCTTGCCCCAAATGCGGACCAAAATACACACTATACGACGAAAAGGGGGAGATTTTAGAGGAAAGGGAGCCAATAAAGGCATTCGCCTCGCTCATAGATGAAGGTTGCGTTGGGATTGCGAAGAGTTGGGGCGGAATGCATGTGATTTGCAATTTAGAGAGCATTAAAAGGTTAAGAGAGATGTATAAGCGACCGTATAAGCCATTTGCGGTGATGTTTAGAGACATAAAAGCGGTGCAAGAGTATGCAATTATTTATGAAGAGGAGGAGAAATTGCTTACTTCGCCTCAAAGACCAATTGTTTTACTATCTAAGCGGCATCTTCGGCATCTTAACCCCATTCTTGAAGATATTTCTCCAGGTCTTGGTAACATAGGCGTCTATCTGCCCTATTCTGGATTTCATCATGTCTTCTTTCACTTCTCACAGGAGGATGCGGTTGTGATGACATCTGCGAATATTCCTGGTGAGCCGATGGTAATTCGCAACGAGGACGCTTTCTCGCTAAAAGCAGACTGCTTCCTGCTTCATAATTTGGAAATAGTGAATAGAGTGGACGATTCTGTCGTGAGATTGTATAAAGGTAGGCAATTTTTCCTGAGAAAATCAAGAGGGTTCGTGCCTAATGCGATTAAAGTGGGATATAAAAGCAATATTTTGAGCTTGGGAGCGGGTGAGAATGTCTCTGTTTGCATATCAAAGGATGGAAATTTGTATCAGAGCCAATACATCGGAAATTCTTTTTATTACGGAACAATGCGGTTTCTTGAGGACAGCATTAACAGACTGATGTCATTTTTAGGCATGAGAATGGATGAAATTGATGCTATTGCGGTGGATTTGCACCCTCGCTACCCCACAAGAATGTATGGAAAGGAGCTTTCGTCGCAGTTTAATATTGAATTAATTGAAATTCAGCACCACTGGGCGCATTCTGCTGCGCTTATGCTTGATAATTGTGTTGAAGAGGCGGTTGTTTTGACGCTTGATGGCACTGGCTACGGAACAGATGGGACAGCATGGGGAGGAGAGGTGCTGAAATCTTCATTTTACGATTTTGAGCGTGTATGCTCGCTTGAAGCGCTTCCTCTTTTGGGAGGAGACGCAGCCATTAAAGACCCGAGAAGGCTCGTTTTCGCAATTTTCACACTGCTCGGCAGAGACGCCCCGTATTTTGAGCGTGAGAAAGATATTCTTGCTGCGATGTTGAAGAAATCGCCGAAGACGAGCAGTTTCGGGAGGGTTCTTGACGCTCTCTCATGCCTTCTCGGGATTTGCGAGCGGATGACTTATGATGGTGAGCCTGCGATGAAGCTTGAAAAATATCTTGAGCGGGGTTTGGAGTTGGCGAAGTTAGGCAAAGAATACGAGTTCAACACGGAAGTGCGTCAGTCGCAGGGATGCAAGGTCGTGAGGACGCTTCCCCTCTTTGAGCAACTCGCAGAGCTCTGCGAGCGAGGACGCCTGCGGCGGAGTGAGCGAGAAAAGGCAGCAATCTCTTTTTCATTCGTGAAAGCGATTTTGGAAGAGATGGTTGAAATCGCATCTGAGCATGCATCGCAGCACATAGGCATCACAGGCGGCGTCTCTTACGATGTTCCGATTGTGAGCATCGTGGAAAACGCAACTCAACGCAAAGGTCTTCGCCTGCTCACGCATAACAGCATACCTAACGGCGACGGTGGTATCTCCGCAGGTCAGAATGTGATTGCTGCGCATCTCCTCTCCGCTGCTCGCAAGAAGGTGAAGTGAAAAAATGTGTTTGGGAATTCCTGCCCGTATAGTGGAGAAGCGGGGTAGAAAGGCGGTTGCGGACTTCGGTGGCGTTACCCGTGAGATAGACATTTCTCTCGTTGAAGTGAGCGCTGGAGACTATGTTATTGTGCATGCGGGATTCGCAATAAGCGTGATAGATGAGGAAGAAGCGATGAAAACGATGGAATTGTGGCGAGAAATGCTTGAAAAATTTGAATAAAACGCTAAAAAATGTCAAAAAATGCCGAGAATACTCGTTGCAGGTGTCGGAAACAAGTATATGGGCGATGACGGCTTCGGTCCGAGGGTCGTTGATGCCCTTCTTAATCATCTTTCTTCTGCGGATTCGGATGCGAATGCAGATGTAAATGTAGATGCGGATGTGGATGTGAGGGATGTCGGGCTTTGCGGCGTAACGCTTGCACCAGACCTCGCAGACTACTCTCTCGTGATATTTTTGGATGCGGTTCAGCGAGGAGGCTCGCCAGGAACACTCTACCGTGCTGAAATAAAGGCGGAAGATGTGAGCATTTGGAACGAAAATGCGAAAGAGGAAGCAATTTTATCGCCCATTAGCATTCATGAGACGAGATTAGAAGAGATTCTGCGGTTCGCAAAAGCAATAGGAACGCTACCTGAGAAGGTCATTTTCATCGGTTGCGAGATAAAGGAAGTGAAATTGGGCGAAGAAATGAGTGAAGAGGTGGAGAATGCGGTGAAAAAAGCGGTGAATATCGTCTTGGAAGAGGTCTATCGGTATATTTCAAGTGAAAGTGGTAGAGGTGGGGAGTAGCGTTTTATACATAGGATACATCATGCTTGGGAGAGGCATGGAAATATTTATATGGGGAATAGAGAGAAAGATATACAAGGGGAAAGGTATGCATGGCGCCGAGCTCGTGAAAGCATCGTGCTTAACGATTAGCATAACAGCATACCGCTACGCTCAGCTAAAATTCGCAAGCTTTATATATCTGCAAAATATCGAAATTGTGGGCGACAGGCTTTATGAAAAAGAGGGACTATGAAATGATCTCTGAAAATATAATGGGGTGATATTAATGCAGGATTATGAGAGGGTATGGATAGATCACATGAAATATCTGCTTAAACTAGCAGAAGATGCAATCAGGGATATGGATATAGCTGATAAAGAAAAAACAATTGAAACTTTAGTGCGTCAGTATACACAGATGATTAAAAATGTGATGAATATAGCTGACGAAACTCAAGTTAAAAATCTTAAAAAATTGAAAGATGCTGTAGATGACGCATTTAAATGTGGGGTGGTCGTGGGATTTTATGTGGGATTTTATGGTCCATTTGAACTACTAAAAGAAAGTGAAGAATGGAGAAAAGAACTACTAAAAGAAATTGAAGAATGGAGGAAAATATCGTATGAATTAATAATTAAACTATTGAAAGAAAATGAGGAGTTACGAGAAAAGTTGAATGAATTACAAAAGAGAATGTCTAAAACAAGCGAAACAATATATTATATAAGATGAAATGGCGTGCGTCATCGCTTGCTTTCGCATGCTCACCCTTCTGGTCTGCAAGCTGGCGGTTCGCTTAAATGCCAACGCAATCATAAGGTGGGGCACTTCACATAACCGCTGTCTAAGGAGGAATAAAAATGTCAAGAGGACTGATGGAAATATTTGAGGATAAAGAACTTGTGAACAGAATTAAAAATAAACTACCGTATTTATTTCAACTTGCGGAATTGGAAAGTTCAAGAGCAGGGAAAACTGGAATGGAAGTTGGTTCTCTTCGTGAAAGAATAATTATCGCTTTGCTCATTTATAAATTTGGGGAAACAAATGTTGAAACTGAGATTCCTATTACAGAGCCAGAAGTTGATGTTAAATTGTTTGGTAAACCAATATCTATTAAAACGATAACTGGTAGAGGATTTAGAGGAGTCAAACTCATATGGACTGTTGACGCACAAAAAGCCAAAGAATTCAGAGAGAATTATTATCCCAAATGTGATACAATACTCATTCAAATTAATTGGGGAGGAGAAGGTGGTTTTTATTATATCCCTGTGGAGGCTCAAAAGGATGTTTTTGATAGAATCGGAAGAGAAAGATATATTAAGCTCCCCAAACCAGGAACAAATCCAAGAGGTGTTGAAATAACAAGAGAAGCTTTGAAAACTCTTATTAAGCATGGTCTCACAAAGGTTATTAAGATAAATTGGGTGAAAACGAGAGTTGATTATAATCCGTATAGGAGATGGGTGGATTATTGGAGGGAGGACTGAAATGAAGAAAAGGAAGAAAGGGACAAAAACAAGTTCATTTGGTTCGCCTGGTAGAATAAATCATGATTCAACTACATTTTATACAAGCAGATTATACGAAAGCTTACCTAAGGAACAAAAAATGGAATATGTAGAAAACCCTATCCCCAAAGAATTCTTGAATAAAATTTTTTGTAAATCTTCGGAAAAAATGGAAGAGTTGCCTGATAACTGTGTTCATCTGATAGTAACCTCACCACCATATAATGTAGGGAAAGAATATGATAAGGATTTCACCCTCGAAGAGTATCTTGAATTTTTAAAGAGGGTTTGGAAAGAAGTTTACAGGGTTTTAGTTCCAGGAGGGAGAGCTTGTATAAATGTTGCTAATCTTGGAAGAAAACCATATATTCCTCTCCATGCTTTTATTATAAGGGATATGCTTGATATTGGTTTTCTTATGAGAGGAGAGGTTATTTGGAACAAAGCATCTTCTGCGAGTCCTTCAACTGCATGGGGAAGCTGGTGTTCGGCAGCGAATCCAACGCTTAGAGATGTGCATGAGTATATTTTGATTTTCTCAAAAGGCACTTTTCAGAGAATTAAAAAGGGAAGAAGCACAATTTCAAGGGATGAATTCCTTGAATTCACAAAGAGTGTGTGGACATTTCCAGCAGTATCAGCGAAGGAAATAGGTCATCCCGCACCATTTCCAGTGGAGCTTCCTTACAGATGCATCCAGCTTTATACTTATGAAGGTGAAGTGGTTTTAGACCCATTTATGGGGAGCGGTCAAACAGCAATTGCTGCAATAAAAACAGGAAGGTATTATGTTGGATACGAAATAGAGCAGAAATATGTGAAATTAGCGGAAAAAAGGATAAGAGAATTCCTTATTGATAAAGCAATCAAATTATTTGAATTCACAGAAGGTAAGTAAATGGAGCGAAACTGCGTATATGCATTTGCCTTTGGCTACAATTCGCTTACACACAGGCAGCTTAAGTAAGAGGCGAGAAGAGGAGATTTGGATTATATTGGGTGGAGATGATGAGCTTTTTATTTGATGCAAGGATGCATTGCGTTAAGCGAGAGGGCAGGGGTGAGTATTTTGCTCTTGTGCTTTGTGCATAGAGCGTGAAGAAAAGCCAGAACCAGGGAATGCTCCCCCTCTCATTTCAGCATATTCTCGGAACAGGGTCGCCTACGGGGGGCTCCACAATCCTGTGGCCTG
>Ga0190366_1000380_pt1 | contig 10410 bp, 10 predicted proteins | sample 487218910_MG_FD_169990 | JGI IMG/M metagenome (GOLD analysis project Ga0190366, IMG submission 169990) | Hydrothermal vent microbial mat bacterial communities from Southern Trench, Guaymas Basin, Mexico - 4872-18-9-10_MG | ecosystem: Environmental > Aquatic > Marine > Hydrothermal vents >...
CTGACCCTGGCTCCAGCGCTTAGAAGTCTGACTAGGGTTATCGGCGCACTCCTATCCTTGGAGGCGGTCAAGAATCCATCCACGAACTCGACTGGCCTGCTCTTAACCTGTTTCGCGGACTTTATCCCACCTATCGAGAATATCACATGCATCTCATTCATTATCTGGGGTAGGAGGGCGATTATTGCCGCGACCTCGATTCTCCCGAGGATTGCCGTTGAGGCCATGAGCCCGCCTATGAAGAGGCTTCCAGAGTTTCCCGGAAAGATCTTCGCAGGATACCTGTTATATGGTATCAGGGCTACTAGGGTTGAGATGCAGATCAATGACATGGTTAAGATGAATGAGTCCCCCCGATAGTAGGCTATGATCGAACTCATGGCGAAGAATGGGATCGAGGTGTAGATCATCGAGCCATTCAATACATCGACGCTGTTAACAGCGTTACAGGTTACTGGATAAGCCAAGGCGACTAGGATCGGATAGATCTTGTATAGCCTAGTCCTGCCTATAAAGGGGATCACAGGTCTGGGGATGTAGCTTCCTGTGACTAGGATCGGGATCGAGGCCAAGAGCAGGAGGGTGGGCTTAAGCTTTGGATTCATCTCACCCCTAAAATCCTCCAAGAATCCTACGAAGCCAGCGATGAGACCTGTTGAGAGGAATATCAGCGAGAGAGAATTATGGTTGAGGAGTATGTGGATAAGTAGTGCGATTAAAGATCCTAAGATTAAGGCCAAGCCCCCGGTCTTCGGGATCACGGGCTTCGAGGATTTATGAACGTCCACTCCAACGATTCCAACCCTTCTTCCAAGTTTGATCATGAGAGGGGTTACCGCGATTACCGTGAGGAATGAAGCTAATGCTTCAAGCATTTTATCAAGGATTCCTGAGAATTCGAGGTAAAAAATCTTAATTAACCGTGAAACATTGGGATTCACATGGCCTTCCCATTCAAGAGCTTAGAAGATTTCAAGGTAGAGTTTGAGCCAAGGCATGAGGAGCTGAGGGTTAAGGCTAGGAGATTTGCGGAGGCGGAGCTTAAGCCTAAGCTGTTCAGAATCGAGAGGACCGGGAAGATTCCGAAGGAACTCATTAAGAAGGCTGGAGCCGAGGGTTTTCTAGGAATAGGCATACCAGAGATCTATGGGGGGATTGAGGGAGATCTAAGGGACTTAGCGATAGTGATCGAGGAGATCGCGAGAATATCCCCAGCCTTCGGCCTAACAATCCTCGTCACATACCTCTTCACAACCCCGATACTCCTACATGGAACAGAGGAGCAGAAGAAGCTCCTAAAGAGAATTGTTCGTGGAGAGGCTTACGCATGCCACGCGGCCACCGAGCCTGTGGGTGGAAGCGATCTCTCCGGGATAAGGAGCATCGCGAGGAGAGTTGAAGGTGGGTGGATTCTGAGAGGCCATAAGAGACTCATCTCTGGAGCTGATTGGGCCGACTACCTCCTAGTCTTGGCGAGGGCGTTGGATGGCTCGGCTGAGAAGCGGTCAAAGAATCTAACATTCTTCATAGTCGAGAAAGGCTCTAAGGGATTGAGGATAGTTCCTGAGAAATGTGTGGGTGTTAGGGGGCTGAGCGTGGGGCAGATAATAATGAGGGACGTATATGTTCCAGACTCAAACGTTTTGGGAGAAGTAGGCCAAGGGCTCAGGATAGCCTTAGAAACCTACTCGAGGATGAGGGTTGGGGCGGCCGCCATCGCGGTTGGAATAATACAATCATCGCTTGAAGCCTCCCTGAGATATTCTCTTAAGAGGAGGGCGTTCGGCAAGCCCATCATAGAATTTCAGGCAAACCAGTTCAAGATAGTTGATGTCCTATGTAAGCTCGTGCCCGCGAGGCTCATGCTCTACTGGGCGGCGAACATTTCCAAGCGTTCTCCAAGAGATCTCCCCATCGCTTCTTCGATGGCCAAATTGTATTCCTCTGAGGCTGCCGAGGATTCCGCGGTTAAAGCCATAGAGATTCATGGGGGCTTAGGAGTCTTGGTTGATACCCTCATCGAGAGATTCTTGAGAGACTCGGAGATAGTTAAGATGATTGAGGGAACTGGGGAGATCCAGAGGATAATCATATTCAGAGAGCTGTTGAAGAGGATGGAAATGCTTAAAGGCTATTATTGAATGATCAGTTTTGAGGGAAGGGTTGAGGCTCGCACTAGCGTCGATAATATCGTATGCGGCTTTCCAGATAACCCCCATACTATCGATAATCCTCTCAGGACTATTACCCGACATGTATGCCATGATAATATCCCTAATCCTAGCAATGCTCATCTCCGCGATCCCATCCGGCATCCTACTTAAGAACTCGAATATTTCATTCCTCCCGCCATTGATCGGCGGCTCAATATCACTCCTAATACCGGTACTCTTATCCAATATCCAAGCAATCTCCCTGGACCTCTTCTCACAATATCTTCAACCACATTATATGATCTATCACGTGATAATAGTCGTCATGGCATCCGGATTATCTATCGCTCTCTCAAGAATGTATCCTAAACCCATTGTGGAGGGTGTTGAGGAGGTTAAAGTTGAGGAAGAGGTGAGAGCGGAGGAAATTCCTAAGAAGGAGGAGAAGCCTCTAGAGAGGGTTGAGGAGAAAATTACGAGAGTTGAGGAAGCTCCTAAACCCGAATTAATCAAATGCCCTCACTGCGGTCAACAGATCCCCTCAGACTCCATCTTCTGCCCACTATGCGGTGAGAGGGTTCGGAGAGAAGAATGAGGGATGAATCTAAGGTTTCTCGCCTCCGATAGCCTCGGAACCAGGAGCATGTGCACCCTAATCGAGACGAGAGATGGTAGGATAATGATAGATCCTGGAGCGGCTCTAGGTCCGCGGAGATATGGGCTGAGGCCGCATGAGATAGAGTTTGAGACGTTGAGGAGGCATAAGGAGATGATAGTTGAGGAGGCGAGAGATGTAGATCTCTTCATAGTAACCCACTATCACTACGACCACTTCCCAAGGCCACGCGAGAACATAGAGTGGCTTAGGGGGAAGAGAATTCTCTTGAAGGATCCATCAAATATGATAAACTTCAGCCAGAGATGGAGGTCGAGGATATTCCTCGATAAGCTTAGGAAGGTTGAGGCGAGGTCGAGGGTCGCGGACTCCAAGAGATTCAGGCTTGGAAGATGTAAGATAAGGTTCTCTAATCCTGTCAAGCATGGGAATGATGAGAGGCTCGGATACATCCTCGAGGTGTTGATAGAGGCCGGTGGTGAGAGAATTCTATATACATCGGATGTCGAGGGGATAGTTGATGACGATCAATTGGACTTCATCTTAAGAAGCAAACCCAATGTGGTGATATGCGATGGCCCGATGACCTACATGCTTGGGACGAGGTTTCGGGAGATCGATCTCAAGAAATCTATCCAGAATTTGGTGAAGGTTTTGAGGATGGAATCGGTTGAGAGCCTAATCCTAGACCACCACCTCCTAAGAGATCTAGATTGGAGGACTTGGCTGAAACCGGTGTTTGAAGAGGCGGAGACCTTAGACAAGAGGGTTTTCACCGCCGCCTCATATATGGGGGTTGAGGAGAGACTTTTAGAGGCGAGGAGAAGAGAGCTCTATGGTCTTTCTAAGCGGTCTAACCGAGAACATGCGGCCAATATTGCCTAGAGATTTTGACCTAGTTTAAGTGAGTAGATACTTTAAGACCGTGGAGAAGCTATTGTTGGCCGAGGATGAGCCTTCTCGATGAAGAGAGCGTCTTAAACATGCTCGCGAAGCCCATAGTCAAGGCATTCAAGGAGAGGTTCAAGCATCTAACCGAGCCCCAGATCCAAGCCATACCGAGAATCCTTGAGGGAAAGAATCTGCTTCTAATGGCACCGACCGGGACTGGGAAGACTGAGGCCGCGATCCTACCGATCTTCAGCAAGCTCATAGTCGAGGAGCATGGCCCGGGGATAAAACTCCTTTACATCACGCCACTGAGGGCCTTGAATAGAGATCTACTTGAGAGGATCGATTGGTGGGCTCAAAGACTCGATATAAGGACGGCTGTGAGGCATGGTGACACATCTCAGAGGGAGAGGAGGGTTCAAAGCCTAGAGCCCCCGGATATGCTGATAACAACCCCCGAAACCCTACAAGTGATCCTAACAGGCAGAATCTTGAGGAATCATCTTAAGAGCGTTAGATGGATTATCGTGGATGAGGTCCATGAACTCGCAACCGATAAGAGGGGTGCTCAGCTCGCGGTAGCCCTTGAGAGGCTTAGGCTGATAACTGGGAGAGATTTTCAGAGGATAGGTCTCTCAGCAACCATCGGAAAGCCCGAGCTTGTGGCGAGGTTCCTCGTGGGTAATGATGGGGAATGCGAGATAGTGAGGGTTCCGGTGGCCAGAAACATGGTGATAGATGTGGTATATCCTGTTCCAGACGATGATGATGTGATTCTAGCGGAGAGTATAGGAGTCCGCCCAGAGGTTGCTGCGAGGCTTAGGAAGATTAGGGAGCTGATAGATTCGCATCAGTCGACCTTGATCTTCACGAATACGAGGCCGCTTGCGGAGATTCTGACGAATAGGTTTAGGGTTTGGGATGAGCAGATGAAGATCGGAATACATCATGGATCTCTCTCAAAGGTGAAGAGGATCTCGACCGAGCATGGGTTGAAGCATGGAAAGCTGGCGGGAATAATCTGCACATCATCCCTCGAACTCGGAATAGATGTTGGGAGAATAGATCTATGCATCCAATACAATTCTCCGAGAGAGGTCACCAGACTCATCCAGAGAGTTGGGAGGAGCGGCCATGGAATAGGGAGGACGGCGAAGGGTGTCGTGATCGTGATGGACTCAGACGACGCCTTAGAGGCCATGGTCATAGCTAGGAGGGCGAGGATGGAAAAGCTCGAGGAGCCTGAGATACCTATGAAGAGCTATGATGTCGCGATGCATCAGATCGCCGGGATATTGATCGAGTATGGTAGGATGAGGTTAGAGGATCTCTTAGAGATCTTTAGGAGGACGTATAACTTCAAGGACTTGAGCATGGATGAGCTTGAGAGGATAGTCAGCCACATGGCAGATCTGAGGGTCGCGGATCTAAGAGATGGGATGGCCGTTAAGCCCAGAAACACCAGAGAACTATACAATTACTATTTCAACAACCTCTCGATGATCCCCGAGGAGAGGCAATATCTCGTGGTGGATGAGTCAAAGGGGGAGCCTGTCGGGATCTTGGACGAGGAGTTCGTGGCGGAATACGGCGAGCCTGGGACGAGGTTCATCTTAATGGGTAGGGCTTGGGAGATACATGACATAGCTGGGGAGAAGATCTACGTCGCACCCTTAGAGAGCTATGAGGGAGCGATCCCAAGCTGGGTTGGAGAGGAGATACCGGTCCCATATGAGGTCGCGATGGAAGTTGGGAGGCTTAGGAGAGAATATAGGGATAGGAGGATGAGGGGAGAGGATATGGAAAGCATAGCCGAGGGCATCGCGGAGAGATATGGGGTTAATCGAGAGGTTGTTATGAGGGCGTTTAAGGAGATTGAAGAACACCTAAAGATGGATATACCGGTTCCAACGGATGTCGAGGCCGTGCTAGAGGAGTTCGGAGACTATGTCGTGCTCCACATCCACGGCGGATTGAAGGCGAATAGGACTATCCAGAAGATTGTGGCCCACTTCCTAGCAAAGCGGGTCGAGGCTCCAATTAAAGGCCATCAAGACCCATATCGAGTGGTCTTCAGATCAAAGCACATCTCCGGAAACTTGGTTATGGAGGTGATAAAGGATATTCTCGAGGGTGATTATAGGGAGAAGCTCATCGAGGCAATCGAGTCCTCAACCCTATTCAAGCGCAGACTGGTTCACGTAGCGAGGAAGATGGATGTCATAAGATCCGATGCATCCCTCTCCGAGATCAACATCAATCAGCTCGCCGAGACCTTGAAGGGAACCGTGGTCTATGAGGAGACCCTAAACTACACCCTGTTCCACGACTTCGAGCTTGAGAGGTCGAGGGAATTGCTGGAGAAGATGGTCAATGGCGAGATAAAGCTCTTGAGATGGATCTCGCCGACCGACGAGCCATCCCCCCTAGCCAGACTCACGGTTGAGCGTTTTAGGTTCGAGGGGGAGGTCTCGACCGTCGAGGGGATGAGGAGGGTTGTGCTGATGGCCGTGAGGAGCAGATTATTGAATGAGCCTTGGCTCATGGTCTGCACCGACTGCTTCGAACACTATGGAAGCATTCTCGTAAAAGAGCTTCCTATGAAGCCCAAATGCCCCATCTGTGGATCGGATAGAATCGGATTGACGAAATACTCTCTTGAAGAGGCTCTTGGATTGATAGCGAGGAAGGGGAAGCCGATAAACAAGAAGGAGAGGAGGATAATAGCCGAGCTTAGGAGAAACAGCGTCCTAATCTCAAAGTATGGTAGGGCCGCCGCCCTAGTCCTCTCAGCGAGGGGATTAAACCTAAAGGAGGTCACAGAGATCTTAAAGGAGGAACCGCATGAGAGCATGAAGCTGATAGAGTTGATAGTTGAGGCTGAGAAGAAGGCTCTTCAAAGGAGATTTAGATGAGGACTAGGATTATATGATAACAGTAACAACCAAACAGATCTTAGATGGGAGAGGCGCATATCTCCTAACTTCCCTCTTCCATTGAGATCCTCTTAAGCATGAGGAAGAGCATTAGGACGAAGATTATTATCGGAAGCAGGATGAGGATTAAGAGTAGTATCGGGCTCAGCTCTCCCCCAAGGATGATAGGTATTGGACCTATCAAGATCAAGCCGCCGGCCTGGACCTTACCCGTCGGAGCTAGGAATCCGAGGATTATCAAGACTATCCCTATGAAGATGAATAATACTCCAAGCATTGAGAGGAGCGCTCTACTCGCTGGGCTTGGGCCACGGCTCATCCTAAACCACCGCCTAAACGCTTAGAAACGCCAACAATGCGAAGATCGCCACGAAGATGATTAAGAATATGAGTAAGAGCTTGATTGAACTCCCTCCAAAGATTATAGGTATCGGCCCTATCAACACCACTCCACCGCCCTTGACCTCGCCCTTACCCCCAGCTCCCGAGGCCAAGAGCATCAATAACCCCAAGACTAGCAGGAATATTCCGGCCGCGAGTAGGAGGATGTTCGGCATAGGCATATGGAGATTCTGGCTCGGGGTATATTAGTTTGTCCTGGGTATATTTTAGCTAAATAAGCTTAAGGGAAGAAAAGGAGGATGGGGAGAGGGGTCTCGGCGGTCTAGCGACCGCATAGCCTCGCCAATAGCCTTAAAGTTCCCGGACTCGAGCTCTGAGGAGCCCGCCGGGGCAGAATATACCCAAAGCGAGGCGTTATGCGACTTTCACCCCGCCTAGACCCCGGCGGCTCTAGCTTCCTCAAAGCCTTTAACAGTTTCCTCAGAATTTCTCTTTCGTCCTTAGCTTTTAGCGTATGTCTCCCATCTTTGGCGAGCATGGATTTTGTCAGCATACTCAGATATCTCCTCGCAGATCCACTATAATGTTTCTGAAACTCCTTACCAGCTCTCTATGAACCTAGGCCAAATCTCCCTCGCCTTAGCAACTATAACTCTACGCAAGCCTTCAAGTTTATCCCTGAAGAGATTTATATCGGCGCCCATATCCACTCCTAGAGCCTCATATTGACATGCCTTCCTCAGCCACCGCTCATACACCCTCTCCATAGTCAACAAAGGTCTTAACTCGACGTCAATCGGCGTAATCATTCTGAACCACTTCTCCAGATTGACTTTAGCGACGCTCACCTCATAGACCTTCCAGAGGAGGTAGGCATCGCCAAAATCCGTCTTTCTCATATCCTTAGCCTTGAGCCTTCGCTTTAAGTCGTCGCCGAATCGATTTCTCAGCTCCCTCCACCTCCACGGTCTTGTGAAATAGTAAATACTTCGCCTATCGGCGGTCAACTTTCTCAGCTCACTCCAGATCCCCGGAAACAATAAAGAATCCAAGTAAATCTCCCCATAGTCCTTGAGATCCGTGAGCCTCTGAACCTCAAAGAACCTATCGGTTAAAGGGTCGTAGCATGCGTGCGGCTTACCGTTCCACGCCGTATCCACGAAAACCCTCCTAACCCTTTCACCCATCCATTATCCCTCCAGCCGGAGAGATCCCTAGAACCAGAGACCCAAACCCACGATAAAGCACCCCCAACAAGCCCACCAACCACGTCCAAGCATCCCCTCAACTAGTCGAGACCCACAAACCCAGATAAAAGAGTTTGAGACGCAACCGAAAATAGACGGGTGTATGTCTATTTGAAGGCGGGTAAGGTTAAGGCGTTGGCCGATATTAAGCATGCATTCAGGTATTGTAGGTGTGGACTGGTGGATATCATTAGGTTTCTTTATAGGATGTTGTTGGATTTGAGGGCTAGGAGGCTTAAAAGTAATCATAGTTGGTAAGGCTTACGATGATGACCTATACGCCTACATAGTAGATGGTGAAAGAATTATGGGAAGAGATTTAGAGTATGATGGGATGGGGGTTAAAGTGTTTAAGGCTTATAATATGGATAAGTTTGAGGAGAAAGAATATTACATGGAGATAGGGTTAGGAAGAACGTGGAGCTTGAGAGGGCGGTTAGCGAGCTTGGAGACGGCTCTGGAATTCTTCTGGAAGGTGGATGACCTGAGCTACGCAGCCTTCAGATAGGAACTTATTAGTTTTAGTATTAGCCTTAACCCAGCTATGAAATCTTAATAGCGTTCTAGAATCTCTTTTGAGCTTGGAGGAAGGGAGTTTGGCGCTTGGAATAGCTGGCGCATATGATAGGGCGATCACCGTATTCTCCCCCCAAGGCAGATTATACCAGGTTGAATATGCTTTAGAGACCGTTAGAGCTGGATCGACCGCCATAGCCATAGCCTGTAATGAGGGATGCGTCTTAACGGTCGAGGAGCGGATGCACACAAAGCTCCAAAACCCAGAGTTCTCATGGAAGCTCTTCCAGATAGATGAGCATATAGGCGCGGCGGCGGCTGGATTGAACTCGGATGCAAGAATCTTGGCCGATAACGCCAGGGTTAGAGCCCAGGTCTTGAGACTGTCCTACGATGAGGAGCCGACGGTGGAGGCCGTGGCCAGATATATTGGAGACATCATGCAGATGTATACTCAACATGCTGGGGTCAGGCCCTTCGGCACGGCGATCCTATTCGGAGGGGTCGATAAGACTGGTGTTAGGGTATTTTATACCGAGCCCAGCGGGATGGTCTTGGAGTATGATGCTTGGGCGATTGGGCGAGGAGCGGAGAAGGTGAAGGATGTCCTTGAGGCCGAGTATAGGCGCGACTTAAGCTTGGAGGAGGCGATAGAGCTATCCTTGAAGGCTTTAGTGAACTCGGTTGAGAGGCTTGATGAGAAGTGGACTGCGAGGATGGCGACGATACCCGTCTCGACTAGGAAGTATTCCATGATGCCTCAAGAGGAGCTCAGGAAGAGGCTTAAACCCTTAATAGAGGCTAGGGAGAAGGGCTGAGAATATCCCTTAATATCCACCCTATAAACAGTCTTAGATGGAGGATCGAGGTTGTCGAGGGGATACACGATAGCTAGGATTGAGAGGAGAGGCCAGACCTTCGAGATCCTCGTCGACCCAGATAAGGCGTTAAAGTATAGGCTAGGCGAGAAGATACCGATCTCAAAGATAGTGGTCTATGATGAGGTCTACAAGGATGCAAAGAAGGGGATTAGAGCGAGTGAGGAAGAGATTAGGAAGGCGTTCGGGACTACCGACATCCTGAAGATCGCTCAAACGATCCTAGATAATGGGGTGGTTCAGGTAACGGCTGAGCAGAGGCGGAGGCTCATCGAGGACAAGAAGAGGCAGATAATAGAGTTCATCTCGAAGAACACGATAGACCCTAGGACGAATATGCCCCACCCACCTCAGAGGATCGAGCTCGCGATGGAGGAGGTGGGCGTGGCGATAGACCCGTTCAAGGATGCGAAGGAGCAGGCCTTGGCGATAATCGAGAAGCTTAGAAGGGTTATCCCGATAAAGATGGGAATCCTGAGATTCAAGCTCAGGCTCCCAGGAGATGTCGTTGGAAAGGCTTATGGAATCGTCCGAAGCATGAGCAAGATAACTAAGGAGGAGTGGAGGAGGGATGGAAGTTGGGTGAGCGTAATCGAGATCCCGACCGGGCTTCACGTAGACCTAATAGAGAGGTTAAATAGGATCTCAAGCGGGAGAATTGAGGTGACCCCCTTAGAGGAGTGATCGCGGAGATGCCTGTATACTTCTCAGATCACGAGGTGGTCTTACCCGGCCAACTACTCTCAGACAATGGTAAGAGGAGTGGGGAGGGAACCTACGTCGCGGATGGGAAGGTTTATGCCGCCCAAGTAGGTCTGGCCACCATAAGGA
>Ga0190366_1000384_pt1 | contig 10367 bp, 10 predicted proteins | sample 487218910_MG_FD_169990 | JGI IMG/M metagenome (GOLD analysis project Ga0190366, IMG submission 169990) | Hydrothermal vent microbial mat bacterial communities from Southern Trench, Guaymas Basin, Mexico - 4872-18-9-10_MG | ecosystem: Environmental > Aquatic > Marine > Hydrothermal vents >...
AATATGTCGTGGGGAGGTCTTAAATTAACGATCTTGCGGATAGGAGGTTGGCTAAAATAGCGGATGCAACCGTTTATGGGAGGATTCTTAGAAATGGTCTCGGTGATAGTCGCTGAGAAGCCTAGCGTGGCCAAGAGGATTAGAGAGGCGATCAAAGCAGAGAGAGTTTTAGTCACATCTGTTAGAGGCCACATCCTCGACTCAGAGTTCCCTGAGGGATATGGTTGGAGGGAGTGTAGTCCATCGAGGCTCTTCGATGTCCGAGAGTTTAGGGATGAGGTTAGGGATATGAGATCGGTTGCTGAGCTGAGAAGGATCTTCAGAGACGCCGAGCTACTCATAATAGCCACCGACAACGACTCCGAGGGAGAGCTGATCGGAGCCGAGATCCTAAAGATCTGGAAGGAGGTTAGGGGCGATGCGCCGTATAGGAGGATGAGGTTCAATAGCACGAGCTATGAGGAGCTTAGGAGGGCTTGGAGGAATCTAGAGGATGACTTGAACTGGAGATGGGTTATGAAGGCGTTGTTCAGGCAGAGGTTCGACCTAATCTCTGGAGCGGCCTTCACGAGGCTCCTCACACTCGCGGCCAGAAGACATGATAGAAATGTGAGGTTGATCAGTTGGGGATCGTGTCAAGCTCCAACCCTATGGTTTGTTGTTAGGCGTGAGCGGGAGCGGATGAGCTTCAAGCCAAAGCCGTTCTGGATCTTGAGGGCAATCTTTCAGAAAAGCTCTGGGGAGAGGTTTGAGGCCGAGAGCGATAGGTTCTGGAGCCTTGAAGACGCGAAGAGAGCGTATCAAAGAGCCCGATCAACTCCCTATGGGGTCGTTAAGAGGTTTGAGGAGAGGCTCGTCAAGATCTTGAGGCCGACCCCGCTTAGAACCGATGATATGCTCAGAGACTTGGCGAAGATCACTGGACAATCTGCTGCAAAAATACTTCAAGTTGCTGAAGACCTATACGCCGAGGGATTCATCTCTTATCCTAGGACTGAGACGAATAGGTATAGGCCTGGATTCGATTACGATTCTCCGCTTAGAGCCGCGGTCGAAGGGCTTGGAGTAACCCCACCATCTATCGAAGCCAAGCCTAGGCAGGGGAGGAAGGATGATGGAGCGCATACGCCGATCTACCCGGTCATGGCCTATAAGGGGTCTGGAATCCATCTAACCGTCTGGAGCTATGTTGCCAAGAGGTTTCTGGCAAATGCATTTTATCGGGATGCTTTGAGGAGAGAGAGGAGCGCTGAGCTAGATCTGGCCGGGATTAGGATGAGGGCGGCTGGATCGGAGCTCGTTGAGCCTGGATTCTATGAGATCTACGACTACTTCAAGCCATCGGATAACCCGATTCCAAGGCTTGAGGACGGCGAAGAGGTTAAAGTGGTCTCGCTGAAGCTTCATGAGGGGAGGACGAGGCCTCCGAAGAGGCTCACCGAGTCGGATCTCTTAAAGCTCATGGAGGAGAATGGGATAGGGACGGACGCAACTAGGGCATCTTTCCCAAAGCTCATCATGGATAGGGGATACGCCGTTAAGAGGGGGAAGGTGTTTAAGCCGACGGATCTCGGGCTGAAGCTCATCGAGGTCTTGGAGTCGATAGACCCGAAGCTAGTAACCCCTGAGACTAGGAGGAGGATCGAGGAGCTCATGGCCATGATCGAGGCGGGCGAGATAACCTATGAGAAGGCCTTGGAGAGAGCCGTTCAAGAATACAAGCCACTATATCTCGAATTGGAGAACAAGATCTCCTCGGAAGCAATCAAGCTCGCATCAGCCAAACATAGCTGACCCATTTTCTAGAGATCTTAAACCATAACTGAATCAAACATCACCTAGAAACACCATACTAAACGCGCATTCTTTTGTCGATCTTCTCGCATTTTTCTAACTTGAACGCAATAACGCCATCCTTCAATCCTCTCATTTGCTTCTGAATTTCAAAATCCTCACCAGATCCATAAAACTATACCGGTGAAGATTTGCGGGGGGTGGGATTTGAACCCACGAACCCCTATGGGACAGGGGCTCTCACCCATTTTTCATGGATCCTGAGCCCTGCGCCTTTGACCAGGCTTGGCTACCCCCGCTTTTCTCCCATTTTTATCCGTCTTCTCGGCCTGCTAATAAGATTTAAGGCAGGCTTCCCTTTTCTCCGCCGATGGCTGGTGGGGTTAAGAGGAGCGTCGTTTACTTGATTCTCTTGATTATTGGATATGTTGGATGCTCGATAATAGTTGGAGAACTGGCTTGGATTATTCCGAAAGACTATAAGATCTACATAGACTATGGCTTACTCCTAGGCTTCGGCTACCTCATAATCTCCTCAATAGCTAGAACAATTTACTGGGTGATTAGGGCTGAGTATGGTCATCCAGCGGCCGCTGCTCTTAGGAGCATCGTTAGAGTGTTGGGGCTCGGAGCCTTGGTGGCGATGGTGGTTGGAGCATTATCCTCTCCTGGAGCTGGATTGGCCTTAGGAGGATTCATGGGGATGGTCGTAGGATTCGCGTCTCAAAAGATCATGAGCCAGATCCTATCCGGGATGATGATCCTCCTAATCAGGCCGTTCATGATAGATGATCGCGTCGAGGTCGCCGGGGTTAAGGGAGTGGTCGAGGACGTGAGCCTACTATTCACGACCCTGAGAACGGATGACAATAAGCTAATCCTATTGCCGAATAACAATGTCCTCGGATCGAAGATCGTCAAGTATCCGGAAAAGATCGAAGGTGGTTGAAGGGTCTATCCATCGCGCCTAAACCCTAATAGCAATCTTCCCCAGTTACTTGATCGCGATTTCCTGAAGGTGGAGGTCGAGTTTCTCCATAAACCCTTTCCATAATTGTGGATAAAAATGGCTGAATGCTGTGAAGCCTCTAGAAGACGAATTCGGTGTGAAAAAGGCTTTCGAGGCTCTCAAAGCCTTCACGACAATACTAAAATTTAAAAATTATAGGCTAATCGTTGGAAGCATGTGGCGGTGATTAAGGGATGGCTACAACCATGTCCGATCCATCGGTAAACGTTATGCCGAGCCAATTCGAGAGTCTCGCCCTCTGGGGGATAATCTGCGTCGCAGTCGCCGCGTTAGCATACGCGGCCACCCTAGCTTGGGAGATCCTCAGAGAGCCTAAGAGCTCTAGCTCTGAGCGGATGTTAGAGGCGTGGAATGCGATTAAGGATGGCGCGAACGCTTATCTTAGGAGGCAGTTTAAGTCGATCAGCTATGTGATTGGAGCGCTCGCCATCGCCCTCTACATATCAGCGCATGTCGCTGGAGCCCCCCTATCCATATCTTTGGGGAGGGTTGCCGCATTCCTCATGGGAGCGTTCTTCTCCGCGATGGTCGGATACTTCGGGATGAATATAGCTATCCAAGGCAATATCAGGACGGCGATATATGCTGGGAGAGACTTTAGGAAGGCTCTAAGAATATCGTATAGGGCTGGAACGGTTACGGGGATGCTGACCGACGGCCTCGGCCTCCTAGGAGGAACCCTGATATTCATCACCTACCTAACACAAGCCCCGGAAGTTCTTCTAGGATTTGGGTTCGGCGGAACCCTTCTAGCTCTCTTCATGAGGGTCGGCGGAGGAGTATATACTAAGGCGGCTGACGTGGGCGCAGATCTCGTCGGCAAGGTCGAGAAGGGAATTCCGGAGGATGATCCTAGAAACGCCGCGGTCGTGGCGGATCTAGTTGGAGACAACGTGGGAGACTGTGCAGGGATGGCCGCGGACATCTTCGAGTCCTATGAGGTCACCATGGTCTCGGCCATGCTCTTGGGGCTCGCGATCAAGCCCTTCGACTTCAAGTGGATAATCTACCCATTATTGGTCAGGGCGATAGGGGTTATAAGCACGATCATAGGGACGTATATGGTCCCGCTCTGGCCGAGGAGATGGGTTAAGAGAAATGCCTTCAAGGCCATGGACCTATCCTATGACCTATCTGCGGCCATCACGATTCTGAGCACTTTCCTCTTAGCCCACTTCTACGTCAAGGATCTAAGAGTATTCGTCGCCGTCATGGTCGGAGTGTTGCTGGCGATAAGCTTCAATAAGCTCGCAGACTATTTCACAAGCCCCTATAAGAGCCCCGTCGACGAGATAGCAAGATCCTCTAGAACTGGGGCCGCAACCCTCCTCTTAAGCGGATTATCCCTAGGCTTTGAGAGCACCACTTGGACACTCACGATAATAGCGGCTACGATAATAGTCTCGGTGCTCATCTTCGCTGGATCTGGGATAATCTTCGCGATGTATGGCGTCGCCCTAGCCGGCATAGGAATGCTCACCCTAACTGGGAACAATCTAGCGATGGATAGCTTCGGCCCCATAGTCGACAACGCAGGCGGAATCGCGGAGCTCTCTCAAGCAGATCCGGAGACGAAAAAGGCGCTCGCAGCCCTAGACGAGGCTGGAAACACCACGAAGGCTGTGACAAAGGCGATAGCGATAGCCTCAGCGGTCCTCGCGGCGATCGCCCTCTTCGCATCCTATGCTGAGACGATCGGCGTGAGAATGGGGGAGAAGTTCTTGGAGCTGAATATAGCCGAGCCCATAATATTCACTGGATTGCTTGTTGGGGGCGCGGTCCCATTCCTATTCAGCTCGATAGCGATAAGGGCTGTTAGGAGGGGGGCTTCAAAGATAATCGAGATCGTTAGGGAAGAGTTTAGGAAGCCCGGGGTCATGGAGGGGACTGCTAAGCCTGATTATGGTAGGGTTGTGGAGGTCGCGACCTACACCGCTCAGCGAGAACTCGTCACCCTAGCCCTCATAGGCATACTCACCCCACTATTAGTCGGATTCCTCCTAGGAGAGTTCGCATTAGGAGCATTCTTGGGCGGAGCTATCCTAACTGGTCAGCTCCTCGCGGTCTTCATGGCGAACAGCGGCGCAGCATGGGATAATGCGAAGAAGAAGATCGAGGATGGATACTATGGGGGTAAGGGATCTGAGCAGCATAAGTCGGCGGTCATTGGAGACACTGTTGGAGACCCATTAAAGGATACAGCAGGCCCAGCCCTGAACCCGTTGATAAAGGTGATAAACTTGGCGAGCATGCTCTTCGCGCCCGCGATAATAATCTTGAGGAAGACCCAGCCCATGCTCACAGCGCTTTTAGCCGCGGCCTTGGCATCGATCCTAGTATATGTGATCTGGCGTAGTAGGAGGGCGCCGGCTGAGCTCGCTGAGGCGGTGGTTGAGGTCAAGCACTCCTAGCGAAACCTTAATCTTACGGGAGCTCGTTGAGGAGATCGGTGAAGATCTCAGGAACGGCGGACCTACCGCTTCATGGAGGCCATGTCCCACCATGGCTTATGGAAAGGATGAAGGCGATGGCCTCAGCCATAGTCAAGGTGATCGTGGAGGATCATGGGGAGAGAGAGCTTTTGAGGAGGCTTGGAGACCCATACTGGTTCCAATCTCTAGGATGCGTGCTCGGATTCGACTGGCATTCAAGCGGCTTGACCACGGTCGTGACCGGAGCCTTGAGGGAAGCCTTGAGCTTAGATAGTCATGGGGTTATGGCGGTCGGCGGTAAGGGAGGGTTGAGTAGAAAGATCCCTGAGAAGATCTCAGAACTCGATCTAAGCGATAGCGTTGTGAATGAGTTGATTAGGGCGAGCAGGCTAACGGCAAAGGTCGATAACGCGGTCCTCCAAGACGGATACCAAATCTACCATCACATCATAATCTTCACGGAGGATGGGAAATGGACGGTGATCCAGCAGGGCATGAATCCCGAGCTCAGATATGCTAGGAGGTATCATTGGATTGGAGAGGATGTCGAGAGCTTCGTCGTCGAACCACATTCAGGGATAGCTGGATCGAGATCTGAGAAGCTCGTCCTAAACATGGTCTCTAGGGGGAGCGAGGAGGCGAGGAAGACATCGGTCGACCTAGTCTCCGAGAACCCCTCAAAGCTCATCAGGCTCGTGAACCTCGCCATCAATAGGCAGGAGACCCTAACGGCTTGGATCGAGAAGGACATAGAGGAGAGGATAAGCATCCCAAAGCACCTAAACATGCCTAAGCGAATTAACTGGAGAGCGGTTAGGAGAGCGTATGATCGGAGGCCGAGAGACTATGAGGAGCTCATAGAGGTTAAGGGGCTTGGGCCATCGACTATAAGGGCTCTCGCCTTGATCTCTGCGCTTATCTATGGGGCGAGGATAGATTGGAGGGATCCATTGAAGTTTAGCTTCGCGGTGGGTGGGAAGGATGGAGTCCCATACCCAGTCTCTAGGAGAACCTATGATAGGGCGATAGCGTTTATGAGACAGATCTTAGAAGCCGCCGAGATCGAGCGAGAGGAGAAGAAGCTCGCATTAAAGAGGTTGCTGAACCTTGAGAGGAGATTGTATGGATGAAGTCAGTCTCCTAGATCCGCCTCCTCCATCAAGATCTCCCTCCTCTTCCTCGAATAAAGCTTCTTGACATATCTCGCGTGGCCGCATGTGAACGACTTACAGTAATCATAGTATGGCTCGCCCCTGATAATCCTCACGACCATCAAGTCATATACCGAGGTTCCCGGCTCCGCTACATGGATACTCTTTGACATAGATCCGGCTTTCGAGATCCAGCCCGGAGAGAAATATGCCTTCTGCTTCAAGCTCAAGATAAAAAGATCACGTTCGACTTTATAGAAGTTGAGTGACGATACCTTGGATAGATGGGGAGACGGGGCTGCCGATGGAGGTCGCCGAGAGGATAAAGAGGTGGTTCAAGGCTCTAGAGGATGAAAACGTTAAGCTCAAACGAGAAAACGAGGAATTAAAGCAGAGGGTTTCGGATCTAGAATCCGAGAACTAGAGCTTGAAAGACCAGGTTTCATCGCTTCAAGCCGAAAATGACTCGCTTAAGCAAAAGATAGCGGAGGTCGAGGGCGGATCTTTAGGAATCAGGAAAGTTAGCGATGCGAATGGGGATAGGATCGAGCTTGCACCAAGCCAAGAATTCATAACCCAGCTAACCGCCGAAGGAGTCTTGAAGCCGATAGAGCCGAATGTCTTGAAGATCGGGGATCAGGACATATATCTAAATGACGTGATAACGGCTAATATTACAGTCGCTTCGCTCTCAAAATCTAAGGAGAACATCCGAGATCTCGATCCCAAGCTCCTCAACATAAAGTTGCCGGCTCCCAAAATATATGAGCGAGTCGAGGGTAGGGGAGGGATGGAGATAGGATTCATAGCCGAGGAGCTTCCGGAATTTCTGAGGCGTGGGGATGGTTATGATCTGAAGGCGTTGGTCGCCATCTTGGCCTTAAAGGTTTCAAGGCTTGAGGAGGAGCTGTCAAAGCTGAAAACTAGGTGAATGTCTATAAGTTAAGGTCTTCGAGAATCGCCGGAGCTTATGAATCGAGCGAGTTTGATGATCGTCGCCGAGACCGTCCTGATAGCCTCAACCTACTTCGCATTGACTTGGATCCTCGCCCCCATAAGCTTCCTGCCATTCCAGGTGAGGTTCTCGGATTCCCTGATAATGTTGTCCGCCGTTTTCGGCGAGGCAGCGGCTTGGGGAGTCTTCCTAGGATGTATTATCGCAAACTGCTTTCCGGTAGGCTATCCGCCGAATATAATAGATGTCGCCTTCGGGAGTCTCGCGAACCTCATCTCCGGATATGTCGTCATGGCCTTGACTAGGAGGTATAGCCGCGTTAGGTTGGTCGCCGCCTCCCTGATATCCTCCCTCATAGTCACCATCATAGTTGGAACATATCTCCCGATCATAATCCTCCCAAAGTTCACGGTTAAGGATATCCTATTCCTCGGCTATCTCGGAGTGCTCCCCGGGGAACTCGTGGCTCAAGCGGTTTTAGGGGTCTGGCTCGTTGAAGGGGTTAGGAAGCTTCTTCCCAAGATGGTTAGGCGATGAATTGATCTAGGAATCTAAGCCTCTTCGCTGGGTGTGGATGCGTGCTGAAGAGCTCGATGAGGATGCTGGGCTTCTCCCGCTTAACCTCCTCGATGAGCTCATCCACGTTGCCCCTAAATCTCTTCAACCTCATGTCTGGATCTGCTATGAAGAACATCTTCAGCTGACTGTATGATCTTCCCCTCAAGTATCTTCTAAGCCTACCCGTGGCCATCATTATCTTCACCAAGCCTCTCTGAAGATTCCTCGCACCATTCTCCGCGACCATCGCTGAATGTGAGTCCGCATAATATTCTCTAAGCCTGCTCATGTAGAAGACGAAGAGGTTGAAGATGTAGCTGATGACCATTAAGAGGATTCCGATTAAGAGGATGAGTCCCGCCCCCTCACCCTCTCTCTCCTCGCCATACCCATATCCTCCAAACCATCCAGAGATGTATAGACTGTATCCGATGTAGTAGATTATGGCTGGGATCAAGCTAACCATCATCATCACGATCACATCCTTATGCTTTAGATGGCCTATCTCGTGGCCCAGCACCGCCTCGACCTCATCCTCATCAAGGGTGTTCAACAATCCCCTCGTGACCGCCACCATGTTTCCGGTTAATGGGCTTCCATAGGCGAATGCGTTCGGGATGTCTATCTCGGCGATCATGAGCTTGGGAGGCTTGTCCAATCCGCTCCTCCTAGATAGCTTCTCGACAATCCTATGGAGCCATGGATACTCGTGAGATCTAACCTCTCTAACATGGTAGATAGCGTTGATTATGTATGGGCCTATAAGCCATTGAAAGATGTGGAAGACCACGACGAATCCAAGTATCCCATAGATCCCATAGATCGGCATCCCCAGATAGAGGAGAATCGCGGTCAGGATCAAGGTTGCGAGACCGGTTATAGCGGCCCAGACGCCGATCATCGAGAGCCTAAGCTTTAAGAGCGATGGCCTAGCCCTCGCCGGAACTCCAACTCCGCTCCTAGACTCAGCCATAGCTCTCCTCCCTGATTAGGGGAGCTCTCACTGGATCTAATTAACCTTAATCGAATAATGTTTATGTGGGCTGAGAGAGCTTGTATAAAAATCTTCGATATGCATATATAGAGGCTGAGCTGAATAATCTCGGTGATCGCGTTTGGTTAAGACCACGTTGAGCGTGATTAAGGCCGATGTCGGATCTGTCGCCGGCCACCACCGCCCCCATAAGAAGATGCTCGACTATGCGAGGGAGAAGCTCGCTGAGGCCAAGGAGTCTGGGCTGATAAAGAGCTTCTACGTCTACCATGTCGGAGACGACATCGGTTTGGTCATGACCCATCATAAGGGAGAGAATAATCCTGAGATCCATAAATTGGCTTGGGATACATTCAAGGAGATAACCGAGAAGGTCTCAAAGCCTCTGAAACTCTATGGAGCTGGACAGGATCTATTGAAGGAGGCCTTCAGCGGAAACGTGAGGGGGATGGGGCCAGGAGTGGCCGAACTAGAATTCGAGGAGAGGAAATCCGATCCAGTCATAGTCTTCGCGGCGGATAAGACCGAGCCTGGTGCGTGGAACCTACCGCTCTATAAGATCTTCGCAGACCCATTCAACACAGCTGGGCTCGTGATAGATCCATCCCTCCACGATGGATTCATCTTCGAGGTCATGGACTTGAAGGAGGGTAAGGTCGTCAGGCTTAAGGCTCCTGAGGAGAGCTATGACATCCTCGGACTGCTCGGAACCCCTGGGAGATACGCGATCTCGAAGGTCTATAGGGCTAGAGACATGCTTCCAGCGGCGGCTGCCTCGACCAGCAGACTATCATTCATCGCTGGAAAATATGTCGGAAAGGATGATCCAGTCTTGATCGTTAGGGCTCAGCACGGGCTCCCAGCGGTTGGAGAGGTCTTAGCGGCCTTCGCAGTTCCGCATCTAGTCGCTGGGTGGATGAGGGGGAGCCATAATGGGCCGCTGATGCCCGTGAGCTTTAGGAAGCATCCGATAGTGACCTACTTCGACGGGCCTCCAAGGGTTATCGCGATGGGCTGGCAGGTATCTAATGGTGAGCTTGTTGGCGTTGATGGGACGGAGCCCGCCGACCTATTCGACGACCCATTCTGGGATTATAGCAGGAACCTAGCCTCTCAGATAGCCGTCTACATGAGGACGATGGGAGAGATAATGCCCGCGAGGCTTGAGCCGGCTGAACTCGAATACACAACCCTTCCAAAGATCTTGGCGAAGCTTGAGTCGAGATTCAAGAAAGTTGACTAAGCCGAAAACGAAACATAACATAATCATATTTTTCTAATATCCACTAATCTATGCCGGACTCTTCATTAGAAATAGGGGGAGGGTTAGAAGTCCTCCTTGATTATCGTCTTCCTACCGTTCGCCTGACATCTTTGAACAGCCTTCCTAACGATCTCCCTAACAACCGCATCGAGTCCATCGAGCGCGTCGGATGCAAGCCTCATCCCCTTC
>Ga0190366_1000388_pt1 | contig 10329 bp, 7 predicted proteins | sample 487218910_MG_FD_169990 | JGI IMG/M metagenome (GOLD analysis project Ga0190366, IMG submission 169990) | Hydrothermal vent microbial mat bacterial communities from Southern Trench, Guaymas Basin, Mexico - 4872-18-9-10_MG | ecosystem: Environmental > Aquatic > Marine > Hydrothermal vents >...
ATTCCATAGTAGTTTAGTGCGTAGCCCCTCGCCACACCTCTCGGAGCCCAGATGAGCCTATATTCATGTAGCTTCTTCAAAAGCTTCTCAACCCTCCACCCGAATCCGGTGATTCTGCCGATGATCTCTACTGGAACCACCTCCCTGGTCTGGAGATTCATCTCTATCGCCCTAAGCACCTTGAAGTGGTCTTCGTCGAGCTTCCCGAAGATGTTTTTGACATAGTATTCTAGAGACAATTCTTCATGCCTTCCTCAAGACTATCTTCACCGGCTCACCCTCTATCATCCAATCCTTGGCATATCCCTTTGCCTCGCCTCTTCCAACAACTATCTTCAGCTCCTTGGATCTCGTCTCCTCCTTGATGAACTCTCTCATCGTTTCGAGTAGCTTCGCCTTCTCCTCATCTTCGAGCATGATCTCCGAGTCTATGTAGTCTGAGACCATTAAATCCATCTCCTTCCTCATTATTTGAATCCTCCTGATAACCTCCTTTGCGAGCGATTGGGCGACTATCTCCTTGGTCTCGGTTAGATCCAAGTAGATCTCCGCGAACCTCCCCTTCTCTCCCGCCAAGTTCTCTGGAAGCCTCTCCTCGAAGGTCACGTCTCCCTCGACGAGCTCAACGACCCTCCCGCCGCCTAGCATGAGCTTGAATGATCCACTAGAGGATAACTCTCTTTGAACAACCTCTCCATCAACCTGCTTTAATCGCTCAACGACCTCGGCCAAGTCTTTTCCAAGCTTTGGGCCAAGCCTCTCATAGACGGGTTTAACGATCAAGCTCATCCCCTCAGGCCTCTCCCCAATATCCAATATCCTCAACTCTAGGGCGTTCACCTGAGACTTGATGAAGTCTCTCAGCGACTCAAGCGCCTTCTTGGATCTAGGACTCAGCGGTGAGAGGATGATTGATTTAACGGGCCATCTAAGCTTCCTCCCATGCCTCTGTCTTAGGTGGAGAGTTTCGGAGATCGTGCGCCTCGCTATCTCCATCTCGTCCTCAAGCTCCTCGTCGATGAATTTCTCGTCGACCCTCGGCCATCTAGCTAGGTGGACGCTCTCAGGATCATCTCTAAGCCTCAAGTCTTGGTAGAGCTTCTCGGCGAGGTATGGGATTATTGGGGCTGAGAGTAGGGCGAGCCTCTTCAAGACATAGTATAGGGTTGCGTAGACCGCGAGCTTATCCCAAGTCTCCTCCTCTATCCAAACCCTCCTCCTAACCGCCCTAACATATAGTCTGCTCAGGTCATCTACTATGAATGATCTCAAGGCTCTCACAGCCGAGTGTATGTTCAGGGATTTGAGCGAGTTCGTCACAAACCTCGTCAAGCTATTCACCTTCGAGATTATCCACCTATCCTCGGGTCTGAGATGCCTCCAGATAGATTCCACGGTAATCCTCTCGGGGTCGAATCTGTCGAGCTCGAAGTAGGTTTTGGCGAAGGAGAAGACGTTCCAGAGTATGTTTAGGTCTTGGATAACTTGATCAACCTCGGACTCGACGAAGTTCATGTTCTCCCATGGAGCGGCCTTGATAGAGAGGTATAGTCTGAGCGGATCTGCCCCATACTTCCTCATCATATCCATGGCCCAGATCACGTTCCCCTTGCTCTTGCTCATCTTCTTCCCCTCAGCATCCATGACATGGCCCTGATTCAGAACAGTCCTGTATGGTGGTTGGCCGTAGAGTAGGGTTGAGGTGAAGAGGAGGGTGTAGAACCAGCCTCGGGTCTGGTCTATCGCCTCGGTTATGAAGTCGTATGGGAAGAGCTTCTTGAACAACTCCCTATTCCTAAGCCCATCTATGCTCGCCGTGTGAGCCATCCCAGAGTCGAGCCAAGTGTCTAGGACGAATTTCTCCCTCTTCATCGATCCCCCGCATCTCGGACACTTGAAGATCACTTGATCTATCCATGGCCTGAGGAGCTTTAGATCCTTGGGCTTAACCTCAGCCGACTCAAGCTCCTCCTTGCTTCCCACGACCTTAATCTCACCACATCTCTCGCATCTCCAGATGGGTAGAGGTGTCCCCCAGATCTTCGTCCTAGTTATACACCAGTCCTCCGCGTTTTCAAGCCAGTCTCCAAACCTGTATTCACCGGCCCACGACGGCCTCCACTTAACCCTCTTATTCCCATCGATCATTAAGGGCTTGATCCTATCGACCTTCAAGAACCACTGCCTGCTCGCGAGGTAGATTAGGGGTGATCCGCATCTCCAGCAATGGGGATACATGTGCCTTATCTTATCCTCTTTCAACAATAATCCCTTCTCCTTCAGATAGTCCATCACGAGCCTAGAAACTTCCCTGAAGTCTCTTCCAGAGAACTCCCCGCCATCCTCCGTGAAGACTCCATTCGATCCAACTGGATTGAAGATAGGTAGACCTAGCTTCTTACCGACGTCGAAGTCTTCTGGGCCATGGGCTGGGGCTATATGGACACATCCAGTCCCCTCCTCCATCGTCACGAACTCGGCTGGGATGACCGTGTGGGCTGGAGGCTTATGGGAGTTGTGGGCTGGAACTTTCTCGATCAATGGATGAATGTATTTCAAGCCGACTATAGATGATCCCTTAAACCTGTCAATGATCTCGTATCTTGAGACTTTTAGGGCGGCTAGGACGTGAACCATTAGCTTGCTCGCGAGGATCCACTCTTCCCCACCATCAACCCTAACCCTAACATACTCCTCATACGGGTTCACGGCGACAGCCTCATTCGCGACGAGAGTCCATGGGGTGGTCGTCCAGATCACTATGTAGAGATTATCCGATCCCTCGATCGGGAACTTCACGTGAATCGATGGATCCTCAACCTCCCTATATCCCTGCGCGACCTCATGGCTGCTTAGAGGGGTTTCGCAACTTGGGCAGACTGGAACAACCTTATAGCTCTCAACTAGATCGCCCTTCTCATACGCCTTCTTAATCAGCCACCAGACATGCTCGATGTAGTATTCCTTCCTAGTCTCGTATGCGTTGTCGTAATCGAGCCAGACCGCCAGCCTCTCCGACGCCTTTCGCCAGTGGTCGATGTAGTAGTCTACGAGTTTCTGAGCCTCCTCGACGAATCTATCGAGTCCGAACTTCTCGACATCCTTCTTAGACTTGAATCCAAGCTTCTTCTCGACCTCAAGCTCGGTCGGCAGTCCGAGACAATCCCATCCACCCCTCCTCCAAACATATAATCCATTCATTCCCTGAAATCTCAGGACTATATCCTTGTAGACCCTCCCACGAGCATGGCCTACGTGCATGTATCCGTTCGCGGTCGGCGGGCCTTCGAGGAATGCGAAGATCGGGGCTCCCTCATTCAGCTTGAAGACCTTCTCAATTATCCTATTCTCGGCCCAGAATCTCTGAACCTCCTTCTCAACCCTTAGAGGATCATATCTACCCGCCGACGCCATCCCATACCACCCCATAGTCAACCCTATAAGTACCCACCTTTAGGAGGGAGAGAAGATAGTTAAGGGCTAGAGAATTTGGTATGCCATCACCACGTCCCGAGAATCAGCTTAACTGCTCTCAAATTTAAGGCTTAAGGAGGCACCCAATGGTGGAAGCTTATCATCCGAAGATCTCATCGAGTTCTTTGAAGCTTGTTCCTTGAAATCCCCTTATCTCGGCCCTCTCCCCGCCCGTTGCGTTATAGAATCTCCCGGGAGCGGTTGAGGCCAGCCTCTCAAGCAACCTTCTCGCATAGAGTAGCTTCTTCTCCTCGACCTCGCTTCCAGTTCTTGGAATGAGGTTCATCCCAATCAATATTATCGTCCTGAAGTTTAGGGCTGAGGCTAAGTATGCCGCTCTATCGCCGTCCGTGAATCCCCCGACATTATAGATCCTCTTAAACGGCCTCGATTGAGTAGTCCCGAGTATTGGGCCACGAAATCTCGGAACCAGCCTCCTCAAGGCCTCGATGTTATCCCCATGAGCGTGGACGACCATTATCGATCCTAGCTCAGAAGCCCTCAACAAGACCTCATCCCCTCCATCGAGATCCGTGACGACGACGTGAGGCGCTAAACCCCTATCCAGGAATGGTTTCGATGCTCCATCCGCCGCGAAGATCGCCGCCCTCCCAACGAGATTAGATCCGAGAAACATGTCCACGTCGTCTTCGAGGGATTCCCCGGCTCCAGCGACGACCGCTATATCTCCCCCAACCCTTAGCCGAAGCTCGGCGAATGTTAAGGCTCTATTCCCTATCAACTCATCTAAGATCTCCGCGGCCTCCTCATCCCTCTCCCTAGAGTATCCGAGCTCCTCCACTATCTCCTTATACCAGCCCTCCCACTCACTCCACTCCAAGCCTCAACCTCCTCCTAGCCTCACTAACACTAATTCTAATGTGGGCGATGAAGTCTTGATGGTGTAGGCTCTCCATACTCCTAATAGATGCCATAATCTCCGCAGAGCCTGGTAGATTCGGCCACCTCTCCAAGACCTGCCTTATCATCTCCCTGACGCAGTCCTCGGCAAATCTCGGAGAGCTCACGGCGTCTAAAACAAGCTTCACCTCATCCTCCCGCTTTAAGTTGGAGATGGATGGAGCGCTCATAGATGTTTGGAGGATCTCCAATAAGGTTAAGGCATCAACCTCAAAGCCCCTCGGAACCTCTAGGAACAACCTCCCAACACTCCTCTGCATGTGGGTCACATACTTTACTCCATAGAGTTTCTCAGCCACCTCTTCGACGCATGGACAAGCCGTCACCCCATAGCCCTCAACTCCTATGAACCTCTTAACATCTATCCCCTCACCCCTCCTAAAACCAAGCGCCTTCCCATAGATCGTGAAGGATTCATAGGATTTTACGCGGCTTAGGGGGGCCTCAACCCTATGGAATGCTCTTGCCTTGATCTTGACCATGGATCTTGAGGAGTATGGATGGAGTTTTAGGAGCTTTATCGCGATCCTCTCAGCTATCTCCTCAAGCCTCATAACCTTCCCAGCATATCTATCGACTATCTCCCTCAGAGACTCATAGCTTCTCGAAGCATGAATTCCCCTCAGATCCTCGGGCAAGTCTATGAAGACATCTATCATCGGGGTTAAGACCGTGTCCACCCCATCGACTCTAAGCCTTCCAGCCGGGATGACTATGCCCTTGAAGCCCACCCAATTCACCGGAATTGGTGTCGACGGCCTCTCATCATGGATGTCTGGAACCTCGTTCACGCTCTCCAGCAAAAACCCGTAAAGAGGATTATTTACACATTAATCAATGGTCTCCATGGTGGTGGTCGAGGCTGGATCGAGGATCCACCTAGGATTCATAGATCTAGCGGGAGACCTCGGCAGAATGTATGGCTCCATAGGCCTATACCTTGAGAAGCCCGGCTTCAAGGCGATCGTCCGAGAGTCTGATGAGATCGTGGTCGAGGGCGAGGGGAGAGATTGGATCCAAGCAATCGTGAGGAGAATAGTTGATGAACTTGGTCTAAGGGGGCTGTGGGTGAAGATCCTATCAGCGATCCCAAGGCATGTCGGACTTGGATCTACGACGCAGACGATCTTGGGGATAGCCTCAGCCACCTCAAAACTCCATGGACTCAATCTCAGCGTAGAAGATCTCGCATACAGGTTTGGGAGGGGTAGGAGGTCTGGGGCTGGAGTATGGCTCTTCAAATATGGTGGACTGGTGGTGGATTGTGGGAGAGGCGCTCGAACCAAGATCCCACCACTCCTCACAAGAATTCATGTTCCAGAGAGGCTTAGGATCATCCTGGCCTCGCCGAGAACATCTTCGCGGGGATTAAGGGAAGAGGTTGAGGATACGGTGTTCAAGAGGGTTAAGGCTGATCCAAGATTATCTGAGCAGGCTTCGAGGATCGTCTTGATGAAGCTTCTACCATCCCTGATCGAGGGAGATCTAAGGAGATTCGGCGAGGCCGCGACCGAGCTCGACAGAATCAACGGATCATTCTTTGAGGAGATTCAGTCTGGAGTCTATAGGAGGGACTGCGAGATGATCGTTGAGAAGATGCTTGAGGCCGGAGCCCTCGGAGCGGGTCAAAGCTCATGGGGGCCGATAGTCTACGGGTTCGCTGACAGCGATGAGCTTGTTGAAGAGATCGTGGAGTCGCTCAAGGATTTTTGGGTGATGGTTTCGAGACCTAGAAATATGGGGGCCGAGATCCGCCGAGAATCCCATGGTATCACCGGAGAGAAGCCGCCTAAACCCTGAGCTGACAACCTTAATTAAACGGATTTGAATAATGTGTATTGGGATGCTGTTCTCGGAGCTCGTTGAGTTCTATGAGAAGATAGAGGCCACGACTGGGAGAATTGAGATGACAAATCTCCTCGTAGACCTCCTGAAGAGGACTCCGCCGGAGATCGTGGATAAGGTGGTCTACCTAACGATTGGGGAGATCTATCCACCATTCATAGGGCTTGAGCTGGGAGTCGCAGATAAGCTCGCGCTGAGGGCGGTTAAGCTCGCATCTGGGATGAGCGAGAAGGAGATAAGTCAAGCATATAGTAAGCTCGGAGACGTGGGGCTGGTCGGAGAGAAGATGCTTGCGAAGAGAACTCAAGCAACCCTATTCATGGAGCAGCTAACCGTCGAAGACGTTTACTCAGCCTTGGAGAAGATCGCGAAAGCCTCCGGGGAGGGCGCCATGGAGATGAAGGTCCAGATCCTGAGCGGCTTATTGGCCTCATCCCAGCCTAAGGAGGCGAAGTATATCCTGAGAATAGTTACGGGTAAGATGAGGCTCGGAGTCGCCGACATGACAATCCTCGACGCCCTATCGATAGTCTTCGGAGGAGGGAAGGAGACTAGGGAGATCTTTGAGAGAGCATATAATCTCAGCTCAGATATAGGCTATGTCGCGAGAGTCGCCGCGCTCGAGGGAATAGAAGGAGTCAAGAAATTCAAGATAACTATTGGGAAGCCCATAAGGCCCATGCTCGCCGAGAGGCTATCGTCGGCCGAGGAGATCCTCCAAAAACTCGATGGAAGATGTATCGCTGAATACAAGTATGATGGGGAGCGGATGCAGATCCACAAGAAGAATGACAAGGTTTGGATCTTCTCTAGAAGGCTTGAGAACATAACTTGGCAATATCCAGATGTCGTCGAGATGGTGAAGACGAATATAGTTGCGGATGAGGCGATCCTAGAATGCGAGTGCGTGGCCGTGAACCCGGATACGGGCGACATGCTACCATTCCAAGAGCTCATGCATAGGAAGAGGAAATACGATATTCATAAGATGATCGAACAGTATCCGGTCAACCTCTACTTCTTCGACGCCCTCTACGTCAATGGAGAGGATCTAACGATCAAGCCTCTATTGGAGAGGAGGAAAATGCTCGAGTCGATAGTGAAGGTGGATGATAGAGTGAAGCTGAGCAAGGCGATAATAAGCACAGATCCAAAAGAGATTGAGAAATTCTTCAACGAGGCCATAGAGGCTGGATGCGAGGGACTCCTAGTCAAGTCCATCGGGCCGGAATCGATCTATAGAGCTGGCGCTAGGGGGTGGCTATGGATAAAGTTGAAGAGATCTTATAAGAGCGAGATGACCGACACGGTGGATCTGGTCGTCGTTGGAGCATTCCATGGTAGGGGTAAGAGGGCTGGAAGCTATGGAGCCCTACTCATGGCCGCCTACAACCCGGATAAGGATGTATTCGAGAGCGTCTGCAAGGTTGGATCTGGATTCACCGACGAAGATCTCGCGAAGCTCCCGGAGCTCCTCGAACCACATAAGATTCCGCATAAGCATGCGAGGGTTGATTCTGGGATGGAGGCCGACGTATGGTTTGAGCCCAAGCTGGTCTTGGAGATACTTGGAGACGAGATAACGATAAGCCCGATCCATAGATGTTGTTGGGGGGTGGTCGCGGAGGACGGCGGACTCGCCATAAGATTCCCGAGATTCACCGGGAGATATAGATTCGATAAATCCCCAGAGGATGCAACCACGTCGAAGGAGATCCTAGAGATGTATAGAACCCAGCTAAAGAAGATCGCCGAGTAAATCAGCATCAAGCATCTTCTCTAAATATGTGGCTGGCTGTCGCATAATAACTCAACCTTCTCAAAGTCATTGATTAAGATGCCATTGACCAGACTCTCTGAAACTCTTCCTCATAGCTCTCCGCCAAGCTCTTGCTCATCAGAATTAATACGTTCTCGTCATTCCTTCTTTCAGCGCTCCAAGTCCAGTTATAGCTTCCAGTGATCACGATCTTTCCATCTATTATGGCGACCTTATGATGCATGGTGTAGGGGTTTCCATCGAGCTTGACATCCACACCCGCCTGGAGGAGCCTCTCATACTCACTCCCCCTCCAATATGCGCTCTCCCCCTCGATGACGACCTCAACCTCGACTCCGCGCTTCACAGCATCGATTAATGCTTTAGATAGATAGTCTAAGGTGAAGCCGTAGATCATTACGTGGACGCTCTCATTCGCCCTCGAGATCCAGTATCCGATTAGAGAGGAGCAGTTCATGGTCCTTGAGAAGCATACTCCGAGAACCTTAACCTCCCCAACCCTCTCAAAGACGGTAGTAGTCTTCGTAAATGACTTCGTGATGGTTGAAAGGGCGGTGGCCGTAACGGTCCTAGTAGAGATCTCCGTAACCGTATATAAGATCGGCTTCATGGTTGTCTGGAGAATGGTCTCGACGATCGTGGCCGTGAATGTAAAGCTCTTTGTGACCGTGCCAGCCTGGACATAAATTGATCCAATGCGAAATCCAATTATGATCCCGACCATCAAGGCAACGACACAAAACGCTGCGATCTTCTTCAAACCAAACCTCCACCTCATTCTAGAAGAAGCATCCAGAATCTAACAGAAAAACATGTTCTTGGGAGGAGGTCGGGCAAAATCCCCTTAAGCACTTGGAAGAACTCTGCCAAAAGAAGTTTAGATCGATGCGGGGGGTGGGATTTGAACCCACGAACCCCTATGGGACAGGGGTTCTCATCCATTTTTCATGGATCCTGAGCCCTGCGCCTTTGACCAGGCTTGGCTACCCCCGCTCCCTAATTTTGTGTGTGGCTGTGGGTTTTGATAAGCCTTATTCTCGTCTTATCAGGGTTCCGACCCTCTCTCCCATGATCGCCCTTCTAACGTTCTCGGGGTCCATCCCATTCAGATAGATTGTTTGGATATTGCTTCTCGATAGGACCTTGTAGGCCACCATGTCTATGAGCTTATACTCTCCAGCCTTATGCGAGGTCTTCTCAACGATCTCCATGAGCTGGCTTAGGGTAACTTCCTCTAAGAGCCTCGCATCTGGATTAAGCTTCGGATCATCCGTATAGATTCCATCGACATCGGTTGCGACTATGAGCTTGTCCGCGTTTATCGCCTCGGCGGCTAAGGCTGAGACGGCGATCGTGGATTGGCCGGGCTGAAGCCCCCCCATTACGACGATCCTACCCCTAGACGAGTATTGGATCAACTCTTCGAGACTTTCAGGTATTTTTTGGATCGCTCTCTCCCCTAATAAGGATGCGAGGAGGAGGGCGTTTATCCTAGTCACCTTCACGGCTATTAGGTCGCAGATAGACTCATTTACCCCAAGGCTTCTAGCGGCTCTAACATATCTTCTCGCCTCCTCTCCCCCTCCAACGACGATACACCATCGTCCACCATCATAGATCTCTGAGAAGAGTTTAGAATATCTCTTGAGTAGGTCTATTTTTATCCCATCCCTCGTGGAGATTAAATGCCCACCTATCTTTACGACTATATTCAATCCTCGACTCCCTTTAACCTCTAGGTATTGGAGGGAATTAAGGGTTGGTCTATGGCCCCTTCTCGGTTATCTCCTTAACGATCCCGGCGGCGATCGTCATCCCACTATCCCTTATCGCGAACCTACCGAGCTCCGGGAACTCTGAATACGGCTCTAATGCGACTGGCCGAAGCGGCCTAAGCTTCACTAAAGCGACATCCCCGGTCTTCAGGAATGATGGATTCTTCTCGACCACCTGACCTGTCCTTGGATCCATCTTGGCTATAAGCTCAACGAATCTGGTCGCAGTTTGGGCTGTGTGGATGTGCATGACTGGGGTGTAGCCCACGGCTATGGCCGTTGGATGGTAGATCACGATTATCTGGGCTATGAACTCCTTTGCCACGCTGCATGGATTGTCTGGATGGCTTACCACCATTCCACGCTTAAGCTGGCTTCGCTCAACACCCTTCAAGGCGAATCCTATATTGTCTCCTGGAACCGCCTTCTCGAGCGGCTGGTGATGCATCTCTATGCTCTTGACCTCGGACTTTATCCCCGGAGGCATTATTATCACCGTGTCTCCAGGCTTTAGAACGCCTGTCTCAACCCTAC
>Ga0190366_1000390_pt1 | contig 10298 bp, 10 predicted proteins | sample 487218910_MG_FD_169990 | JGI IMG/M metagenome (GOLD analysis project Ga0190366, IMG submission 169990) | Hydrothermal vent microbial mat bacterial communities from Southern Trench, Guaymas Basin, Mexico - 4872-18-9-10_MG | ecosystem: Environmental > Aquatic > Marine > Hydrothermal vents >...
ATATCAAGGAGTTATTTCCAAGTGTACATCCAGTAGCTATTTGGACTCCATCAGCAAAACAATTGTTTACTTCAACTATAGCAATAACATCCTCTCTTACGGTCTCGATAACACCAGGTTTTACCAGAGCCAGTCTTTTCATAGCTATTTCTGAAGCTTTTAAACCAAGTACTAAGAATGGACATAGATGACCGTGGAATTCTTTAGCTTTTCTAATTAACTCCTTGCTAACCATAGTGTGCACCTATAAAAGTCTTAATATGCACTACAATAAAAGTATATCATTAAAATAGGCCTTCATATAAGGATCCTATTTTATGGCAACATCATATTAGTTAGTATATAGTGAGTTAATCATTAAATTAACTAGTTTTAGGTTTCTTGAGAGGAATAATAGATCTTTTTGATAAATTATATTAGCAGTCATGAGAGTATTGATAGCATACAATGACATGTTTTTGCAAGAAATTTTCATAAGAGCCAATAATAATGGCCAAGTATTTTCCCTCATCTCTAAATGAACCCCTATTAGAACAACTGTACCTTTACCGTATTTTCCCATAACTATTGCGGGCTTTAAATCATCGGCATAATAAGCCAATATTATGACATCACTACCTACTTCCATAAATTCTGGTCCACCATAGTAGAGTGCCTTTACCATTTTTCTGTCTAGAGAACTAGCTAATTCTGTTGTAAGAGTTATATTTACTATGCCTGAAGTAGGCCATGGATATCCCTCTTTGGGACCCATAGCTGTTACATTTATTAATTTAAGTGAGTATGTGTATCGTCTTCCCTCCCAAATGATGTATTTAGATAAGTAATATGCTCCAGCACAAATCCCTATTATTGTACCTCCGTTATCGACAAAATTCTTGATTGAGGTTTTGCCTGTAGCACCTAATACTTTATGATAATCCCAGGACCATCCTCCAGGGATTATTAGAATATCTATTTCTGATAAATTATTGTTCTTAATATCATCAGAATCTAGTTCTTTATACCCTATATTGTAATTACTAAAGAAAAGCTTTAGAGCAGATATACCGTCTTTCCACGTACCAGACCCTATATATAAACCTACTAGAATTTCATCTTTTTTATTTGAAGTCCCTAAAATATTATAATACAATATACTATAAACAGCAACTATTAACACTATTAAAATAGCTATTCCTCCTATAAACACCTCTTTTTTCATTTATTATCTCCTTTTGAATCTTGGATTAAAGTATTCTTCTAAGCTAGAGCCTAAAAGGAGAAAACCTAGACCAGTTACTGTTATTAGTAATCCAGGTGGAAGTATCCACCACCATAATCCTTTAACGAAAGCTCCTCTAACTTGTGCATAATATAGTATTATCCCCCAACTTATTTTATTAGGATCTCCCAGTCCTAAGAAACTAAGGCCAGCCTCTGTAAGTATTCCATCAATTATTGTTAATACAAATATTGGAACAATAAGAGGTACAAGACCTGGAATAATATATTTTATCATTATATGTCTATTCCCACATCCTATTGCACGTGCAGCTTCTATATAAAGATTCTCTCTTAAAGAAAGAACATATGATCTGACCATTCTGGCTATTGATGGCCATCCTAGGATTGATATAGAAATGACGATATTCCAAATACTAGGTCCTAGATAAGATACGAGCAATATAATGAATACTAGATATGGAATTACAAGAACGACATCTGTTAATCTCATTAATATTTCATCGATCCATCCGCCTAGAAATCCAGAGATCACTCCAATTATTGTGCCTATTAATACACAGCCTAAGGCACTCAGTACGCCTACAAGAAGCGATACTTGAGCTCCATATATTATTTGACTTAGTAGATCATGGCCCATATCATCGGTACCCAACAAGTGTTCAGAACTTGGAGGTTCATATGGGTCACCTACATATTCGTAAGGATCATATGGTGCTATATAAGGTGCTAAAATGGCCATTAATACAATAAATATAATTATTAATAGTCCAACTTTGGAACTTCTACTTCTAAAGGCCTCTTTAATGTTACCGATTTTGGCCATTTCCCACACCATGTCAAAGGCTTATCTTAATCTAACCCTCGGATCTAGATATGCATAAATAAAATCGACTATGAAATTTGCTATAAGCACACTTATACTAATTAATAGGAAAGCTCCCTGTATCAATGGATAGTCTCTTCTCATTATTGCCTCATAAATTAGTCTCCCGACACCTGGCCATGAAAATACTGTTTCAGTGAAAACAGCTCCGCCTACAACATATCCCAGTAGTATAGCAGTGTATGAAGAAAGGGGTAATGATACAGGTCTTAATGCATGCTTAAATAATATGACCCTAGGAGGAAGTCCTTTAGCTATTGCAGTATCTACATATGGTTCTGTAAGGGAATCAAGCACTAATCCTCTAGTTATAAGGGCTGGCGGTCCAAGTAAGAATATTGTTATCACTATCATGGGGAGAATAGAATGTCTTAGAACATCAAGTGCGAAATCTAGAAAGCTTGAGTATTCAGCACCTGCTGTTACCGCTCCACTTAATGGAAACCATCCTAAATGCACGGAGAATATGTAAAGGGTAAGCATTCCGAGCCAAAATATAGGCATACTCCGTGTTATGAACGCTATTCCTATAGTAAGCAGATCTATCTTACTTTCTTTTTTCCAAGCAGCATAAGCTCCAAGTATTATTCCGATTACGGTGGCTAGAGAATATGATATGCCAAGTAGATAAAGTGTCCAGGGCAATCTTGATAAAAGAACTTCCGTGACAGGTCTAGGATAATATCTAAATGATACACCTAGATTACCAGTAAAGAGATTCTTTATGTATAATATATATTGTGTAAAAACATCCTTATCAAGGCCGAATTGTTGAATTAGAAGCGCTCTTTCCTCAGGAGTTATAGATGGGTCTCTTAAGAAATAATCTACAGGATTACCTGGCATTAGTCTAGGAAGCAGAAAATTAATTGTAATAGTTATGAAAAGTGTGATTATAAAAAATGTTATTCTTTTAAAGATATATCTAGATAAAGACATACTGCGATGCTCACCTCTTCTTCATAACTATTAGTCCAACCATGGCTATTAATACAATTATTAAGACTACTATAACAGCATATACCCAGTCTGGAACTATAGGTATCTCAACAGGCACTGTGGTAACGCCGCCTGGTACAAAGCTTGTTGTAACAAAAGTCTTGGTCTGAGTTACTGGTTTAACGCTAAGCCATGTCAATTTATTATAAATACCCAGTACACCCATTGGCATCGGGATCCAGCCTGTATATCTGTCTACTCTATAAGCTTCTATAACATATGCACTCCATATCGGTATTATAGGTAGTTCTTCTGCCAAGATTTCTTGAAGCCTATAAATTATATCTCTTCTTTCTTCAATATTCATAACTGTCTTCTGCTGTTCCAGTAATTCATTGTATGTTTCATTTACCCATTCGCCCATGCTCCAGTAAGGAGGTGGGTTATTAGTAAATAGCGATAAGAACTGGGTTGGCTCTGGTGCAACAGTATAGCCCCATACGGCTACATCATAATCCCTGTCATGCAATCTTCTTGATTCTTCACCCCATTCTACTGCTGTTATACTTACCTTTAATCCTATATTTGACCAATATCTAGATATCATATCTGCTAATCTTACATATGGAGGCCAAATAGATAGTGTTAATATCTCTATTTCTATATCAGAACCATCAGGTGTTTCTCTGATTCCATCACCATCAACGTCTACTAGTCCCAACTCATCTAGAATAGCCTTAGCCTTATCAGGATCATATTCATACTTTGTTACATTAGGATTATGCCAGAATTTATATGCAGGTGGTATAACACTATATAGAGGCTCTCCATATCCTAATAATATTCTATTTATGATCTCTTGCTTATCTATGGCATAAGATAGAGCTTGTCTAAATTCTTTAATACTCAATGGGTATCTTTGAGTATTTAATACAATGTAATCAAAGTAAACATCCTCTGTAAGGATCACTTTAAGATTGGGATCCATTTCAACCTCTTTTACATATTCTGGCGTCAATACCATAATATCTAATTCTCCCTTCTTTAGCTCTAGGAAGGCAGTATCAGTTGAAAGCCCGATCTTGGCTATTATTTCATCTATATGTGGTTTGCCTCTCCAATAGTTCTCATTGGCTACAAATCTAAGGTATTCACCGGATTTATATTCAACAAGCTTAAATGGTCCATTTCCAACAGGATTTTCATTCGGATATATTTCTGGATCAGTTATATCCTTCCATATATGCTCAGGTAATATAGGTAATCTTGGCAGTACATATGTGTCCAAATAAGCCATAGGCCTTGATGTCCTTATTACAACAGTATAATCATCTGGTGTTTCTACGCTCTCAATATCTTCCACTTCATCAAGCCATAGCGCGATCTCATGTTCCTTTATATACTCTATAGTGAATTTTACATCCTTTGCCATAAATGGCTGGCCATCATGCCATGTCGCATTCCTTACTAAATGAATAGTCCATGTAGTTCCATTAGCACTTGCTTCCCAACTTTCAGCAAGCCATGGATGCGGCTTTAATTCTGTATCATATATTGCTAATTTGTCGTATATTAAGTTAAATATGAACCAATCCACTAGAGAATTACCAACCATAGGGTTCAATGATGAAATTTCTTCACTAACGGTAATGACCAATACATTCTTATCCTCGGCGTTAACGATCATTGTTGTTGCGGATATTTCTGATAGAACTAAGGCTAATATTAGAAAAAGTACAACATACCTATAGATTGTGTTAGACATTTTCCCACCTATCATTTCTGCAAACATTATTTTTTTCTACCTTTTAGGTAAAAAATTTAATGCATAGACAACGTTTTAGGTATTGGTGGTAGTTTGTTTAGATGTATCGCAATAGTGAATGGAATAGTGTATACGGCAAGTTCTAATAATATTGCAGAAGCTGTAGTAATTGATAAAGGAAAAATAGTATATATTGGCTCCTCATCGAATGCTATTTGTAGGGCTAAGAATTGTAAAATTATTGATGCCGAAGGACACCTTATTACTCCTGGGTTTATTGATTCACATTGCCATCTAGCCCAGGCAGGATTCCTTGAAAAATATGGGATTAATCTTCTACATATTAGATCTATAAATCAAATTATTGATATAATATCTGAAAAAGCTCGAAAAACTAAACCTGGAAACTGGATTTACGGCTATGGATTAGATGAAAATTTGTTAAAAGAAGGAAGGCCGCCCCTAAGATACGATCTAGATGAGGCTACATCAAAGCATCCAGTCTTTCTTGAACATATTAGTGGCCACATGGCTGTTGTAAATTCATATGCTCTTAAAATTGCGGGAATTACGAAAGATACTCCGAATCCTCCAGGAGGAATTATTGAAAGAGATGAGAGAGGTGAACCTATAGGCATACTTAAGGATTCAGCCATGAGTCTAGTCACGAGGTTTATGCCTGAGCCGTCAATAGATATGTGGATGAAATGTATTGAAGTAGCTCAATACATGTGGATTAGTAAAGGTATTACGGCTATTGAGGATGTAGGGCTTTTAGGGCAGGGTTCTAATATATTAGCGGCTTATAGGCGCTTAGCTCATAGCAATCGTCTCATAATAAGAACTAGATTCTCATACCCTATATCATCATCTAAGGAATTAAATAAGGATCTAATTAAAAAATTGAAAAGTATAAACAGTCGGTTTCTACGTGTATTGGCACTCAAAATCTTTTACGATGGCTCAGGACTAGCTAGAACTGCATTGATGCATGATAATTGGTGTAGAGAGTATAAAGTTGATAAGGATAGTAGAGGGCTTCGATTAATTCCGCAGGATGACTTGATAAATATTATTCGTCTGGCTAATAAAGAGGATCTTAGGGTTAGTATACATGCTATAGGTGATAAAGCAATAGACGAGGTTGTAGAAGCTATATCTATTGCTAAAATGTCCTATAAAGCGCAACATTCTATTATTCATTGTATAGTTCCTACGAAGAAATCTATAGAGATTATGGCAAAGCTCGGCATTGGTGTTAAGACACAGACATCCTTTATATATTCATATGGACACGTATATGCTGCAAATCTATGTCTAGAGAGAGCTAAAAAAGCGTTTCCTATAAAGACATTTCTGAGAAAAGGCATCATTGTGGGTAATGGTTCTGATGCTCCTTTTCTTAATCCACCTGACCCAGGTTATGGACTTTATGGAGCTATTATTAGAAAACCAAAGATTAAAACTCCATACGACGACCCCTTTGGCTCTGAAGAGAGAATATCATTTATAGATGCTGTTAAAACATACACTTATCTAGCATCTATGGCAATTGGCTGGAATGATGAGATCGGAAGCATCAAGATAGGTAATAAAGCCGATCTAGTTATTTGGAACATAAAAACACTAAACCCAAGTTCCCAAGATCTACTTCATTTAAAGCCACTAGCAACTTTCATAGAGGGTGATATAGTTTATGTTGATAGAGATTGGGAAGACAAATTAAGCTATAAGCCTATATCTAAAACGTCTAAAATTCACAAATGAGGTGATATCTACGAGGAAGATCAAGTTAGATAATAGAGATATTGAAATACTTAGATTGCTTCAAAGAAATAGTAGAATGCCTCTAGATGAGATTGCAAGGGCACTTAATATGCCTAAATCAACTATTCATTACAGGATCAAACGTCTTGAGAAAATGGGTATTATAGAAGCTTATTATGCAAAACTAAATGTAGAAAGTCTAGGTAAAGACTATATAACTGCTACATTTGTTAGAGCTAAGTATGGTCCTGGCTATCATGAAATAGTTGGTAGGAAATTAGCTTCTATACCAGGTATTTGGGCAGTCTATTTTATCCTTGGAGACATTGATTTCATAGTTTTATCTAGAGCTAATGATCGAGATGATTTTATGAGGATATTAAATCAAATGATGAGTATAAAGGGAATAGAAAGAACCTCAACACATGTAATAATAAAGGTAATTAAAGAAGATCCCAGGGTAGAACTCTAATATATCTTGATCCTTAATAATTTAGTAATTCCTAGTAGATGACTAAATTTAATTAATTTGGTCATAGGAATTTAATATTATAATCTTTCTCGTAGAATATAATATAGTATGAGGCATCATTAAATAATACTGTTACTTTATGACTTTTGAAAAATCTTATTTTATCTAATATACAAATAAATTAATAGTGATTTTCTATGAAAGCTTTTGTAATTATGGCTCCCTATAGAGCATATGTAAAGGATGTAGAGAACCCTCATATTCAACCTAATGAGGTATTAATAAAAGTTAAAGCCTGTGGTATTTGTGCTACAGATAGGCATATATATGAAGGGAAATTTCCAGCTAGATATCCTATTAATTATTATAGCATCACTTTACAGAGTATGGCCATTACCCATTGATGGAATAATTATAAGAATACTTGGTATATTATTAACTTGGTATATTATTAGCTGTGGCTGGCCTACTAATTATGTTATTAGGCATGTTAGAATTTCACTCAGCCCGTAAGATTTTAGGAATGGAAGTATCTAAACTAATTACTACAAGAATATATCGATGGAGTGGAAATCCTCAATTCTTGGGATGATATTTTATAGACATTGGTATAGCATTGGCTGGTTTATCGGGGTATGCTCTTTTAGTTGCCATAATAATCGTGGTCCTTGGCTACTATTACATTGTAAAGTTTGAAGAACCTTTCTGGAACGTGTATTTGGCGAAGAATATGTAAATTATAAGCGGAAAACACCTAGGTACATAGGATTGCCGGCTAGATCCTGAAACATAAGAATAGTCTATACTTGATAATCTAAGATCTGTTAGATGAATAGTTAGATTATAAACTAATAAAAATACTCGATCTAAACACAAGGTCTCCCTATAAATTAAATTCTTAGAGAATTGGGGAATTAAGTAAAACCAGTAATATAATGAGGCTTTACATGTGTATCTATAATTTTAAATGTAGTTTCACATTGTGGCCTATTATGTCAGCTAATTAAACGCAACTTCAGTAAGTTAATGTAGTTCATTTATTCACTAGATCCTCAATTTACCATTAAGTTGTATTATTATGATCAGATTTTTCTTATTTTGGAGCAATTGCTTTAAAGTATTTCCTCCAATTGATCTCTGTTAATTGTAGTGTGTTTCCATCGGGATCCATAAAGGTAAGGATACGGCTACCCAAAGTGTATTCTTTGGCCCGTCAATGATTTTAACGCCTTTTTCTAATAGTCTATTATAGGCTTCGTCAAGATCCTCAACTAAGAAATTAATACATGGTTCTCCTTTTCTTGGCTTCTCTAATCCGCCCCAAGTTTTCAACCCTATTTCAATTCCACATCAATCGAATCCTGCATAGTCCTTGAATTCATACTTTTCTGCAAGCCTAGAACATTCTCGTAAAAGTCTACAGCTCTCTTTAAATCTCTTACAGTAAGGGTTATGTCCCAAATTCTTTTAATCAAGATATCGCCTCTCACCCACTTTCTTCCTATGTCATATTTTAAAGATATTTAGGTAAATCAGAGATCAGATAAGCTAATTCCTCTTAATTTTATCTGTGAAATCCTTTTTTATTTGATCGAAGAACTCTGACATTCTGTTATACATATTATAGAGTTTTTGGCATGGAAATTCAGGGCAGAATGTACATATCTTTATACCGTTCCCCGTCTACGGTCTGTGTAGGTTTCCGTAGGCTGGTTCATCACGGTTTTGACCACGCCCCCGCCTACGGCTCCAGAGGGTTGCTAATTCTCCAGAGCCATCGGCGAAGCATGGCTTCATCCCAGCGGTCAATTATAACTTATATCAGTAAGACTTATAAGTTTTTCCTTCTTTAATATCTATTGGTGAGTGAAAAATTGCTAGTATTCGAGGGAAAAGTATCAAGATGGGGACAAAGAGGCTACGTAATCTATGTTCCCAAGGAGTATGAGAGAGTTGTTGAGAAATATCATGGAGAGAAAGTGATAGTTATCATACTTAGGAAAGGTGAAAATCCGTGATAAAAGAAGCTATAATTAATCACGTTACTGTTAGAGCATTTAGTAGGATAAGTAATAGAGACGATGTAGCTAAACTATTGTTTACTGCAAGAATGTACCGACTTGGTGTTACAATAGCACTAGAATATCTAGAAAAGAATATACCTATGAAGGACTGTATGTTTAAGATTAAACGCTTTGTTCCTAACCAGAAATACGCTCACGCATGTTATGAGAGAGCTAGAGAAATGTATAAATCAGCAAAGAGGAAAGGGAAGAAAGTCAAACAGCTAAGGCAGTGGCTTATGTTTGAATCCATAGGTGATAGGCTAGACAGAGGAAATCGAAACATAAGGCTTTCATCACCAAATGAAGTAGAGGTAGTGGTCTTTACGAAGAACTATAGCATAGAGAGGGTAAGAGTACCTATAAAGCCATTAAAGACACATACTGAAATCATAGAGGAGCTGTATGAACTTGGGTCTAGTAAGCTTCTTGGTTACAACGCTAGATGTATTATAAGGGATTATTCAAGGGATAAAGCTCTAGTTGAGTTCCAATTCATAGTACCACTAGAACTATATCTAAAGTATAGGAGACTATATGATAAACCTAGAGGACTTAATATTGGTGGTATTGACTGGAATAGTGATAGAGCAAATCTAGCTGTTGTCTCACCTAAGGGAGAGCTACTAGATCATAAGACATGGTGGTTCCCAGAAACTACAAGCCACGGTTACCCAAGAACCGCTAGGAGAACAAAACAATCGCAAATACTATCTGAGATTATGGACTACTGTTATCATCATGGATGTAGTGTAGTCGTCTTCGAAGACCCAGATACCATAAAGACTAGGAGATATACTAAAAACGCTACCGCTAATCGTAAAATAACTAGATGGACTAAGCGTGAAGCATCACAGATGTTCATACTCAAAGCATTAAGGTATGGGCTAAAACCATTCTTCGCAAACCCGGCATATACGAGTAAGCTAGCAGAAGTAATAGCCAAGGAACTTGGGTTAGACAGGCATACCACTTCAGCATACATCCTAGCACTAGAATACCTAGGACTAAAACCCAAAGAGATATACCAGAACCTACAGAGACCTTAAAAGACCTATAAGCCGGAAACTGCATCATACCCTTACTGGCTGCGCAATCCCTAATTTCGCATTTCTCCCTTGTCCAACATCCTCCACACTTAAACTCTTTAGTTCCAATTATGTAGTATGGGCACCAGCCACA
>Ga0190366_1000393_pt1 | contig 10286 bp, 4 predicted proteins | sample 487218910_MG_FD_169990 | JGI IMG/M metagenome (GOLD analysis project Ga0190366, IMG submission 169990) | Hydrothermal vent microbial mat bacterial communities from Southern Trench, Guaymas Basin, Mexico - 4872-18-9-10_MG | ecosystem: Environmental > Aquatic > Marine > Hydrothermal vents >...
GATTTTGTATGTCTCTCCTATCGTTAAGTTCTCGTCAGGTCCCACCACATCCGTCCCATCTCTCGTTATCTTTATTCCGTTTACTGCACCTTCGTAATCGGTCGTGATGTTTATGTCATGAATTCCGAGTGTGATATTGAAGTTGAAAAGCCCACCCGCATTAATATTATCTTGAGTCACCGTGTATTCGGTCGTGTTTGTCCGTGTCCTGTCTGGGCTGCTCACATTAAACCGCAGGACTTCGCTCGCATTCACATCAACGCAATTCGTCAGATTCAGCTGGTAGTAATTAGATGTTGCATTTGTCTCCGCCTCCCATGTCTTGCCTGTGTTCAAGTTCGTGATGCTCACAATTGGGCCGTTGCAAGCGGCCCTGTTCGCATAGAAAACATATCCGTTAATGAGGAATGGTCTCGGTATGCATAGCGGCACTCCTTTTTTTGTCACCACGAGGAACGCATTGCTCGCTTCCATCCAGTCCTCGCTGCTCTGGAACCTAGCCTCATTTTCTGTTGCGTTCAAATATGCGGTTACATCGGTCTCATTAATTCCTATTTGTGAGCTACCTGCGAAATTCCACACATCAGTCCACTTGTGACCATTGAATATCAAATCGCCTTCGTTTGGACCTGCACCTGGTGCCACTGTTATCAATTTTGCACTCGTCACGTTAGCTATATCCACTGTCAGCCCTGAGAACGGTGCATAAGCAGTCGCCTCTTCTGGTGTTGTGCATTTTGACGAACCACCGTAGAGCATATCGAACCCCTCGTTCATAAATATCGTTCGCTTTGGTTCGCTGTCATCCGCATATATCACCACGAGAAGCATACCACGGATGGATACGTTGCCGCCACCGGTGTGCGTATTATTGAGTATCGCTGTGTTGCCGCTTGTATTGAATACATCAGTTACATTGTATACCAGCATTCCATATGGATAGTTATACTCACCGTAGCCCTTTCTATCAGAATAGTGTGCTTCCAGCGTTTGCATCTGTCCATTGAATGTCAGGCAGACTTTATCAGGCATCACTCCTGCCTTATCCCACGTGTATATCACATACAATCTCGCCTCTACGACGGTTGCTCCCGTGGGAACCGGTAGGTCGCTCGCACTCCAGTTGACCGTGTATGTTGTCCAGTTCGGGTATGACCATGCACTCAGGTAGTAGCTATCGCCAACCGAATAGAGCACGCTGCCGTTGAGTTCATACGTCCTCCATGTGGATATATCCTCGCCGCCCGTGTATCGCTTGCCCTTATATCCGTTGTTCACTACTTTTTTTTCGGTGCTTTTGTCATTGTTCATCTCATTTGTTTCGTTAATTTCATTATCACAATCTGCAGTAACTATTATTGTTACCGAGTCATCAGCATTTCTTTTCGTCGGGTCAGTAATGCATATTGTTGTGTTTGCACCTGCAGCTAAACCATCAACACGTTCTTTTTTACTGAAACCGCCTATAATGAAGCTGACATTGAATGGTAATGCATCACCACTGCCATCGTTCTTTATTACTGCGCATATCTCATTGCTCTCATTTGCGAACAAGTACCCACAATTCGGTGCTATCTCGGTAACCATCAGGTCCGGCATTGGCGATCTCACTATTGTCGTCACAGTAACGTTCGCACCTGCATTAGCACTTGTAGCTTCCACTGTAGTATTGTAACTCCCAGGAGAAGAATCCCTAACATTCAACTCCACCACTTCACTCTCTCCAGCACCAAGCGAAACCAATGTCTTGTTTAGCCACGCATAGTCCGCTTCATTAGCTGCTATACTAAGATTATAAGTGTCTCTTTCTGTGCCTGTGTTTTTAACTGTAATATAATATATTGCATTTTCGTTCGCATGCGTCTCCTTACTAAACTCGTCAGGTATAAGCTTCACGCTGTATTTAGCCACTTCGGTCAACATAACTGTGGTATAATTTTCTGGGAAATTTGGAGATGTAGTATATGCCCTAATCCTCACAGGACCTGGTGTTGTTCCTGCGGTTAATGTAGCAGTCGCGGGATTTCCCCGTACAAGACCATCATTTGGATCTCCATACTCATCAGTTATCGTTCCATTTCCACTAACAATCTCAAAGAAAACAGCCACATTGGCAACTGGATCTCCCTCAGTATCATACACCACCGCAGTTAGTGTTGAGTTTGATACACCGTCCGCTGGCATTTCATCCGGATCCGCAGATAAAATCAACTTATCCGGTAATGGTGGTGGTGGTGGTGATTGTTCTGGTGCGATTACCGGAACTACCAAGACTGCGAACACTGAAAGAACAATAGAAACCACTACAGCACTGCTCATTAATTTCCCTGCCATCTCTTTTTCCTTTTTACGCTCCTTTTCCCCTACCATTTTTATCACCTCCGCACACCTCTTCCTAAGAGATTTCCATATATAAATATTTTTATCATTTGCTCCTCTTATTCCCCTATCATGCTTCTTACCCCTCTCATCCTTCCTCCTTAGGGGACAACTCCCCTATCTCTGCCATAGTTACCTTCCACCTTCTCAATCTCCGCAAGCAAACCTAAACTCCAAAATCCGCCATCCTCCCCGTCACGGGAATAATCTCCCCCTCCTTCGCATGCTTAATATCAATACTAAGCTCAGCAGCCATATCAGAGTAGCGATGCCGAACGGCGTAAGGACTGGAACCCTACTAAGACTACCCTCCACCCTAATATCTGCTGTATCCTCTGCACATACTACTCCATAACTACTCTCACCCGTCGCATTCGCATAGTTTGTGAACTTTCCAGTAGCTTCCGCTGTTACGTTAAATGTTATCGTTTTAGACTCGTGAAAAGCAAGCGTTCCAAGGTGCCATATAATCGTAGTAGAACCGTCTGGATTTGTTATATTACTACTGTCTGGTGGATTTGCCGAGGCTAAAGTATATTTCAATCCCTTTGGAAGTACGTCTGTAACATTTACTGATGTCAAATTAACATCGCCTGTGTTTATAACGTCCAGTGTGAACAAAATGTTCTCTCCAACGCTTGTGCGATATGGTTTTGCTCTCTTTATGATGTTTATGTTCGGGTGATACTCTCGCACTGTAACATACGCATCATCCTCAGCAAAGACCGTTTCGCTTCCGTTCTTCCCCGTTACATTTGCGTAATTTCTCATCGTTCCGTTCTTTGTCACGTTTGCACGGAAGGTTATGTTAAAACTCGATCCCGGTGCCAGATTGGTCCGATACCATGTGATGATGCCATTTGTTGTACTATTCGGAGCAGGACTTGCCGACCCTGACACATAGCTTAGTCCATTGGGCAGCATATCCGTGACATTCACAGCATCGAGTGTTACATTTCCAATGTTTGTCACATTCAGTTCAATTTCAACCGCTTCAGACAGGTTTGCATGGTAAACCTCCACGCCATAGATTTTCTTTTCGATTTTGATGCCTGGTGCTTCGGTCACACGCACATCCGCAGTATCTTTGTCAGATACATTCCCTGATGGCGTAGACCCAGTCGCAGTAGCCCTATTGATGAGTATGCCTACTGGTGCACTTTCGTTCACGGTTGCATTGAACACCACCTCAACTGATGTATGTGAAGCGAGCGAGGATACATTGTTCCAAGTAATTGTCGTTGTTCCATCAGGATTTTTAGTTATGCTGTCTGGCGTAGGAGTTGCAACATCAGCATAGTCTAAACCTTTTGGTAGCACGTCAACCACATTTACAGCAGTGAAATCCTCATCACCAAGATTCGTCACATTCAGTGTAAATGTAACGTTTTCTCCTCTTCGCACATCATATTTGTTTGCCGTCTTATTCAACTCAATGGATGGTGCTGATATGTGCACGAATTTATTCCCATACAACGTAGCTGAAAGCCGATATGAATCCTCAGTGCATCCATTTGCTGTCGTCTGCTCCTGTGGATGGTATTTGAATGCCTCTACAATCCCCTTCCCATACGGGAAATAACACGCAAAAATGCTGTACTCTCCGTTAAAGTCCTCTGTATCAAGTATTATCCTTACGCTATCGTTAGAAACTCCGGTAATCTTCCAGCCATCCGAAAGTGCAAACATTCTTATTATCTCTGATCCATTGTACTGGCTTAGAAATTCTGGAGAGAATGCGTTACCAGTCTTATTTACTGGAGGATTATGAACAGAACAATTCCCGACCCAGTTGCCAAAAGTACTTGGTTCGACGTTGATATAGCCAGGGAACGTTGCATCCAAGTCACGCATTGCAATACACGTAAAGAGAAGTTCTCCACCATTTTCAACCAGAGTCCTCATGCTTTCTTGCACATTTGGTGGTGGCGTTTCAGGATACCACCCAGCACAGTCGTCAATGACAAGGTCGTATCCAAGCAATATAGATGGATCAGACTCAACAACACTCGTATTTACAAGGTCGTATGGGATACCCATGTCATCCAATACTTCTTCTGTATGTGACCACCAATAGCTAGGATTTGAGGGATGCACTACCAGTATCTTTGTAGGCTTATTTATAGTGAGTACTTGATTGGAACTGAACCCACGCGTCAAATTGAAGTATGTGACCGAGCTGAAGTTCACACTTGCACTCGCAATCTTATCTGCATCAGATTGCATTACCAATATTGGACCACCACTGAACACTGAGCCGTTATATGTCATGTTATCCACATACAGTGTTATATCTGGCGGTTCAATAATTCGATATACTGTTCCTCCGTTCCTGAGCACATCGTGCACAAATCCGAATGCCTTAATTGTATCGTTCTGCTTTGTATCCATTGGTATGACAAACGTCCCAGGAGGAAATGTTTTTGTTTCAAGTGCCTCTGCATTTACCGATAGGACCACAGATATTACTAACAAGACAACTAAAGCTAACAAAATCAATGCGCTTTTTCTCATCTCTTTTTCACCCCCTTTTATAAGATTTTCTACCACATTTTTACGCTTTTTCATTTCCTTCCTCTCCTTAACACCAGATACGCCACTGCTAACAGTCCAGCAATAGCGAAAATCCCCTCAAATCCCGGTATTAATGGCTCTGACGTCGGACTCAATACCGGACTTGCTGTTGCCGTTGGTGTCGGCGTCCCTGCTAGACTTGGGCTTGGCGTCGGTGTGAGTGCGGGCGTTGCACTTGGCGTTGCTGTTACTTCTGGTGAAGGTGTCGGTGTTTCTTCTGGTGTTACCGTCGCCGTAGCTGTTGGTGTAGGCGTAATAACTCCTCCACCTCCAGAAGCTCCAGAAGCTGTCGGTGTCGGACTACTTGGCGTAGTCGTACTATCTCTCATTATTTTTATTTTAATAATATTTGATTGAATATTTCCAATAACTGCGGTGATATTCGCAACGCCTTCGGATGTCCCTTGGAAATGAGCGACTGCAACACCGTTTGTATCCGTTTTATTTGATACTGGAGTAATCTTTCCAAGAGTAGTTGTAAAGTTAACAGTCTCGTTCGGCTTAGGATTCCCAGAAAGATCCGTAACGATTGCTCTAATCACCGTGACATCACTTATATGGATTATATATGTATCCGCGGTTAGGTTTATTCTTATTGATGGTGGAGGCAGTGGAGGAGCCTGTTGAGCTAAGCTTATTACTGAGATAGATGCTACTAATGATACTATTACCACCAATAACAGCAGACCTCCATATTTCATTTTCTTACCCCCCTCCTACTTATTATTGAAAAAAGGGAAAAAATAAAAAAATTTTATAATTTTTTCTGTCTTGCTATGACTGGATTATCTCCAGACCCAATATCCTTTACCTGGCTCAAGTGTGTGTGTCCAATCGCTGTATCTGTTTTTCTCCGGCAGCCATGTGGTTGCCCAGTAGTCAATTGTGAGTTTATTGAATCCTGTACCAACCAAGTTCCATCCGGGAACCAGATTAAGATCCGCCTGAGTTGCTGTTATTTTATCTCCAATCACCGAAATCGTCTTGTCCTCAGGTGCCCACACCCAGTATCCTTCGTATGGTGCCACATTTAATGGGACTTCGTAGTCTTTGATTGTTGCATTCCACTTGTATATCGTCACGCCTGGCCAGAATACGCTATCCACACTCGTATCAGCCGGCATCACTGGCATCGCTACCATGTTCCAACCTTTTTTCAGCTTGAATTTATGGCCAGAGGTCAACACAGTTACAGACTTATTGCATATATCCGACTCCGGTGGTGAGCCACTGTCCGTAACAATCAGTGTAACGTTGTATGTGCCAGCGAGGTTGTAGTAGAAGTCCACAATGCTTGCATCTGGTGTTACCTTGTTATACACACCGTATCCACTACTCATCGCCCCACTTGTGCTACTGGAGGCATCTACATCTATAATTCCATCATCATCAAGGTCCCACGCATAACTAAGCGTCGTTCCATCAGGATCCGATGAACCTGTGCCATCAGCCCTTATCCACTGAAGTGCCTGCACTCTTGTTGCATTCAGAGAGATATCGCAAATAGGCGGTATGTTTTCTGGGAATGGCGGTGGGCTTGGTACAATTTCATTGATATAGAGACCATCATAGTTCCAGACGTTGTACACGAAAGCCACTCTGTAGTTAACGTCAATCAGGTCATGGTGGTCGGGTGATTTTAAGTGTGCACAATTCGGCGCATGCCACGAAGTCGTTATCAGATAGTCGTTGTGCAATGGGTTATCAGGCCCATATATCGGGTCTTGTGGCAACATGAACTCCTTGTATTCATCGGGCATCGTATGCAGCTCAAAGAATGTCCAGTTCTCTTCCGTCTGTGCCACTCCAGTCCATGTCTCGTTTAATATCTCCAGCAGGTTCGTGTGGTATCTTCTCTCCGGCTCCTTGTGCCACCAGCAGAATTCCAATGGCGGATAAGGCCCTATTATGCGCTCTTCAACTTCATCGTACGCTGAAACGGGCGGCATGCAGTCAACCGCTCTGTTCTTCGGTATGTCTATGTCATCTACAATCAGATGGTCTCTGTTGAACGGTGGGTCCAATGGAATCGGGTTACATGGTGGAATCGTTGTTATGTATTGAGATGTAACCACGCTAAAGTCCTCAAGCAGCTCATCAGATTGATTCCCTTCACGCTCTGGCAGCGGACTTCTCAGCGTAATGTACTTGAATAGCCCGTTGTGCACGTAAACTGCAGCGACATCGTATCTTTCTGAATTAACATAGAACGTATCACCAGCTCTAATCTCCTTTCCAATGAGCACATCTATTGAGTTGTGGTCAGGTGAGTAGCTCAGCAGTCTTATGTATGATGTCTGCTCTGGATGTGATGGTGCGTATGCTATATTACAGTCCCGGTCGAGATATACTGTTGTCGTATTCAGGAATATCGGTGACTTCTCCTCATCCCGCGCATTTCCAAGGTAATATGGTATTACCCAAGCACCGTATTCATTTGGATTACCAGGATTAACGCCTATACGACTGAACTTGAAGCCATGGTCAAGGAATCGAACCATCGTTTTATCTTTCTCAAGGTGGAATACCTGCTCTATTCTGATTGTTCCACGTGTGGTTGTGCCACTGCTGACATAGGCGAGGTTAACGAGGTCGTCCACTCCATCACCATCCGCATCGAACGTCCCGAGACCTATTTCACTTGGGCTTGGTGTATCATTAATTGGGTATTCAGCGAGCGGGAACAGGAATCTTGTGCTTCCTGCTGGACACCCTATCGGCTCCTTGTGCTTTGAATCTATTGGCACGTATGTTGTCTCAATCTCGATTGTCTGATAATAGTACGAATTCCTTAAAGTACCGTTGTACTCATGCTCAGGCTCAAACCACAATCTTAAATGCTTCTTGATGTCAATGTCTCTTCCTCCTGCCGACATTCTGTGGTTCACATCCTCATCCAGGATAATCGCGGGATTAAATGTTATTGAGTCTTTCCTGATGGCTGCTGGGTCGAATGGTCCTTGCGGGTCATCGTAGACTGCGAAATAGTCACCACTTGCTCTAACCGGACCTGATATGTCACCTTCCCCATATATTCTCACCTTTGGTAGCGGATCATCGCCCAGATAGTTGACATAGATGTCAATTCCACTGTTCTGCTTTACGATATCCTCCTGGTCGTACACAAATACTACCCTTGGAAGTCCAGTTACAGAATCATAGATATGCCTTGGGTCAACGGTATTGTTCGCAATAAACGAGGTCGTTACTAAGTAATCCCCTTTATACTCATCATCAATATCTGGGATTGCAGGCAGCACAAACTCCGTGTATGAGTCCGGCATCGTGTGTATGTTCAGGTATTCCCATACTTCACCATCCGTCTGATTGTATACCTCAAGCAAGTTCGTATCGTATCTCGGCTCCCTTGTCTCATCAGTGTAGTAGAACTCTAAAGGATCAACATCTTTTATGATTCGTTCATCAACATCATACAATCTTGGTACACCGTCACCATCCCCGTCTATTAGCCCTATTGTGCATTCCTCAGGACTCACCTGCAAACCGTCGTCTTCACAAATGTCCACATTAATGTCATCAATGATATCGTGTATTCTATTGAAGGGTGGATTTACAGGTATCGGTTCGTTTGGAGGTATACATACAATCCATTGCGTAGATACTGTACTCATATCCCTGACTCTATCCATTGTACACTTTGGCAATGGTGTCCTTAGGGTAATATACTTGAACTCATCCGTTTCACCATCGCCATCTTGATCGATTGTGTACACAGCTGCAATATCGTATCTAACGCCGTTCACATAGAACGTATCACCAGCCTTTAGAATCTTACCAATTAATATGTCCGCCGTCCTATTACTGGGATCATTTTCAAGGTAGTCCACTGATAAGACCTGAATGAATGATGTCCTGTCTGGATGCTGTGGAGTTGTAGCAAGATTATTTGCTCTGTCTATATAATAGCGTTGAGATGGCGTCCCACTTATAACTCCGACTATATGCTCTGTTGTCGCATCATCCTCAACATTTCCAAGATACGAAATTTCAATCTTTGCAAACTTCTTATCGCTGTTCTCTGGACTCACAACCACATCTTTCAGCTTGAAGCCGTGATCGAGGAATCTCACTTGCGTTCCATCACCAACCCTTAGATGAAATATCTTTCCTATTGCTATTTCTCCCTGCGTGGTTCCAGCCCATGGAGATACGGATGTATTTGTAACGTTTACGAGCTCGATGATATCATCTTCCCCATCTCCATCCGCATCGAATGTTCCAAGACCTGGTTGAGCAGGTATCTCAGCAAGTGGGAACAGGAACTTTGTGGTCTTACCAGGATAACTCTCAACGCCACCGCTTATTGGCTTCTTGTGCCTCGAGCCGATCAACATATATGTTGACTCAAGCACAATTGTTGGATAATACTCTGGATTATTTCTAGGACCGTCATACTTGTGACTTGGCTCATACCACATCCTCAGCGACTTCTTCACGTCTATGTCTGTTGGAATGCCTTTATGATAAGCGCTCAGTTTACTACCATATTCCTCGTCAAGTAGTATTGCAGAATTAAATGTAACCGAATCCTTCTGTATTACACCAGGATCAAAGGGCTGCTGATAACCCGTATACACGGGGAAATATTGACCCGCACCTGTTTGTGGGCCCAGACCCCCCTCTCCATATATGCGTAGCGTGTTCGTTGGTTGTGGTAGTTGTGCAATCGCAGTCGGCGCAACCACTTCGAATATCGAAGCAATCATCATCACCACTATCGCCATACCTATTATGCCTTTTCTGCGTTTGCTCTTTGCACTCATTTTTCCCGTCATCACCTCCCAAGGAATTCCATTCCTCTCTTTTCTGTCCCCTAGGAATATTTAAAATTTTCGGTTATTTAAAAAAAACTTTCAGTAACAGTGCCCCCTTTCGGCGCTCTCATCCGCTGGGGAATACGGATAAGCATAGAAACTTTGTCTTCTCTCACATTGCTTCCCCCCTTACTATGCTGCTGAGACAGATCCTTCTTTTTTCTATGGATGAAGACGTCGATAAGGAAACGTCTTCAGCGACCCCGTCTGACCCTAAGCGGTTCGTTGTGAACATAACGCCTTTTTATGAAATAAATTTTTTTTATAGAAATAAATTTTTTAAGTAGAGGAGGAGTAGAGGAGATGGGAAGGAGAGTAGGAAAAAGAAGTAAAGTTAAGCAAGATAATATCATAGTAGGAAAAGAGACCGAGATAAAAGAGGCATTAAAATACGTTGAGCTTTTCTTAGCTTTCTGTCTTGCTTTTTATCTTGTTTATTATTTTCTCAGGTTGCGATGTTCGTTATCCTTATTAAATGACATGACGGCGCTCATTTTG
>Ga0190366_1000394_pt1 | contig 10285 bp, 12 predicted proteins | sample 487218910_MG_FD_169990 | JGI IMG/M metagenome (GOLD analysis project Ga0190366, IMG submission 169990) | Hydrothermal vent microbial mat bacterial communities from Southern Trench, Guaymas Basin, Mexico - 4872-18-9-10_MG | ecosystem: Environmental > Aquatic > Marine > Hydrothermal vents >...
AGCGTTAACCTTAGGTAGTGAGACAAAATCCCATAATAATGGTACAGGTTTAGGTAAGGTAACCTTTAAGCCGTAATGGATCCCTCTAAATGTTATCACCTTAATTAACTCACTTATGCTGAGAAGCGATAATAAGGCATTGATTATAGACAGCCATAATACCCTACCTACTATTCTCTTTCCCTCACTAAAATATTCGAAAACCATCACCACACTATCTCGGCATAAACTATCATGGGTAGGATATACTCCTCTTTATTTGAACCTGGTATTTACCATTCTTTAGATCTAACTGAATTAGTGTGTCAACAGTGACCCCATTTAATAGTCTAAGCTCCATAAACTCCATTGTCCCTGTGTGTCTATCCTCCCATAATGGATGTATTCCACCGTAAAGCCCAGGAACATCATCTAATGTTGCATTCTCTATTACCTTAAACTCGCCTTTAACGAAAGGCCAGAGTAGTATAGTCTCATTATTATGTAATGTTAGTTGAACTGCTTGAATAGAGTAGGCTATGAAGAATCCTGGGATAACATATTTACCCATATTATATGTTCTATTGAGGACTACTATTTCACCACCCTTCTCTATGTATATGGGTTCTGGTGGAAATACTGGTATTGGTGGAGGAGGGTAAGCTCCATCAAAAGATATGAAGGTAGTCTCTACCAGTAAACCTATACGGCTAATAATACCTGTCTTAGGGAGTTTAAATTTGAGGAAAACTTTGACCACGTCGTGAGTGTATGGTGTTATATTGAGCCATCCTTCAACTCTACCTATTTCTAAGCTACCATTTTTAATTATGAGTAATAGTTTTGATGAAAAATATTTGAAGAATTTAATATTAAACGGGGTCTTGATTATAGTCATGGTAGTTGGTGTAATCCTAGTCTTTGTTATAGTTATTATGTACTTCTTCTCTATGGTCTTAGTTCTTGTAAGAGGTGTTGTTACATACTGTGTGTAAGTGTGAGTTATGGTTATAGTTTTCGGAGTGACACCTTGCGAGACTGTTAAAACGAGAAGGGCATATTCCACAGCTAGTAGGGCGATTAACGTGGCTGTAAGGAGGAGTATTGATAAAACCTTACCTCTACTCATATGGTATATTCCTCCTTCATAATACGGTAGAATCAGTGTATTAGTATTAAAACTAAAGTTTAGAACAATAAGATTGCAATCTTTGAACACTCACTAGAGAATAATTCATGATTATCAGGAAAGTACTATTTCCATGGTCTCTACTTAACCTTACTTATTATTTCCTCCATTCTCTTCACTGTTTCATCATGTACTCCATGCTCTATATAACATGCATCCTCCTCAGCTATATCCCTTGGCAACCCTAAGACTCTATGTAAAAACTCCCTTATCACTAAATGCTTATGGTATATTCTTTTAGCCATCTCCTCACCTTTTAACGTCAACTCTATATGTTCACCTTTCACATACCTAACAAGACCCTTACTTGAAAGCCTTGTTAAATAAGCAACAATACTTGATGGCTTAACCTTAAGCATTAAAGCTAGATCCTTAACTCTTACAACTCCCTTGTTCAACTTCACTATGTATATTGCCTCAAGATACTCTTCCTCCCTCCTTCTCATAGTTCCTCACCCTACCTAGCTTGCCCTCCCTAGTCTATTCTGAGCAATAGCACAAAATTACATTTAAGCATTTCGGCAACCCTAACTTAATTAGAACAACCTAACTCAGAAACACTAAATAATTCAGACAAAATAGTTATTATTTAATTATCTTCAGTATTTTATTGTATGGTAGTATTGGTTTTCCATACGAGATTCTATAGTATATCACTGGTATTTTCAGCTTATTGAAGTATGGTTTTAACTTCTCATCAGCCACTAGTATTATATTCTTGAAGACCTTTGATACTTCATGTAGCTTATATGCCTTCTTCTCAGCATACTCTCTTCTCCAATAGCCTGCCACTTCAAGGTAGAAGATTCCTTTTGGAGAGTATATCTTAAAGTCAGGTAAGTATAGTAGATCGCCTAGTGCTATGGGTTCTTCTTCACGAATAATATTTACTCCTAGAGACTTTAACACTCTATAAATAGACTCCTCTACTGAGCTATCATAAACCTCTCTAACCTTAACCTCGCCTGTTACACCAAGTTCAGGTCTAATATCATTGGAGAGGAGACGTATCGGTATTGTTCTTCCTGTTCGAGTATGCATTGTAGCATCAACGCTCCATAACCTCATACCATAAAGTCTTGGTAGAATTCTGACTAGTAAGAGTGATAGTCTATTACCGTACCTTGTAGGTTTGCCAAATAGGTTACAAGGACCCTCGATAATTATTCTTAACTTATCATTAGTATATTTTATATAGTATACTAATCCGTAGAGCTTACAGTATCTACCTATACTCCTGGCTAGTTTCCCTAGGCCTCCTTCATGTCTTGATGTTTCGATCACTATTTTTGAAGAGTTAACACAAACTGTATCCAGTGTCTCGTAGTTGAAGACTTTAATCACACTTTCTATGTTGGCCTTCCTAACCCTCATTAATGGCAGCTCATTAACGTCATCGCACCATAATACTTCATCTATGCTTACATTCAGCTTAAGTTCCTCCGCAATCTCCTTTAATGCCTTCTCTCTTAAGTGTGATGGTATGAAGCCTCCATATCTTTCATTGACTAGTTGGAACACTTTCAGCCTTAATGACTTAGGGTTAACAATGGGCTTTATTGTTGGGGCTTTAGGCTTATAGAATATTGACATAACCTTCCTTAAGGCTTCGTAAAGCCTATCATCACCAATTATCATCCTAAGTTCCTCCCAGTCAATACTACCATAGGGTTTACCAAGATTAGTCTCATAGAATGCTATAGTAGCTTCTAATAATCCACGATGACTCTTAGAGTCTAAGTAGAGTGGTATAGCATAGCCTCTCATGAAGTTTAATTTTAAATTCTTCCTACCATAAGTCAACTCTTGAACTCACCCTTCACTCTTCTTCAAGGAATATTTGGAACCGTCTCCTACGCTTTGCTAGTGATGGCTCTAGGGTGCCCTTCGTTATTAACTCTATTAGTAGTGCCTCTTTCTCCTTAGGACGGAGTATTCTACCTAGCCTTTGAACATACTCTCTATGTGAGCCTGTACCACTAATGATGATGGCCATTGAGGCGTCTGGTACATCAACACCCTCATCTAAGGCCATTGCCGTGGCTAATATCCTTATTTTACCCTCACGGAATAATTTGAGGTATTGTTTTCTCTCATCCTTTGATGTGTCATGGAGTATTCTAGGTATTAATAGTCTTCTTGAGATTTCGCGAATGACATCAGTGTACCTAGAGAATATTAGAATCTTCTCATTAGGGTGCTTTCTTAAAAGCTCCTCTACAAGTTTAATCTTCTTTTCGGCACTTAGAGCTATTTGTCTAGCTTTATGTTTAGCTCGTAATGCCTCACGGGCCTCAGGATCTCTAGCTGCAAGCTCTAGTACCCTTCTAAACCTTAGTTTAGGATCAGTTATTTCTGGTATTTTTCTTTCACAATAATCGATGTATACTTGTATAAGTCTCTTATAATTCTCAAGCTCCTCACGTGATAGGTTAATGTATATCCTTTTCTCACGGTGTCTAGCTAGATAGCCTTCTCTCTGAAGTTCTTCTCTTCTCAAACTGTAAACTATAGGTCCTAATACTTCATTATAGTATTTGTGTAGTCCATCACTCCTGAATGGTGTGGCTGTTAATCCCATACGGTATGGTGCAGTAGAGTTCTCTAGCGCCCTACGATAGCTTGGGCTAACAGCGTGATGACATTCATCAGCGATTATAAGCCCGAAATATGTAGGGTATCTTTCAAGGTTCAAACAGGCAGAATCATAAGTCATAATGGTTACTTCATTAACCTCTCTACGGCCACCACCATAAACACCGATCTTGCTAGGAGGTATACTTAGTAGTTTAATGAGGTTGTCGTACCATTGGTTTAGGAGGTCAATTGTTGGAACAAGTATTAGTGTTTTGACCTTGAGTTCTTCTATAGCCTTAAGGGCGATAATGGTTTTACCAGCAGCAACAGGTAGGCCAATAACACCTTTACGCCCACCCTTAACCCAGGCCTCATAAGCCTCAATTTGGTATTCTCTAAGGTTAAGTTTAAGTTTAGGAGTAAAAGATAAGTTATAATCCAGCTTAAACTCTATCTCGTACTTTAATCTCTCATTCCTAGCTAACTCTAGTACCTTATGGAGATTCTTAGCTTTCAACCTATAGGTACCACTTTTACCATCCCAAACTACAAGGTTGAGCTGTTTAAGTTTACTAGTAAACTTTAATGAGTTAGTGTAAAGGATGATATCAGGTCTCTCAAGAACTAAGTAGATATCAGCCTTTTTCTCACTAAGTCTTTTGATAAGGTCTCGTATGTTTGAAGGTAGATATGTATGAACTCTACTTAAGATAGTTAGTGTTTCATCTAAACCGATCTTAGCAGCTTTAACAGGGTTTAAACGATAGAGCTGGATCCCACTCTCACGATCAAAGCCTATGGGATCAGCTATAGTATGAACCATCTTATACTCGTATGCTGTTAGCCATTTAACTCTAAAAATTAAAACCATTGCTCAATAACCTTTAAAGTTAGTAGCTCACTTATTACTGTCAAATTTAAAGAGTAAAGGTAAGCACTATATATGTGATTATGGAGTATATGTTCACATAGCCTTCTTTTGAATAATAGGTTTCAGCCATGTTTTCAGTTTAGTTTGAATGTTTATGGTGTTTTATTGTTTCTTCTATTTCTTTGAGTTTGTCTTCTACTTTTTCTTGTATTGCTCTTTTCTTGAGGTACTCTTTGTTTAGTTTATTGTTCCATGTTATGTATAGCCATATTGCTTTGTCTCTATCTTCTGTTGATTTCCAGTATTTCCATGAGGCTAGGTAGGTTATTATGAGTTCTTCTGGTGGCTCTAGGTATACATGGTCTTGGTTTACTTGTAGTTTTACTGGTTCCATTGTTTTAGTGTATTTTGTTGATACTATGTCTATTGACTTTGTTGTTAATGCTTCATGATATGGTAGGTATCCTCTCCCTATCCTTTCTGATATTTGTTTTAAGAATTCCTCTATGATCCTTACTGCCTCTTTTCCTTCAACTATTATGTCTACATCCATTGTTCTATGGGATCTAGCTGTGTATACTTCTACTGCAAACCCTCCCGTGATGATTATCCTTCCTATGCCTTTACCTTCTAACTTACTATTGAGCCATGCTATGAACTTTAGGTATCTCTTTGTCTCATCAGGCTCGGCTTTCAGTTCTAGTAACACTTTCTCCTTGAACTCTCTATAAAGATCTATTACCATTACATCTTTAGCCTTAGTATTCTCTCCCCTTGAGAGCTCCATTTAACCACCTCTAGATAGCTATGTATTAGTGTTTGTGCTATCGCTCCTAAACGTAATGTTTCATTTATACTTCTACTTGTAGTTCTTGGAGCGCCTTCCCTGAGGTTTAATATTGTTTTAAAGGCTAACCTATACCTCTCTCTTTTAATCTTTTCAAGTTCATCGAAATTAATGACCCTCATTATGATACAGACCCTACATCATTATGAGTCTGGTTTTAAACATGGTCTGTATTATAATGTTTTAGTCTAATCTTTAATATTGTGTTCATTATTCTTTAAACTTCTGTCAAAAGTTTACTAGTTAAGCTACATCATCGTATGAGAGAGTTTATAAAGATAACTCGGTTTACCATTGATTTTGGAGGTATATAAAGCCATGGCCTATGCGGCAGTGGCTACAGCTGCTGCATCAGCTGCGGCAAGCACTATTAGTATTGGTGAGGGTAGTTTCTCAAGGTATGTGTTCTTCGTCTTTGAGGATAGAAGTGTTCTTGAGGAGGCTATCACTACTGCCTTTAGAGAGGTTTATAAGGCTACTAGAGTTTTCCTTGAGGAGAAGTCCCGTAAGACTCATAGAGTCGAGTTTAGGGTGAAGTATGAGGTTTCAGGTAAAGTTAAGACTGATGGTAAGTTTAGAGTATACGATTATGGCAAATACTATGTCGTCGCCTCTACTGACCTGGGGTTGCCTACTGCTGATCCAGATTCGCATCTAATAGCATACATTATATCAAAGTATGTTAAGAAGAGTAGAAGCCAAGGCTCTAATCTAGAATAGACTTTTTCCTCTCCTCTTAACACCTACATTAATAGAATAAGGCTACATCATGGACTATGGTTTCCAGTTTACTGTTAGTTTTGCTAGATTCTTCATGAGCTGCCTTCTGGCTTGAGAGTCTTTTACTCTTGCTATTATGTTTTCTAATGTTACTATTACCTTATCGTACACGATTCTGTTTATTGGGTATGGTACTCCATCCTTACCTCCCATAGCGAATGCGTATTTGAATGGATCTATTGGATAGTTTACTGGATCACTCCATGATGGTGGTGTTTCATAGATTAACTCTGCTACTAGAGCTAACGCCCTTATGGTTGAGGGTCCAACACCTCTAACTAGAAGTAGCTCATGAAACCTTCTAGGCTTAATCTCATAGACTCTTCTTAGAATCTCCGGTCTTAAGTCTCCTACTGGAGTATAATAGTATTTAGGCTTTAATGTGATCTTCTGTAGTCTTTCTCTTTGCTCTCCTGTAAGATAGTACTGTAGAGGCTTTACTCCTAACAGTAACTGTTTAACCTCACCCCATAACCTTACAGCCTTATAGGGATTCTCATTTACGACGTCTAGTATTACCTTCTTACAGTCTCTACTATCCCTTGACGTAAGGTTTAACACGTTCTCATGTTTTCGTCCAGCTATTCCTTCATGCGGCTCTTCATCATATATTCCGATCTTTGATGAGAGCCAGTGGTATCTTCGGGCCATCCTTTCCTTAGTGCTCATACCCTGCTGTATTATACACCATAGTTTATCATCTCTTGCAAGCAGTAGCTGATGATACAATGTATAGCCATCTTGTATTAGTGCTTGGTCTATTTTAGCTACAAGTCTTGATGTATCTTCTAGCCTCCTGACTTCCTCAGGAGAGAGAACCTTAAACTCTCTTAGCTCTCTAGGTATATCCAGTGCTTTCCTACCTTTACCACCAACAGCAACAATACCTAAGTTAAGCTCTCTTATCGCCTGCTTTACTATAGCTGAGGTTACGGTTGTCGAGCCACTAGAGTCCCAGTCCATACCAATAATGTTATTTAAAGCTTGAAACCATAGTGGGTTAGCTATTTTAGAAAGAAAGCCTTCAACACCATACTCTTCAACAACAAGTGTGATTATAATCTTAGCTAGCTTTAGCATTCTACATGCAAGCCACTGTGGTACATGCCCCGTATGTAGTGGTAGATCAGCTACACCACTAAGACTCATATCCTCTTCACTCTACCCTCCAATACCATAAGTATTTAAAAATCAATATATAAACTTAAGCAGCCTATGTCAAGTCCTCTCATGATATTGAAGAGTCTAGTATACCTTACTCAAGGAGAAAGGTTTCAATATAAAGGAGTTTAAGTATCATAGAACTATTTGATATAGTGAATTAGACTATTCAAAGGGTGATGATATTTTGGTTTCTTTAGCTACTTGGGATACTTGGTGCTACTCTGGGTTTGCCTCTCTATATGTTTTTATATGCTTTGGTCATCGGTTCATCCTTGTTCTTCCCCAGTCGGTCTGGTTTCATTCGTCATTGGGGAGACGTTCACCGCTGATCCCTTGGCGACGACGCATCTTCGTTAACTACTACTCTAACATATTAATAAAACTAATCACACCAACAAAACATATAAAAACATATACAATCATATAAAATCTGCTACTCTGGCTCTATTATCATTATGACTTTTACTTTTCTTCCGTGAAACCGTTTTAGTTTTTCTTGATATTCTTTTGGTGGGTATATGACGTATCTTCCTCCACCATACCTTATAATCTTTGCCTCAAAACTATAGACTATACTCATGGACTCATACCAAGATAATATCTGAAGCAAAAACTATATAAATATGACTCTTGGATATAGTATTTTGGGCTGGGGATGAAGGTTAAAGTAACCGTGAGGGTAAAAGCGGTTACCCCTAACCCCAGCCACCTGACTAAACTACTTCAGTTTCTCAAGATGTTTCGAGACTGGTCGCAGTACGTAATTGACGAAATATGGAAGTTGAACCACATACCTTCAATGAAAGAGTTACACCATAGGTTCTACAAAACACTAAGACAACGAGGTTTCCGAGCACACCATTGCCATAAAATAGAGCGTAGAGCTAAAGAAGTAGTTAAGGCAGTAAAGAAGAATAATGGTTCAAAACCAGTACTAAGGAAACTAACAGCAAGGCTTGACTATCAAGACTATAAGCTTGATTTAAACAGTAGTATACTAAGAATAGCTGTTCTCAATAATGAGTGGGTAGAGCTAAAGCTAGTATGGTATAGTTACCTAGACGGATACTTTAATAGTTCATGGAGGCTTAAGGAGATACTTGTCAGTTACCATGAGGAAGAGATATGGGTATACTTTACCTTTGAGAAAGAGGTAGAGATAAGGAAACCTAAAGCTGTTATGGGTGTAGACATTAACTTCAACAACGTAACGTACACTATAGTTGATCTACAAGGCAACTTAGTATCTATGGGTATTATACCGTTTAACGGGTTGAAGAGAGCGCTAATCCACAAAATCATTACTGAGAAAATACAGAGGAAGTATTCAAAGAAGTGGAGATATGTTAAATGTATTAGGGACGCTGTCAGGATGCATGGTAGGAGAGCGAGAAACATACTCGCTGATTCAAGTCATTATATCTCTAGGAAGATAGTAGAGATAGCAAGAGAATACAATACTCTAATAGTTCTTGAGGACCTGAATAAGCTTAGGTTCAGAGTTAATGGTTCAAGTAAGTACAATAAGAAGCTATCACTATGGGTATACCGAAAAATACAGTCATACATTCATTACAAAGCACTAATAGAAGGAATACACGCTATCCATGTTAATCCTAGGGGGACATCCAAGACGCCACCTATGGGTTGTAAGCTAGAATTCATAAATTATAGATGGGTAAAGTTATCTAATGAGTATATTGTTACTAGGGATATCGTTGCTTCATGGAATTTAGCCCTTAGAGGACTTAAACTCCTTACCCGAGATGTGGGGTCTCGTGGTTTCGTGGAGACCCTGAAAGCCCCCAACCAGATGCAACCCCAAGAAGGGATGAAGGGGAAGCTCGTGCCCAAAATAATCCTAAGTGTCCAGAGTATCAAGAGTACCTAAGCTAACGGGCACGGGCAACCACCTATTACTCTTTCTGGTTTTTCTAAGGTTAAACCATATTGCTTTAGTTTTTCAAAATGTTTTGTATTATATGTTGCTAATGGTACGTTATAAACTATACATGTTGATCCTATCAGTAGGTCTGGATCTGGTATTAAATATCCTCTCTTCTTCAGCTTGCAGAATATTCCTGACGCCTTTAAGATTACATCATTGGTTAACCATAGTATATTGAATCTGCTCTCCAATTCATCCTTAGAGGTCGCTATGTCCCTACCTATATAGGCCAAACCTTTTGAAAATTCATAAAGTGTAATGGAGGTTAAGTGAATACCTAACTCTTTACTAACATATCCTATTAATCTTTTTCGAGCAATATCTATTAGTACATCAGTATCTATACATATCTTCTCCAAGACTCTCTACCTTTAACCGTTAGTTCCATAATAGTGTTTGCCTCTTCATCACTAAGTTCAAGAACGCTTTCAACATTAAGTCTTCTTAGTACTACTCTCTCCATGAATTCATTCCATGTTAGTCTCTTACCGAGCTCTCTCTCGTATTTAGCTTTTGCCCTCTCAAGGAGACTTTTTACCCTCCTACTCACAGTTATAGTAGTAGACAATTTTTAGCACCAAAATTTTGAGGGTGAAATCTGTTAAATAAGCTTTCTTATCTAAACTTGATATCCGTTAATGTTAATTCCATAGTAAACTCTTCTGAAACTATCTTAATCACTATGTACAATTCTTTATCGATATAAACCTTAAATACCTCGCTAATTACTCTATGTGAGGGGGCCCTTACTTTGAAGCTTAGGTATACTTCATAGATATCACAAACTCTGAGGCCTATGGATGTTCTTATGATCTTTGTGGAGGTATAGTTTATGATTAGTCTTAGTAGTTTTGTGTGGACTTCTGTGCGATTTAGCTGGGTGAACCATAGTTGAAATGTTCTTAAGGGATCTACTGGTGATATGAATAC
>Ga0190366_1000395_pt1 | contig 10279 bp, 11 predicted proteins | sample 487218910_MG_FD_169990 | JGI IMG/M metagenome (GOLD analysis project Ga0190366, IMG submission 169990) | Hydrothermal vent microbial mat bacterial communities from Southern Trench, Guaymas Basin, Mexico - 4872-18-9-10_MG | ecosystem: Environmental > Aquatic > Marine > Hydrothermal vents >...
ACAGGGCCAGGGACGTGCACAAGATGAGAGCCCGCATAGGCATGGTCTTCCAACACTTCAACCTCTTCAACCACCTGACGGCCTTAGACAACGTAGCCATAGCGCTGAGGGTCGTGAAGAAGCTGCCTAAGGCCGAGGCCAGGCGCAGGGCGTTGGAGGCCCTAAGGCGCGTGAGGATGGAGGAGTGGGCCAGCCATTACCCCGCCCAGCTCTCGGGAGGCCAGAAGCAGAGGGTGGCCATAGCGAGGGCTATAGCCATGGAGCCCGACATCATACTCTTCGACGAGCCCACCTCGGCCCTAGACCCAGAACTCATAGACGAGGTCCTCCAGGTCATGCTCGACCTGGCTAGGGACGGCACTACCATGTTGGTGGTCACGCACGAGCTTGATTTCGCCAGGGCCGTGGCGGATGAGATGATGTTCTTAGACAGCGGCGTGATAGTGGAGAGGGGGTCTCCTGAGCAGATGCTGACCTCGCCCAAGAGCGAGAGGGTGAAGGCGTTCCTGAGGAAGATAGAGAGGCTGGAGCTCAGGAGGCGCGAGAGGCTTGCTCGACCTGGTGTATAAGTACTGGCTCTTCTTCTTAGAGGGCCTCTTAGTCAGCTTAGAGCTCTCCGGTATAGGCTTGGCCATGGGCTTCGCAATAGGCTGGGCCGTGGCATTAGCCGAGGTCTTCGGGGGCAGGCTGGCCTCTAAGCTGGCCATAGCTTATGAGGAGCTGATAAGGGGTACCCCCATGATAGTCCAGCTCTTCGCTATATACTTCGGCCTCCCCATGTTGGGCCTAGAGCGGTTCCAAGCCGCCTGCCTAGCGTTAGGCATAAACAGCGGTGCTTACCAAGCTGGCTACTTCAAGAGCGCTTTAGAAGCCGTGACAAGAGATCAAATGGATGCGGCATTATCAGTAGGCATGACCAAGCTCCAGGCTATAACACACATCATATTGCCCCAGGCCCTGAGAAAAGCCATACCGGCTTGGTCGAACGAGGTCGCTTACCTGCCCAAGTACACCTCCATAGCCTTCCTCATAGGGGTATCCGAGCTCTTCCACAGGGCTACTTACGTCGCGGCCAAGACCTTCAGGGTCATAGAGGTCTACATCTTCGTGGGCATCTTATACCTGGCCTGTATAACAGCCCTCACGAAAATCCTCGATGTGGTCTACGAGAGGGTGAAGGTGCCGGACTGAGGCGGGCCGAGACTTAATACTCGCCCGCCCACCGATATAGGGAAGAGCTATGTCCTCGCCCAGCCGGAGGGAGCCCTTAATACCCAAGAGGCACTTGGCCCTCAGCCTGGCCGTGCCCGCCTCCCTAGTCTCAGATGTGCCGCATTTACGCGAGAAAACCGCTAAGATAGGCTTGATAGGTCGGGCAGCCGCGATATTCAGGGTGGACGAGATATTGATCTACGAGGACGTGCCCGGCAAGGGAGATGCCGAGCTCATAAAGGCCGTGCTGACCTACATGGAGGCGCCCCAATACCTGCGCAAGCGCCTCTTCGGCCTCAGGCCGGAGCTACGTTACGCCGGCATCTTGCCGCCGCTCAGGACGCCCCATCACCCGCTCAGGGCCAGCGTGGCCGAGCTTAGGGATGGGGAGTTCCGCGAGGGCGTGGTAATCAAGGCTACCAAGGCCGGCTGCCTCGTGGACGTGGGCGTCGAGAAGCTCCTGTTGGCCCCTGGCCTGAGGGCCAGGGTTGGGACCAGGATGACCTTCGCCGTTGAGAAGAAAGGGGGTTCCATTAGCCTGAGGCCCGTGGGACGCGATGAGGTGCCCTACTACTGGGGTTACAGGGTACTCGTAGCACGTGGGGGCCTCAAGGGCTTGTTCAGGTTCGTGGGGCATGGGCGTTACCTAATAGTGGGGACCTCTAGGCTTGGGAGGCCTATTCACGAGGCCGCCGGGCGATTAGCTGAGGCTGCCCTAAGGGCTGGCCGGGTCCTCCTCGTCTTCGGGTCTCCCTCGGAGGGCCTCTACGACATGGCAGCTAGGGAGGGCTTGGACATAGATGAGGCTTGTGATTTCGTGCTTAACACGCTGCCAGGCCAGGGCGTGGCTACTGTGAGAACAGAAGAAGCTGTTTTAGCCACGCTAGCTGTCCTGAACTTCATCCTAGTATATCTCGGGGTAGAAAGACCATAGCCATTTCTTCTCCGGCCTCTTGGCCCTCAGGGCCTTCACGAAGCCCATGAACATCACGGCTAGCAGGCAGGAGAGGAGGCCCAGGCCAGCGACAGCCCAAACCCTGGTCTGAGGGGGCGGCGATATCTCGAGCCTCAACGCCAGTAGGCCTCCCTCGTGGCTGTGGACCGTGTATGCGCCCTCGCTGTCTATGGCCACGATGAGAACCTGGTAGGTCCCGGGCAGCCAGCCGCTCGTGTTAGCCACGATCTCGAAGCAGTGGGGGCCGTGTTCGGGGGCTGGCCTAGCCGTGACGTTATGGACCCGCTCGGCCTCCGGCACCCCTCTAGCCCATTCGCCCACGAGCCTGAACACCGCTATGACCGTGACCTCCCCGCCCTCGGGATCGCTGGCGTTCACGTAACCTACCACGGGCTCACCTACTAACTCAGGCCAGCGCGTGAACTTCACCCCGGTTATCTGGGGTGGCTTGTTCTCATCGCCCGCTGACGCGGGAGGGTGCCAGGGACAACAGGACAACAAGAGGAACAGGCACAAGAGGAGGACGGCCCTCATGGCTATCTCCTCGCAGGACGTGGACCGCCTCCCTATATGTCGAGCAAGAACTTAAATTCCACCCGGCCGGGTTCCTCCTCGATCTCCATGAGGTGGTAAGTAATGCCCTTCACGCCCACGTATTGTGGGTGCCTCCCCGGGTCAAAGCGCTCCCCGCGCGCCCTAGCCCTCAGCCGGTAGGGCCCACCATCGCCCCTGGATATCTCCAGGACCTCGAACTCCCTCAGCAAGAGGCCCTCCGTATCGAACTTGACGAGAAGCGCCTCGAGCCAATTGTAGAGCAGTGCCTTGAGGTCCTCTCCCTCCACGGCTACCTCTACCCCGATTTCAGGCCTCACGGCCCAGAGGTCCGTCATAGTGGCGAAGAGAGCCTTGGCGGCTTCCTCGAAGGCCGCTTTGAGGTCCGGGCCATAAGCGCGCACGTACTGGTCGGCGGTGTGTTCTAAGAACTCGTAACCCCTCTCGGCCCTCAGCTCGAGCAGTATGCCGTGTGCCGATTTCGGGTGGACGAAGTTGTAGAGCGTGCCATCCTTCGCCCTCCGGGGCTCTTCGTAGACCAGCCTGATGCCGGCCTGGGCTAGCTCCCTGCAAGCGGCCCTGATATCATCCACGAGCACAGCTACGTGTTGGACGCCCTCACCTCTCTTGGCCAGGAACTTGCCCACGGGCGTATCGGGGGCCAGGGGCTCCATGAGCTCTAGCCAGATGTTGCCTAAGCGGAGCCAGGCGGCCTTCATGCCCTGCTCCTCGACCACTACCTCTTTGACGACCTCCAAGCCCAAGAAGCCCGAGAAGAACTTAAGGGCCTTCTCCAGGTCTTCTACGGCTATCCCGATGTGGTGGACACCCCCGAGCTTCACTTAACATCCCCTGGGAGCTCTCCCCACCTTTACTTAAAATCTTAACCTAGCCGGCCCGCGCATTAGCTTGGGTGATAGACGTGGGCTTGGTGTGTTGCACGCCTAACTTCAGCACCTCGGACCCGTCCGTGGTGGAGGCCATACTAGATGCCATAAGGTCCGTGGAAGGCGCCCACTTGCTCGATTACACTTACGACGAGCATTACAACCGCTTGGTGGTGGTCTTCGCCGGTGAGGCCAGGCCCGTGTTAGAGGCCATGCTCAGGGCCGCCAAGGTGGCCGTGGACCGCATAGACATGCGCTATCACAGGGGCCAGCACCCGAGAATGGGCGCGGTAGACGTGGTGCCCTTTGTGCCCCTGGCTGGCACAAGCATGAAGGAGTGCGTGGAGCTGGCCCGGGAGTTCGGGCGTAGGTTCGCGGAGGAATGCCGTGTGCCCGTCTACCTCTACGCGGAAGCGGCCACTCGACCCGAGCGCAGGAGCCTAGACTGGATAAGGCAGGGCGAGTTCGAGCGCTTGGCCGAGATGATGGCTAAGCCGGGGCGCGAGCCCGATTTCGGCCCCAGGGAGCCCCATCCTACGGCTGGCGCCACGGCCGTGGGGGCCAGGAAACCCATCGTGAACTTCAACGTGAACTTGGGGACCCCTAACCTCAAGGTGGCTAGGCGGATCGCCAGGGCGCTCCACGCCGAGAAAGGGGGTCTGTCTGACGTGAAAGCCATAGGCGTCTACGTGCCGAGGGGAGGCCACACCCAGGTGGGCATGGTGATCGCCGACCCGGAGCGCACGCCCCTCTACCGCGTCATGGAGCTGGTGAGGGCCGAGGCCCGCCGCTATGGCGTGCCGGTCATAAGCGCCGAGTTCTGCGGCCCAGTGCCCCTCAAGGCCCTGGTGGAACTGGTGCGCTACTACCTGCAGGTGGAGGGCTTCACGGAGGACGATATACTGGAGGTGGCGTTAGCCAAGGCCATGGGGAGGTGGCCTTCCTGACCGTGAGGGAGCGCGAGCAAGCCGATTTGGTGCTCTACGGCGCTTCCGAGCTAGTTACTCCCGTGGGGCCAGCGCCTCTCAAGGGCCGCAAGCTCGGGGAGCTAAAGGTCATCAGGGACGCGGCCGTGGTCATAAGAGATAGCAGGATAGTGGCTGTAGGCCGGACGAGGCAGATAAGGAGGACTTTCTCGGCTGAGGACGAGCTCGATGTATCTGGCTTGACGATAGTGCCCGGCTTCGTGGATGCCCACACGCATTTGGTATTCGCGAGCGAGGGCTTCAGGCCAGAGGAGCTTGAGATGAAAGCCAAGGGCTTCACTTACATGGAGATTCTGGCCCGCGGGGGAGGCATCATGAAGACCGTGAGGGCCACCAGGGCGGCGAGCGAGAGGCGCTTAGCTGAAGAATGCCTCAGGCGCTTGGACCTCATGCTCCTCCACGGCACCACTACGGTCGAGGCGAAGAGCGGTTACGGCCTCACGCCGGAGGACGAGCTGAAATGCCTGAGGGCGCTTAAGGCCGCGGACAAGGAGCACCCAGTTGACCTGGCCATCACCTTCTTGGGCGCCCATGCTGTCCCGCCGGAATACGAGGGCCGCCCGGGCGATTACGTGGAGCTCGTGGTATCGGAGATGTTGCCCAGAGTGGCCGAGGGGCACCTGGCTTCCTTCTGCGATGTCTTCTGCGAGAAAGGCGTCTTCACGCCAGAGCAGGCCAGGAGAGTGCTTGAGGCCGGCTTAGAGCATGGCCTAAAGCCCAAGATACATGCCGATGAGTTCTCGGACACGGGTGGCGCTAGATTAGCAGCTGAGCTGGGGGCTGCCTCAGCTGACCACTTGCTCTTCGCGTCGGAGGAAGGGCTTAAGGCCATGGCCGAGGCGGGTGTGGTGGGCGTCCTCCTGCCGGCCAGCCCGCTCACCACCATGTTGGGGCGCTTCGCGGACGCCAGAAAGATGATAAAGTTAGGCGTCCCCGTGGCCCTGGCGACGGACTTCAACCCTAATTGTCCTGTGGAGAGCGTGCAGGCCGTCATGGCCCTGGCCTGTTACTGCATGAGGATGACTCAGGCCGAGGCCCTGGCCGCCGCCACGCTGAACGCTGCCCACGCCATAGGCCTCTCGGGCGAGGTGGGTTCCATAGAGCCCGGCAAGAAAGCCGACTTAGCCATCTTGGACGTGCCGGGGCACGAGCACTTAGGCTACAGGCTGGGCTCTAACCTCGTGAGGCATGTGGTGAAAGCCGGCGAGTTGGTGGTGGAGGACGGGAAGCTCGTCTATAAGCGCGGGCGCCGTGCCGGACACAGGTCCTAGCGGCACATCTTATATACTGCCCGCAAGCGAGAGGGCGGAAGGTGACCGGCGTGGGCGAGGAAAAAGTAGCCATAGAGATACCCAAGAAGCTCTACGAGCGCGTAAAGAAATACGTAGAGGAGAGCGGCGGCGAGTTCAAGAGTGTGGAGGAATACGTCGCCTTCGTGTTGGAAGAGGTCCTCGGCGAGGAAGAAGAGGAAGCGGTTTTCACGCCCGAGGAAGAAGAGGAGATTAAGAGGAGGCTCAGGGCGCTGGGCTACCTCTGAGGGGGCCGTCAGAGATACCCCAGGGCCTTAAGCCTGCGTTTCACGTCGTTCGACTCTAGGTCCGGCAGATTCTTCCTTATGAGGAAGATGATGTACTCCGTCACGCTCCGGTAGCCCGTGCCCTCTAGGGCCTTGGCCAAGCGCTCGTAGAGGGGCTTGGGGATGGATATGGTGACGTACTTCACCATGCCTTATGGCCCCCTCCTAGGGGGCTGAGGCCGCCAGGGGGATAAAGGCTTTCGAGCGGGAGGCCAGGCAAGTATATAGCTAGGGGCAGGCCCCCTAAGGCGGTGCTCGCCTTGGCGCCCGAGATGCTCGAGATAGATGGCTCCTTGAAGAGCGGGAGCGGTACCATGCTCCGCCTCTCCGTGGCCTTCTCGGCCATCACGGGCAAACCGCTCCATATGATCAACATCAGGGCCAGGCGCTCTAACCCGGGCCTGAGGCCTCAGCACCTAGAGGCCGTCTTAACGGCCGCGAAGCTCTGCCGGGCGCGTGTGGAGGGCGCCAGGGTGGGCTCCAGAGAGATAACGTTCGTCCCCGGCCCGATAGAAGGGGGGAGCTTCAGGGCCGAGATAGGGACGGCGGGCAGCATATCCATGCTCATCATGACCATATTGCCTATCTGCCTCTTCGCCAAATCGCGCGTCAAGGTGTTGGTGGAGAAGGGCGGAACAGATGTGCGCCACGCACCCACCATAAACTACATGCGTTACGTCTTCTTGCCCGTGCTAGCCAAGATGGGCGTCAGGGCGCGTATAAGGGTCCTGAGGTACGGCTATTACCCGAAGGGTCTCGGGGTAGCCGAGCTCACCGTGGAGCCGGTCAGGGGGCCTCTCAAGCCGCTCGTGCTGGAGGAATTCGGTTCCGTGGTGGCCGTGAAGGGCGTTTCGGTATGCACCTTCTTGGAGAAGCGCAAGGTAGCCGACAGGCAGGCTAAAGCGGCTCGCGAGGTGCTGGCCCAAGAGGGCTACGACGCTGATATAGAGGTCGTTTATGACCGCTCTAACCCGGCCCAGAAGGGGAGTTCCATAGTACTCTGGGCCGAGACCGATAAGGGTGTGATCTTGGGCGCGGACGCCATAGGCGAGCTAGGCAAACCAGCTGAGGCCGTGGGACGTGAGGCAGCGGAAGGCCTGCTGGCGGAGCTGAGGGCACGTGCGACGGCGGATATCCACATGGCCGATATGCTGGTGCCCTACGTGGCCCTGGCCGAGGGGCGCTGCGCTTACCTAGCCCGGGAACTCACGGACCACCTCGACGCGAACATCTGGCTAGCCGAGCGCGTGTTGGGCGCGAGGTTCAAGGTCGAGGAGCTAGACGGCCTTTATAGGATCGAGAAGCTGCCCTAAGGGGCCGGAGCCTTGACGAAGGTCCGCGTGAGAGGCATCTATGCTACCGCCCTCACCAAACTGCTGCTCGACAAGGGTTTCACCATCGTTCAGCCATCGCTCGTGATAGCTGAGCGCTTCAAGATGGCCCCGATAGAGGAGGAGCCAGATGTCGTGATCTCCGATAGGGAGGACAAGCACGGCGTGCTTGCAGTAGGCCTCGAGGAACACCTCAGCGCTGTCCTCAAGGCTCTCAGGGAGGAGGCGCCGGACACGATCATCAGGAAGGCGCCCTTCGAGCTCTGGGCCATCTACAAGGGCGTGGTCCTAAACGGGACCAAGAGGCTGGTGGGTATAGGGAGTGCGACCGGCGTGCTGACGGGCCAGGGAAGCGCGGAGGAGCTCCCGAGGCCGGGGGAGGAGGTACTCGTCCAGGTAGTGCGTGCCGAGAGAGGGAAGCCTGTCCTCAGCCTTCTCCCCACCCTGCGCGGGAAGTTCGCGACTTTAAGGCCCTTCCAGCCAGGGGTAGAGGTGAGCGATAAGATAAGAGATGTCGAGAAGGCTGCCAAGCTGGCCGAGCTCGCGAGGTCGTTGCTGCCGGAGGGCCTGGGACTCAGGTGGCGCTCTAAGGCGGCCCAAGCCGGGGAGGAAGAGCTTAAGGCCGATGTAAAGGCTTTGCTAGCGGCCTGGGAAGAGGTACTGAATGCCTTTAACGCGGCTGAGGGGCCTTGCAAACTGGCGCCTGGAAAAGCTGTGGCAGACGTGGAATTCCCCCTGGAGGCCAAGAGGACCTTAGATGCCCTGAGGGCCTCTGTCTGCCCTACCCTGGCCGATCACCACGCCTTAAAGGCCTGCGGGGGCGAGCTAGCCAACCTCGTGGAGATGGCCGAGAAACTCCTCTTCCAAGGCATGCAGCGCGAGCAAGTCGAGAGGCTCTTCAGGGAGGTGCTAGCCCGCGAGATGCCAGCCGAGGGCTCCCGCCTGATCATAACGCACGTCAAGCTAGATGGCTCCGCGTTCAGGCTGGGCGAGGGTGAGATCCTGAAGGCCAGCCCAGATTTAAGCCAGGTGCTCCTGGCTCGGAAGATCATGGGCAGGGGCCTCTACGATGGCCTGGGGGCGCGTAGGGAGCCAGGCGATATAGCGCTGACCAGGACGGGCCTGGGCTCCATGAGGTTCATCACCAGCTACCTAGCGCCCGACGGCTCTTACAAGGGCACCTACATCAACCTCAACACGCCCGTAGAAATATGCCCTAAGCAGCTCAGGTATGTGGATTTAGAGGTCGATATCTGCCTCTGGCCGGATGGCCAAGTGCGCGTCTTAGATGAGGACTTGCTCCAGAAGGCTGTGGAAGAAGGCATCATATCGGCTGAGCTAGCTGAGGCCGTGAGGGCTGAAGTAGAACGTACCTTGCGCGAGATAGAAGAGGGACTTATAGGCCCCCCTGGGCCAGAGGAACTGAGGCCGTTAGGGCTTGAGGGCACTTAGAGCTAAGTTAGCACGATATGAAGCGCCCATAGGCCAACTCTGGTTCGCTTATACGGACGAGGGTTTCTTCGCTGTTTCCCTGGCCAATAGAGAGGATTTCCTAGCTTTCCTTAAATCTAAAGGCGTTAAGGCCTCAGGAGAGGGAAGCGAGCTCCCCTTCGGGCTAGAGGACCGGCTAAACGCCTATTTCTCTGGCGAGCGCGTAGAGCTCACGCGCGCTCCGATCTGGTTCGCCTGGGGGACGCCCTTCCAGAAAGCCGTCTGGCGGGCGATAAGGCGCATACCCTACGGCCAGACGCGCTCTTACTCCTGGCTCGCCCGGCAGGTCGGCAGGCCGAGGGCCGTCAGGGCTGTGGGACAGGCCGTTAAAGCTAACCCCCTGTTGCTCCTGGTGCCCTGCCACCGCGTCGTCAGAGCGGACGGGAGCATGGGAGGTTTCATGCCGGGTTTAGAGGTCAAGAAATGGCTCCTCAGGCTGGAAGGCGCTTTACCCGAGCGCGCGGCTTAAATAGGCCCGCGTGGCCCGAGCATATGGCCGTGATGAAACCGGCTATCAGCGAGCTGGTGAGCGAATTAGCCAGCGCTGAGCTAAGCCTGGTGAGAGGCCATGCCAAAGCCTTCTCTAACCTGTCGCTCAACGCACCTCCACGAGCTCATACTCTAACGAGCCCAGGCCCGCCTTAGCGGCCCACTCCAAGTGGGCCTTCCACATGGGACCGCCATGCTGCCTGAAGGACTTGAAGGGCTCCCAATCCACTAGGGCTGCTAGCTTATCAGCTCCTGGCTCTAAGGCGCCCACATCTTCTGCCGCCGAGCCCGGCAGGCCAGGGGCGCGCGTTATCAGGTCCACGCTGGCCTTGTCCACAGCCACGGGATCGCGTGAGGCTAACATGCCTATGTCGGGCACCATGGGCACGTCGCCCCAATTGAAGCAATCACAGTGGGGCGTGATGTCATAGGCGAGGTTAATGAAAGCCACTTTATCTGGCCCGAAGAGGCTTAAGACCGCCTTAGCCGCGTCGGCCACGCGTATACAGAGCTCCTCGTTATTAGGATGGTGCATCTCGGCCCAGCTTGTGATGGCCTTACGCGGGCACAAGGTCCAACAGCCACAGGCCCAGAGACAGCGCTCCTGCTCCACACGGTAAGTGCCGTCCTCGGCCTTCACTATCGCGCCCACCGGGCAGAAGTCAGCACATATCCCACAGCCGTCACAGAGCTCCGGCTTCACCTGTGGCTTCTTGGCCATGTGGAGGGGCGCCCTGCCCTTCTTGGTTAAGCAGCCCACGCCCACGTTCTTCAGGGCGCCGCCGAGGCCCGTCCTGGGG
>Ga0190366_1000397_pt1 | contig 10254 bp, 10 predicted proteins | sample 487218910_MG_FD_169990 | JGI IMG/M metagenome (GOLD analysis project Ga0190366, IMG submission 169990) | Hydrothermal vent microbial mat bacterial communities from Southern Trench, Guaymas Basin, Mexico - 4872-18-9-10_MG | ecosystem: Environmental > Aquatic > Marine > Hydrothermal vents >...
GGGTTACTAATAAGTAGGTTAGTATTGAAGCTAAAGGTATGCCTAAATTATCATCTATGAATTCTTGTCTTTCTGCTATAGTAGCTATTATTGCCATGAGCAATCCTAAAGAACCTAGGAATACGTATCCTATAATCGACGTTGTTATTAGCATAGCTAAACTACCTATCCAGTGTTTACATCTTTCCCTACATACTCTTATTCTAACAAGACCTGTTACTGCATCGCCAACTGCCATGAATAGCATTACTGTTACAGCAAGTTCTCTCATATACCACATGGTTAAGGCCATTACAGAGTAGCTTACTGTAAAGTATACTTCCCCTAAATTCCCCCTAATTTGAAACCATGACATTTCATTTTTCCTTAAATGATGCAATACTAAGAGTACCGTTATAAGAGTTCCGTAAGTGAAGAAAGCATAGGGTTCTTTAAAAACATACAAGTACATGAAAACAGCTGGAACTGATGATAGGTGTATTATTTTCCTGTTAAACCATGGATTTTTTATTCTTCTAGTAAGAAAGATTGTTATACCTATGAGCGCAGCTGCCGGGATAGCTATAATCATATCATTAATGTAATCGTCAAAGCTGAACTCTGGTAGTGCGAAAACAATACTGTATTCATTCATCAGTTAGAACCTCAATGTAGTAGTTTCCCGCTTGAGAGCTATAAAATTATTTTACTTAAAATACGTAAATTTTCTCTACAAGAAGTTTAAACCACTATTAGAAACAATTTAAACATGCATTAGCACGGGCTTCGTGAAGCTGAAGAGAGTAACTTTTTTCTACTACTATGATGTCTAGTATGGTTTAGACCATTCTATAGGTGGTTAGTATGTTACGTGTAGCTCACAGCTCTGTTGAGTTAATAGGTAATACACCAATAGTTAGACTATCAAAAATAGATAAGGACTATCCATTTGAAATATGGGGTAAGTGTGAGTTCTTAAATCCAACAGGTAGCGTCAAGGATAGAATGGCGCTATATATGATTAAGGAAGCTGAGAAGCAAGGAAGACTAAAACCTGGAATGACCATAGTAATACCAACTACTGGAAATACAGGGATATCTTTTGCGGCTTGGGGGGCCTATTTTGGATACAAAGTGTTGATAGTGATGCCTGAAGAAATGAGCTATGAGAGAAAACTTCTAGACTTGCTTTTTGGAGCGGAACTTATACACACGCCTGGCGGAGAAAGCGACGCTATGGGAGCTTTAAACTATGCTAAAGAACTTGAAAGAAAGCATCCTGACAAATATGTGGCATTAGATCAGTGGAGTGATGAAGCTAACGTTAAGGCGCACTATGAGACAACAGGTAAAGAAATTCTTGAACAACTAGGCAAGGATAAAATAAAGGCTTTTGTTGCTGGTGTTGGTTCTGGAGGAACTCTTGCTGGTGTTGCTAAGAGGCTTAAAGAGGCTAATCCAAACATTATTGTTGTAGGTATGGAACCTGCAGAATGCCCTATAGCTGAGGGATGGTTTAAGACAGGTAAATGGGGTAAGTGGGGAAGACATGAAATTGAAGGTATTGGCGATGGATTCGTCCCTGACATAATAGCTAGATACAAAAAATATTTTGACGACTGGGTTGTTGTAAGTAGTAATGAAGCAATAGAAATGGCTAGACTTATAGCTAGAAAGGAAGGATTGCCGCTGGGCATATCATCTGGAGCAAATGTTGCTGCAGCTATTAAGATTGGTGAAAAGTATAAGCTTAAAGAGGGAGATGCTGTAGTAACAATACTTCCAGATTATGCTGCAAGATACTTTAGCACAAGACTGTTTCTGAAAAGAAGATGGACTACTGAAGAACATAGAAGAATGCTTGAACTAGCTAGGGTAGATTGAAAAAATTAGAGTTTAATTAACCCTTTTCTCTTAAGCTCCAAATATACTTTTTCTGGAGTTATTGGTAAGCTCTTTATTCTCACACCTACAGCGTTCGCTATAGCGTTTGCTATTGCCGGTGCAATACCGTTTATCGAAGGTTCTCCTAGACCTTTCGCTCCAAACGGTCCTCTAATATACCCTGCTTCTACAAATACTGGTATAATCTCTTTGGGTATATCTAGGATTGTTGGCATGTAGTATGCATAGAGGTTAGGGTTCCAAACCTTACCTTCCGGACTGTGAACTAATTCCTCCATTAGTGCATAGCCTAGTCCCTGTATTGCTCCTCCTTCAGCATGCAGTTCCGCGCCTACTCTATTTACTACCCTTCCAATATCGTATGCTGTTACCATCCTCTCAACATATGTTTTACCTGTTTCCATATCTACAGTTACTTCAGCTATTATTGCTCCGAAAGTGTATGTGAAGTAGGGTTCTCCATGACCTGTTTCATCTTCCCATTTAGCCTTAGGCGCTCTGTAGTAGCCGTATTCTTGTAGTGAAACTCCTCTCCAGAAACATTCTTCAACGAGGTCTGTCCACCTAATCTTCTTCGTAGGATCGCTTCTACAGTAGACTTCGGGACCTCTTATCTCTATATCGTCAGGATCGCACTTTAGTAAATCAGCTGCTACCTCATTTAACTTCTTCCTTAACTTGTAAGCTGCAACTAATGTCGCATTACCACCCATAGCTGTTGACCTTGAAGCAACTGTTGGACCGGCATCAGGTACTGATGCTGTATCGGGCATTTCTACCCTAAAGTATTCAGGTGGTACTCCCAGGACTTCGGCGGCTAACATTATTAGTCCTTGTATTGCTCCTTGACCCATATCTATTAACCCTGTTCTGAACGTTATGCTTCCATCCCTGTTAATTATTATTGAAACAGCACTGTAGTCAGCTCCTTCAGCTCCAATACTATTACCATGCCATAGTAGGGCTACACCAATACCTTTACGTATAGTTCCAGTTTGCTTAGCATATTCTGCTCTTTTACGATACCAGTCGGCTGCTTTAGCAGCTTTGATAAGCGCTTCTTCTAATCCTACACCGTGGTCTAATAGTTGTCCGTGAACTGTTCTATCGCCGTTTCTAAGTATGTTCTTAAGTCTGAACTCCACAGGGTCCATTCCAAGCTCTTCAGCTAAGAGATCCATTTGCTGTTCTACAGCAAAATGTATTTGCGGGTTACCGAATCCTCTAAATGCACCAGCATAAACACCATTAGTATAAACAGCTACAGTATCTACTTTAGCATTAGGTACCTTGTATGGTCCTACAGAGTGCACTGTAGCTCTCCATGCAACAAACGGCCCTAGTGAGGCATAGGCCCCTGTGTCTAGGATTATTCTTGCTTCAACAGCTACTAGTTTACCGTCTCTCGTTGCTCCATGCTTATACCACATTATTGCTGGATGTCTCTTACTATGCCCGATGACGGATTCTTCTCTCTTGTGAACAGCAATTGCAGGTCTTCCCGTTAAAAGAGCTGCTAGCGCTGCTTTAGTCCCTATCTCATTGGCAACATCTTCTTTTCCTCCAAAACCTCCACCTAAAGGTGGTACGGCAACTCTTATCTTATTGAAAGGCATTGCTAAAACTTTGGCTATAGCTCTTCTAGCCTCATAGGGGCATTGGGTTGAAGCTATAACCGTTATTCCACCGTCGGGTTCAGGTATAGCTAACGCAGCTTCAGGTTCCATATACGCATGTTCAACGTATGGCGTTCTATATTCGTTCTCAACAATTACTTCTGCTTGCTCGAATCCTTTCTTAACATCTCCTGTTCTTATCCTATACCTTGCTACAACATCCGACTCTCTTTCGTCATGAATGAGGACATGTTTTTTCTCTTCAAGAGTTACAGGGTCAACTATTTCAAGAGGATCTAGAATTACGGGTAATGGCTCATAGTCAACATACACTTTTTCCGCAGCTTCCTCTGCAACGTAGGGGTCTTCGGCAACTATTAAAGCTATTATGTCTCCAATATATCTTACCTTATTGTACGCTAAAAGAGGCTGATCCGGAATAACATATCCTACATCGTTTACTCCTGGAATATCCTTATGAGTTATAACTTTAAGCACTCCTGGAACTTTTTCTGCTTCAGAAACATCAATTTTCCTTATTCTTGCATGAGCGTATTTCGTTCTAACCGAGTAAACATATACTAAGTTCTTATATAGGTTAGCGTAGTCTGCTGTAAACCTTGCCTTACCCAATATCTTCTCTATAGCATCCCATCTTTGCATGTGTTTTCCAACATAAGTGAACTTCCTTACCTTCTCGAAAAGCTCTTCAACTATTTTAACATATTCTGCTGTGGGAAGAGCCATAACCTAATCACCCCTTAAATTCGAAATAAACTTGACCTTTTCGAATATATTCTGCTGCAAGCTTAGCAGCCTTAATGAACCTTAAGTAGCTACCGCATCTACATAAGTTACCGCTAAGTGCTTCCTTAATTTCCTCTTCTGTTGGGTTAGGATTCTTATCTAGCAGATGCTTCATAGCCATAATTACTCCTGGGAAGCAGAAACCGCATTGCATAGCAAATGTGTCTAGCAAAGCCTTCTGTATTGCATGAAGCTTACCCGGAGGAGCTAATCCCTCTAATGTAAGTATCTTCTTACCTCTAGCTTGAACAGCGAGAACCATGCATGAAGCTACAAGTTCGCCGTCCATTATAACAGCGCATGTTCCACATTCTCCTCTACCGCAACCCTCCTTAACGCTTGTAAATCCAAGCTTATACCTTAGAACATCGATTAGTCTCTCGTAAGGCTTAACCTTGACTGTGTAATCTTTACCGTTAACGTTTAATGTTATTTCTATTTCAGGATATTCTTCCATAATTAAGCACCTCCTTCAATACGTGATTTGGCTTTCAAAAGAACTCTCTTCATTAAAACCTTGGAAAGATCCATTCTATATTCTCCTGAAGCTCTGAAGTCACTTTTTCTAAACATTTCTGTTGGAAGAACCTCATTGTATGCTTGTCTTATAACCTCTAAGCTGAACTCCTTACCTTTAAGAAATTCTTCTGTTTTCCTAGCTCTACCTGGAATACGCTTATTCACCCTATCAAACGCTATTCTTACATCAGTAATTTTTCCATCTTTTAGCTGCAAACATGTAGCCACGGTTACGTAGCCTGTTATTATGATTTCTCTCCTATCTAACTTCATAAAGGCTGTTGAGTAGTTTTCAGGAAGCTCTGGGAATATTATTTCACGTATTAGCTCGTTAGGGTCTTTAGCTAATGTTCTTTTCTCGACAGCTAGCTCCCCTAATGGAACCGTTCTTTCTCCTTCAACGCTTACAAGCTTAACTTTAGCATTCAATGTTAGCAGTAATGTCAGGTAGTCTGATGCTGAAACAGCAACACCAATATTACCTCCTATAGTTGCTAAGGATCTTAGGATAGGTGATGCAAACCTCCTATAAACATCTAAGAACCCCAAGTACTTAGGATCCTTATGTAGAAACGTTTTTGTTAGGTCATTAGGTGTTGTTAAGGCTCCTATAATGATATTGCCGTTCACTTTCTTAACATAGGCTAGTTCGCTTTTAAGCCCTGAAAGATCAACTAAAACTTTCGGCCTTATTTTACCCTCCCTTATTTGAATTAACAGATCTGTTCCACCAGCTAAGGGTACAGCATCTGGTGCATGTTTATCAAGATATTCTAACGCATCATTCAAGTTTTTTGGAATATACACATTAAACCTTGGTATAGTACATCAACCTCCTAGAAGACAATTAGTTTTTTACCGTTAATTTAAGATGTATCTTTAAATTTAAGAATTTCTATGAAGGATAAAGTAAAACCGTAGGGAATGCAGATAAGGAGATGTTTAAATGAGCATTTTCCTTATCAAAGAGGGTCTCCTCTAATACAATATATATTGGCTATTTAAACGTGGAATTGATAGCAACTTGCCCCTTACGTAAACCTACGGGTTTGTAAGAGAAAAATACTATAAGTTTTTAAAGTACTATGTGTAGATGAGGTGTTCTATAATGGTTGACTTGACAGTTGAAATTGCTGGCTTAAAATTTAGAAATCCCGTACTTCCAGCAGCAGGACCTCCCGTTAGAGATGGGGAGAGAATTAAGCGATGTGTAGAAGGCGGTGCGGGAGGTATTGTTACTAAAACAATTTCGGTTAAAGCAGCTGATCCCTTAATACCTAGACCTCACATGGCAGAAGTTAAGGGAGGATTCCTAAATACTGAACTTTGGAGCGAGCTTCCACCAGAAGCTTGGGCTGAAAAGGAACTTAAAATAGCAAGAGAGGTAACTAAGGCTGCTGGTATACCTTTAATTGTTAGCTTAGGCTATAGAGCTGACGAAATATCTAAGCTAATAGAGATGTTTGATGAATATGCTGATGCCTATGAGCTTTCAGTACATTACATAGGTAAAGACCCTACACCAATGATGGAAGCTGTTAGAGCTGCTAAGAAGTCAGGTAAACCTGTTTTTCTTAAGCTAAGCCCCCATCCGGGAATAGACCATGTTGAGTGGGCTAAGAAAGCCATCGAAGCTGGAGCTGACGGTATATCCGCTATAAATTCTTTTGGGCCAGTATTAGCTTTGGACTTGAGTACACCATTACCAGATTATTTACTTAAAGGGCTTCCAGTTATGGGTGGACCTGACGGTACAGGTTGGCTTTCAGGAACAGCGTTAAAGTATTTGGCTTTGAAAATAGTTTTCGACCTTTATAAGGCTATGCCTAATGTTCCAATACTTGGTGTTGGAGGTATTTCAACAGGTCGAGACGCTATGGAAATGATTATGGTTGGAGCTAACGCTATCCAAGTATGTACTGCAGCAATACTTTATGGCCCAAGCATATTCGGGAAAATAGTGAAGCAATTAAAAATCCTTATGGAGAAAATGGGTTTTAACAGTATTGAGGAACTTAGAGGATATACTCATAGAATATGGAAGAAGAGGTATATTAGATACGTATCTACACCGCCGAAATATTATCCTGAAAAATGTACCGGATGTAAGCTATGTGAAATAAGCTGCCCATACGATGCAATAATTGTTATTAAGGGTAAAGCAATACTCTACGAAGATAAATGTTTCGGGTGCGGTGTCTGTGTCACTAGATGTAGATTTGGTGCTTTAGAAATAGAATGGTAGGCAGTAAGTTGTTTCCGAAACGACTGATTAATTAGTAATTAGTATGTAGAAGGATAGAGGAAATGACAGAATGAGATCTGAAAGAAAACAAGGAAGGAAACATTCATTAGGGTAAGTATTGAACTTGTAGAAAAAGGCAAGCTAAGTAGAGAGCTGAGAAAGAAATGGAAAGAATCCTATGATCTAAGGTGTAAGGTAATGGGTATGAGGAAATATGGCCTTCTAACTGAGGAACAATATAAGGTTCTTAAACTTAGAATTCAAGGGTTTACTCAAAAGAAAATAGCTGAAATACTTAAAACAACAAGAGAGAATGTAGCAGTAATTGAGAAGAGAGCTAGAAGGAATATTAGAATTGCTGAGGAAACATTAAAAGCATATAAGGAGCTTCTAGCAGCAGCCAAAGTTGAAATTAAGGAGGGAACTCACCTGGTTGATGTGCCGAGAATAGTTATTAATGCAGCAGATAAAGCTGGTGTAAAATTAAGGGCAAACTTTACGAGAATATATGATGAAATAAGGTTTAAAGCTAGAGGATGTGTTAAGGGAACGTTCGTTGTAAAACCGATAACAATTCTAATATACAGAGATGGAGATATTGAAGTTTTAAAATGCTATTAAATTTCTTCTGAAACACACCACCTCCTAAGCCCCATTACCTTAGCCGCTCCGGCACATGTAACACCATAGAGTATAAGCTTCTGCCTGAAAGGCAGAAGCTCATGTAAAGTATTATTAACTATGCTACTACCAGTAGCTAAGACTATATCCGCCCACTTAGAAACCTCAATATTATTTAAATAGCTTTCAACTAATACTCCAAACTTTACTTTTCCAATATTTTTCTCGCACATATCGGTAACTCTAACTTCAAACATCCTGGAAAGCGTTTTAACGAAAGCTGGTTGGTAACCGATAATAGCAATTTTAGGTCTCCCATAGTTCCTCTTAATGTATTCTAGAAGCTTTTCAGCGCAAGCCCATGGGCCATTATCTCTACAATGTTTAGTATTTTTGACTAGTCCTAAATACCTCATTACAGCATTTAATGAAGCTATAAATAATGCTCTCTCCCTATTTGTGTTAAGCTTAAGCTTAACTATTTCCCTAAGTTTACCACGAAACTCTGAGGGTTCATCTGTAAAAGCTTGGCCAACAGCGTTTCTGAACCTAGCTTCAATAAGAACTTCTTCTCCCCTAACAAGTGCAAACTCCTTATCAGAAAGCTTACCTATAGCCTCCTCCTTGCTTAGCGGCCTTACTTCAATAATAACTTTTTCTTCTTCAAAACCATGTTCTTCAATAATCCTACTGAATCGTTCACGTAGTAAACTAAACATTATGCAAAGAACACCCTTAAAGAAACCATGTACCCTACTTAGCTCCAACCTCCTTAACTATACGGTTCACTATTTCATCTAAGCCCATAACCTCTTTTACTTTGTCAAATTTCACCAAGTAAACTTTTCCCCCATACGCTACTCTAAACGCATCATACGCTTTCCCCGAACCTTTAGATGGATTGTAGCGGTAAATATCTAGGAGCTCTATTTCATGTTTTTTAAGCTCTATCCTAATTTTCTCAACAAGTTTAACCATAGAACCTTACCTCTAGGGTTCTATTGTCCCTATAGTTTCTCATATTTACATGTTTTAAATGTGTTTTAAAGTAATCTCCTTAAACTTAATACATAGCAAATTTAACTCACTCAAATACTATGTTATACTAAGGATGGTAGTTATGAAGGAAATTTACTTAGAATGGTATAAACAGTTATCTGAAGAAATAGAGATTATCAGCAAGGCAAAATGGAAGAAGCTAGGGAAAACGCCAAGAGCAGTTGTTATTTCAGGTATGGGAGGCTCAGGTATTGTTGGAGACTATGTCCAAGCACTAGCTAATAAGCGGTCCGACATACCTATTTTCGTGGTCAAAGACTTCAAACTCCCCATATGGATTAGTAATAAGGATCTGGTGATTACTATAAGCTACTCAGGTAATACAAGAGAAACTATAGAGTGCTACAGAGAAGCATTAAAGGCTGGAGCGCAAGTAGCTGTTATTTCATCTAATGGTCTTCTTGAAAAGTTTTCCAGAGAAGACAATGTGCCTTTCATACCTGTGGTTAAAGGTTTAGTGCCTAGAGCTTCACTACCTTCAATGCTTGTTGCATGTCTCTTCGTCCTAGAGAAATTCGGTATTCCATTAACCGATAAAGGTGAGTTAGAAGAAGCAATAGATATTTTAAGGGATGGAGTATGCGAAGAAGAAGTAAGCGAAGTAGCGAGTAAGATACTAAACAAATTACCTGTTATAGTTACTCTAACAGACTACGCTCCATTAGCTTGGAGATTTAAGAACGAACTTAATGAGAACTCCAAAATACCTGCTAAAGTAGAAATATTACCAGAATGGGCACATAATGATATTGTTGGTTGGGAGAAACCCTACAACATTGAGAACTATGTAGCTTTAATATTGAAACCTAAGATACGCGCTAGCGAATTAGATCTCAAAATATTAGATTTCGCGGGGAATTACTTCGAAGAAGCAGGTATCGAAACCGTAGAGATACTGTTGTTTGGAAAATCCTTGCTTACACAACTGCTTTATGGAAGCCTATACGCGGGACTGCTATCAGTAATATTAGCTCGAGAAAGAAACATAGATCCGCTAACTACAACAAGTATCACTAAGTATAAAGAGTATATTTCAAAACTCATTAGTGTTTAAAATACTTTTCAACATATTCTTCTGGAGTTAAGACTTCGGCAAGTATTTTTCCCTTAAAGTGTTTTACATTATATGTTATAAACGTTTTCACATTATTTTCCTCAATAAGCCATGAAACCATAGCGTCGCCAACGCTTAAGTCTCTACTAATATACTTCATTACTATTGAAACGAACTCTTCCTGACTTTTGGGAAACCGTTTCCAGTAAAGTACTTTAAAATCTCTCCTTTTGTGAAGTAGTTTAAATAGTTCCAAAGACTTAAGATGGCCTTGAGCAATAGCCATTAAACCGCATAGTTCGAGTACATTATATATGGTAGTACATTTCGCTATTCTTGACTCAATAATTTTCTTTGCTATGTTAAATCTGGGATCCCATTGATATATGAAGTATATGGCCAACACATCCGTATCCAAGGACATCATATTGTTCTACCTCTAAGCCTAT
>Ga0190366_1000398_pt1 | contig 10236 bp, 10 predicted proteins | sample 487218910_MG_FD_169990 | JGI IMG/M metagenome (GOLD analysis project Ga0190366, IMG submission 169990) | Hydrothermal vent microbial mat bacterial communities from Southern Trench, Guaymas Basin, Mexico - 4872-18-9-10_MG | ecosystem: Environmental > Aquatic > Marine > Hydrothermal vents >...
CCCTCTATTCTCTCAGCTAAAAAATCCGCCATACTGGAAGCCCAAATACCGGCCGAAACTCTAAAAACCCTCCACGAGGAAAAGCCGGGTTCAACCAAAGTAGTGTTCTTCGATAACGTTAAGCTTCCAGGCGTAGATAAACTATCCCTGTATGGGGAACAACTGGCGGATACTTCTCTCTACAACGAATACTTAAAACTAGGCAAAGTTTGGTACGTGGTGTTCGAAGCCGAGGAAGGCTTAGTAGTCGGAATTACTAGAAACTGTGTTATAGTCTTCTTCTCTAAGATAGACGAGGATACAGCTCTAGATTATATCAGAGAGAAAGTAATTCCACTTACAGTGAAGCCCTAATGCCGACTTACTTCATAGGCTACCCCGCGCCCCTAAGAAGATTCGACGAGTTTATAGAAGAGCCTTACAAGCCCATACCGCTAAACCAGAGACACTTGACTCTCCTATACTTAGGCCACTTAAGGAACCGCGAGAAGAAGATGCTTGTCGATAAAGCAGAAAGAGGACCCGTTAAAATCGGCGTAATAGAAGTGTGTTTCAAGTCTTTAGAAGCCTACCCTTCCAGGGCGAAGCCGAGGTATATAGCTGTTATACCCACGCCCGGATGCGTGGCTAAGCTCCACAAGGTGAGAAAGGTGTTAGGATACGTATTCGGCGTCTATGTCAAGGATAGGTATGAGGAGTTTAGGCCTCACGTGTCTATAGCCTATACAAGGTGTAAGCCGAGTCTAGAACTTCAAGAGAAAGCCCTTAAAATTGTTAAGAAATGCAGAGGTGTTGAGGAAAAGTTAATTTTACGGAAACTATGCTTGTTCAAAGCCGAGAAGGGGTTCATTACTCCGATTTTCAGTTTCGGCTAAGCGCTTAACATAAATATGTCATTAACTAACTATAAGGTAGAACCCCAAATATAGATGCGGGGTTGAAGTTGGAAAACCCGTACATGTTCGGTAGGGAAGTTAAAAACCTTCTAAGGAAACTGATAACCGGATATTTCAAGTATTTCAGCATGGACAAGCTTAACAGTGATGGTAGGAGGCTATTCGAGGAAGCCGCTCGAATGCTAGTTTACGAACACCCCGAATATAAGCCTCTAGTAACTAAGGCGAGAAGAGATCCTACACTAGATAACGTGATGAAGATAGCGAAGCTAGTCCTAGGAGAGGAGGCAGACCACCTGCTTATAACCGCTATACAGGGACCATACGATTATATAGCAGGGCTCAAAACCGAGAGATAGTTCCGGAAATTCTAATTCTTTCTCGAATTTAAGTAATTAACTCAGATTATGGTATAACTTCTATAGTATTTAGGAAGTCGGGATAGTTTAGCTCGTCTATACTTAGCTTTTCCTCCTCTATCAATTCGGCTATCCTATTCCCTAACTTCAACAATAGCCGGATTAGATACCTGGTAGCTCGGCATACCTTTTTAAAGCCCTCATCCCCCCACAAACGCTCATAGTAAGTGTAGAGGCACCTGCCGCCGCAGTACCGGAAAAATTCACAGCTAGAGCACGGCCCTTCTATCTTAAACAGATTCTCTAATTCTCCCGGACTAGTGCTCCAAATATCTCCCACTCTAGACCACTTTACATCTACTGCTATTGGACAGGCTAGAATAGTTCCATTCGTGTTTATGGCAAAGGCTTTCGTCCCTGAGCCGCAGGGCGGAGCCGAGAGACCCCCGAATAGCATGCCCCTAACGATTCCTAGGAAGGGAGCTATCCCCAGCACCACTCCCTTCTCCAGTTGTTTAGCCCATAAATCAACTAGCTTCTCCAAGCCTGGGAGGTAGCTATCTTCAAGCCACTTATCGAAATTTCTCCATCTATCGCTCCAAATCACGTCTAACTGCCAGTGTACGTGGTCGAATAGCTTTAAAGAAAGGAGATGGTTTACGTCCCTATATATGTTGCTCTCCTCGCTGACTGTCATCCTAGCCACCAGATCTGCCTTAACTTTTATACTCCTCAAGTACTTAGCTGACTCCAAAACTTTATCGTATACTCCAGACCCCCTATAGTAGTCAGTCACCTCCTTTACTCCATCGATGGAGAGCAACACGGTATCGAACCTCCTCCAGTACTCGTCGTCGAGTTTTTTAACTAGTAACCCGTTGGTCTGGATAACCCAGCGTTTAGCTTCGACTCTATCCATAACCTTTTTTATGAAATCGACGTTGAGCAGGGGTTCTCCCCCGTAAAAAGCTATAGTCAAATCTTCGTCCCCCCCTAGGAACTCCGCTAAATCCTCTAACCGATACTTAACCTCCCAAGGAACCAAGCTTTGAGGAAAACTCCCGCCGCAGTACCTGCACTTAAGGTTGCATTTACCCGTGGTAAAAATATAGAACAACATTTTACTTTTTAATGTATGCTTTTACAGCATCCCCGACCTTACCCGAGAAACCATCTAAAACCGCTATCCCCATTTCATTGAAAAATCTCCTAGCTCTAACCCCCACCCTCCCAACCAACACCGCGTTCACGCCGCGTTCCTTTAAAAAGCGTGGTATATCGCCCGGCCCATGGCTCGGAAACGGATTCTCCACCACCTCGACTTCTCTAATTTCTCCTCCCTCGATGCTCACGATAGTGTAGTAGCGTGCTCTACCAAAATGTTCCTCTACCTCGCTCTCTAAGCCTTTTTCATCCCGTGAGGGAATAGCCACCTTCATCTCAGCCACCTCCTGAAAAAGCCACTCTTCCTAGCCCTCTTCTTCATAAACCTGTACTGCAGCGTCAAGAGCTTCTCAGGGGCTAAAAGCTTGCCGGCTACATATATCACTAGCAAGGTCACGGCTAGAGAGTATACTATCCCGTAAACAGCTACGGGCGGCACTTCTCCAAGTAGCATAGATTTAGCCGCTATTAAGGGATAAGAGGTGGGCAGGGCGTAGATGAGGATCTGCGCCGGGAGGGGGAGTAGCTCTACGTCGGTGAACATGAGGAGCATGGCCGGCAACATTACTGGCATTATCAAGTAGCCTATAAAACTGTTAGCTATCCTAACGTCGCTACTTAAAGCTCCTATTAAAACTCCAAGAGAAGTAACGAACACCATTGAAAATATCGAGAGCACCCCTGTAACAACGTAGGACTCTAGTGTAGGGGATATAGGCAGAAAAGTTGTCTGCCCTTGCTCGAGAGCAAAGGTAAAGGACTGCATGTAAAGGTAGAAGCCTATCATGTAAAAAGTGCCGCCGAGCAGGGCTATTATAGAGGAACCTATCAGTTTAGCTAGGAGTATTTCAAACCTAGAGACTGGCAATGTGAGGAGGGTCTCCAGGGTTTTCTCCTCATTCTCCACTGCCGTGGCCGTAGTGGCTATTTGAGCTACGAAGATCGTGAGGAATAAAGGAGCCCAGACCACGATCATAGACGTCATCATCATAGACGAGAATATCACGCCTGGATGGGCTTTAACTTCGATGCCTTTCACCACGGTCACAGGATCTACGTTCACCGGATCCTTTAAGACTTGAGGCTCTACCCCAGGAGCTATCCTTTTCAAGAGTTCCTCGCTGAGATACCTAGAGAAATCGTCTATATTTTCCTCTATCACCGAGTAGGCTATTGTAGACGCCGTCCCGACGGATTTCAACATATAGTAGACAGTTAGATTCGCCTTCTGATAGTCTTCAATTCTGGAGGAGAAGCCACTCGGCACGACCACTATAACGGAAGCTTTCATTTTCTCAGCCGCTTTAAAACACTCCACCTCTTCTACGTTTAACCCTTTCTCCCTTAGGAAGTTTATGAAGCTTTTACTAAGCTGGGTCTGGTCTAAGTCTACCACTATTACGGTGGCGTTCGCTACTGCGCCCCTGGAGGCTTGGAAAGCCGTTTGAAATATTAAGCCCATGAGGGGCAGTATTACGACCATAGATATTATGCCTATGTATATCCTAGGATCTCTCAGCAAGTCTTTAATTTCCTTTTCAACGAGAGGCTTAAGCTTAAAAGACATAGCCAACCACCCTGACGAAAACCTCCTCTAAGTTTTCGGCTCCATACTTCTCCATAAGCTGCTCGGGTTCTCCAGACTCGAATATAACCCCTTTATATATTAAAGCTATCCTATAGCATACGTGCTCTACTTCGAGCATGTTATGGCTTGATAAGATAACCGTCATCCCGTGCTCTCTTGCATAATCCCTAACGAGCTTCCTAACGTAGAGGGCGTGGGATACATCTAAGCCAGCCGTAGGCTCATCCAAAATAGCTAGCTTAGGTTTAACCATGAAAACTCTAGCTATCTGAAGCCTACGCTTCATTCCCTTGCTGTAGTGCTTTACCTTGTCGTGTACCCTATCCCCTAGCCCAGATATTTTAACAGCTTCCTCTACTGCCTCTTCAACATCCCTCTTAGACTCAAAGTAAAGCCTAGCCACTATGTTTAGATACTCATAGCCTGACAAGTTCCTGTAAGCCCCGGCCTCCTCCGGCAAATAGCTTATTATCTTCCTAACCTTCCCTGCTTCCCTAACCACATCATAGCCGAAAATTTTGACAACCCCCCTCGTAGGCACTAGTAGCGTAGCTAATATGCGGAGGGTAGTTGTTTTCCCAGCTCCGTTAGGGCCAATAAGGCCAAAAACTTCTCCCTCTTCTACAGTAAAGGATACCCCGTCGAGCGCTCTTACCTTTCCGAACTCTTTAACCAAGTTCTCCACTACAACAGCTTTCTCCCCTTTCATCCCAACCCCCAGCAATCTCGAATATCTTCAGCAAACTCGAATACTTTACTGTTTCGTTTCATATGGCCGTGAAAACTATGGGATTATAACGTCGAGACCACAAAGGGATATACACTATCCTCCTTAATGCCCCGCAACTTTTGAGTGTAAAAACATGAGCTACTCCAGTAAGAAAGTTACCTAAATATCACTAGAAGAATTTGAGAGTTTAATTTAGTTTATAGATTGAATTATCATAACTTTATCCTCGCGTATATGCGCGTTTAAGTACTTAACCCCATTTATCTCGGCGCTTTTAGCCAACACTTTATGCCCGAAAAATACTTTCTCTACTTCAAACCTTTCGGCAACAGCTCCCAGCTTTTCGGAGCTGTCATAGGCGCGGAAGAAATCCGTAAATGGTTTACCAGTATAGGGGAGGAGGGCGCGTTTAGGCACGTGATGTAGAAAAAGCATAGTTTTCCTTCCGGCTTTGGACAGCTGCTTTTCCAATTTCTTAACGTTTATTTCTAGAAACTCTTCGTCGGAAAACGGTATTCTAACTCTAACTTTATCGACCCACCACTCGGGGCAGTGAATTGTAGGGATGAAGATGTTTCCATGGGGTATTTCACAGTCCGGGTATGGAGTTCCCTTAACAAAACTCTCATAGGGGAAATTTAAGTGGCTGGCATAACTATAGTCGTACCAGCCTACAGCGCCAACCAGCCAGACATCCTCCAGTTTAAGAGGGCCGTGGAGGTCCAGAATGTAAACGCCTGCTTCCTCGGCTTTTCTAGAGTACTTCTCCATTTTCTCTAGGCTGTCTAGGCCTTTTCTCATCTCGTTTTTGCTGAGCCATAGGTCGTGATTGCCGAATACGTAGACTTGTACTGTGTGAGGGCTTGCACGCCTTATAATACGCACTAAACGCGTAAAATCCTCTATATATCCGCAGCCGGTAAAATCTCCACACACTACAATCACATCAGGCTTTATCTTCCCTAGCCTATTCAGGAATCTCCCGAACAGCTCTAGATTCCTCATACAGCCGAGCTTGCTGTAGTGTAGGTCAGAAGTTATTGCAATTAACATTCAAGTTTTAGATGAGATTGTTAATATAATGATTTCTTAGGAAAATTTGAAGCTAGAGTACGCCCATGCCGGGTTTTCTAACATCAAAACTGTAGGAGAAAGGCCTTTATTGTAGCCTGAAGAAATCCTCTATCCTAAGCTTGGAGAATGTCTCTCCGCCTAGATTTCCCGCGGAGAGCTAGAAATATTTAATGCCCTTTTCGTAGTTTATTTTACGATGGAGGTAGAGCTGCTCAAGGACATAAGCTCTCTAGTCCACCTATTGGTAGCCGTTGCACTTGCTATTCTATACGCTAAGTCTAGAGCTGTAGTTATACTACCAGCTTTAATGTTCGCTTCTCTCCTAGGAGTCGCACTGGGCTTTGAGGTCCACCCCTTTATTCTGGGCATATCCGGGTTCGCCGCCGCTCTTATAGTATTCATCGCTGGGCTAGAGCTAGATCCTCATTTCCTTAGAATTGAAAAGGAAAGAATTCTAGTAATGTTCGCAATTGAAGCCGTGCTAATCCTTAGCCTTTTCTACACCCTGACCTTCCTGCTTCCCTTGACTATAGCTGTAACACTCGTAGCGATAATGATCGCGAGTAACGAATCTTTCGTAGTCGAGCTTGCTAGAATAGGAGGTGGGAAGCTGGCTCAGTACGGGATAACTCTATCCGTGTTGGAGGACGCGCTAGCGGTTTTCCTATTATCCGTGGGGTTTTTCACGTCGGCGAGCCTCCAGATACCGACTGAGCAGATAGAGTTTTTGATAAGTGTTAGCTTTGCCTTAATTCCCATACTCTATATACTCAGTAAGCCATTCGATGACCTATTAGACGCGCTGACTAGGAACGACACTAAGGTCCTACTTACCATACTCTACATGGCTATTCTCATGGCTTTAGCCGAAGTCTTAAAAATACCGGAAGCCATACCGGTTTTCATAGGCTCAGTAATGCTTTCTCTAAGGGGTTTCAGCAAGGAGACCTTTAAGGCTATAGAGAGCTACTTCATTCTAGCTCTAATGGGTTTCGTGGCGTCTCTACCCTTTATGATAAAAAAATCGGGCGTAGAGTTTCACGTAAGCCTCGAGACTATGCTCTGGGCTATGGGGCTTGGCATAGTCCTAGCCTTGGCGGCGTTCGTCCTCAGGTTTTTAGTAGTGTTCTTCTCCTCCTTAATGGGCGGCTTGAAGATAGATTCCTCCCTAAAGCTAGGCTTAAGCTTAGCCAATACCGGGGAGTTCGGGCTTATAGTCCTCGCCGCGCTTATAAAAACTGGAGGTATACCCCCCGAAATAGCCTACGCCGCCATGTTCGCCTACGCCTTTAACCTTAGCCTTGTCTCGGTTGTGGTTAACAGGATTGAGGAAATAACCGGGTGGATAAAGGAGAAAGCTGGCAGGTTAATCTTGAATAAGCTGGAGACTTTGAGCAGGGAGGCGGACAGGTTTATAAGGCTAGCGTCCGAAGATAGGGAGTTTAAGATTGGTATATTAGAATTGGGGATGACGGTTTCTCTAGTGTATGCAGTAACCGGAATCCTCGGTCTTTACAAAACGCCTCTAACTAATTATTTGCTGACCATATTCCTCTTTGCCGCTTTCATAGTGGCCATACAAGAGGTCTTCCAAAGGTTCTCGGAGGACGTTAGAAGGATAACGATGAGTAGCGGCGGAGCCTTTATATTCATCTTGAAGTTTGTAGTCCTCTACTTAGTCGTAGCGCCCTTGGTGCACTTCATAGGCATGGTCTACGCCGTAGGAGGGGGGAAGGGTACGCTCATATTCCCGCTGGAGTCTCCGGTTAGCCTACTCCTAACTCTTCTCTTCTCCTACGGCATAAAATTTGTGGTTAGCAAGCTATCTCAACTATTGATGTACAAGCCTGTTGAAAAAACTACTTCAGAGGAGGCCAATAGCCTAGAGAAAGCAAAGCCTCTACAATCCTAGCAAGGGGCAGGCCCGCTACATTGTAGAAACAACCCCTTACCTCTTCAACTAAAAAAGCGCCGAGCCCTTGAATCGCGTAGCCGCCCGCCTTCCCCTTATACTCCCCGGTGGATAAGTAGTACTCAACTTCTTCCTCCCTGTAATTCCTCATCTTAACCTCAGTTACCTCGTAGCCAGAGATGAAGCCTTTAGGGGTGCAGACCGCGTAGCCCGATAAAACTTTGTGCCACTTGTCCTTTAGCTCTAGGAGAAAACGCCTAGCTTCCTCCTCGTTTCTAGGCTTTCCTAAAATTCTGTCTTCAAAATATACGAGGGTATCGGCTGCTACCACGACTTTACCCGGGTATCTCTCGGCAATCTTCTCTGCCTTCTTTAGGGCATTTCCGACGGCGAGCTCTACCGCCTCCTTTAGAGAAGCTTCTCCAATCCTAGCCTCTTCTACTTCCGCCGGGATTTGTAAAACTCTAAATCCGAGTCTTTCCAATATCTCCCTTCTAGCCGGAGATTTCGAAGCTAAAATAATTTCCAATCGAGCCGCCTCCGCATCATTAATCGATGAAAACCGGTTTTATCTCTAGGTCTTCATCTACCTCCAGCACAGCGGGTCTTATCCTATAGTACCTGCAAGTGAAAACAGTGTATAATCTGTTATTGAACATGACTCTAACGCCGTGAACGGGCTCGTGGGCTCTCACGACTAGGTCGACGTTATTCTCTTTTACAAATCTCTCAAATATTCTTCTACCGAAAACATAGATGCCCGGCCCTCTAAAGCTTTCCGCGTAATCCTCTATCATATCGTTGGGGTCGTTCCAAAGTAGCTGCATCAAAACCGGGTTACTCGGGTTTAGCTCAGGCTCTATCTTCTCTATATCCTCTACCTTTAAAGGCTCTATGGGTAAACCGCCGTGTACCGCGAAAACTCTCTTATCCCCCCAATCGGCGAGAAAAGCTATAGGCAACTTAAGGTATAGAGGTTCAACGAAGGCCCTATAGAAGAGGTCGGATAACATGCCAAAAGAGCTTTTAAGCGAGGCTATAAACCCGTAATATATGTTCATGCCCGGCGATTCGTGGTTACCCCGCAACATGACTACTTTATCTGGTTTTTCGGCTTTCCATATTAAAGCTCCAAGTAGTGTCTCTAACTGTTTAGGTCCTCTGTCAACGTAATCGCCTAGGAAGACCACGAGGGCATTCTTCTCTCCCGAGTATATTCCATATATCTTCTCTAAAGATTCGAAATCTCCATGGAGGTCCCCCACAAAGACAACTTTTTTAGGCTTTGAAATCCGCACCAACTTCCCCTTAAATAAGCTCAGTAGCGAATTTCTTATTTCTGGAAAATCTAAGTTTAAGGGATCTACGTAGTATTCTTCCAGGAGCCTCTGGAGTTTTGAAGATAACTCGCGGACTTTCTCCTCGAGCATGACACCACCTAAGCTATCTTAAGACCTTCCCGCTTCTCTCCGTCAACCTATAGCCCTCGATGCCTCTAATTATATCTCCCAATTCTTCCTTTATAATGTATATAAACTCTTTGACCGCTTTTTTCTCCAAACTAGCTTTAGAAACTGCGAAATCATACCACTCCCACGTTAGCCTAGTGAAGCCGAGCCCGTAAAGATTCGCGCAATACCTTAGAGCCACGCCGACGTCAGCCTCTCCCTCGGCGATAGCCCGGCAGACTTCGACGTGCGTCTTAACCTCCCACCCATACCCTTCTATAGACTTTCTCCCCTCCACTCCCAGCTCTTTCTCTATCAAGTAGTCTATTAGAATTCTAGTCCCTGAACCCAAGTTCCTATTTATAAAGCGGAGTTTTTTCTCCACGAGGTCTTTAAAGCTTTTCACATTCAAATCTCTCCTATAAACGAAGCCTATCTCTCTCATATACCCCCTGTATACAACCACCCTATCCTCAAGCCAGTATCTGCTAAGGTAGGGCGTGTTATACTCCCCAGTCTCGGGGTCAAAAAGATGTACACCGGCTACGTCCGCGTCTCCCACCATGAGCGAGGCTAATCCCCCCGCTGAACCTATCCAGGAAACTTCCACATCCTTCACACCACGCTCTTTTAGCTTATCCACTATAAGCTCCAAGATTGGGTCATGACTCCCCATAATGGATAACTCCGGCATCACAACCGTCTCGATCTTTCTTCCGAGCGGAATCCCATATTTCTCGGCCGCTCTACGGTACCTATCGAGGAGTTCTCTGCCGAATTGAGTTAACCGCATTCCACCGCCTTTCACTCCTCCTCTCTTCGCCTCGACCACTCTAACTCCCAACTTTCTCTCTATCTTGGCGATCCACTCCCAAGCCCTAGAGTAGGGAGTGCCTGTTTCTCTACACGCGGCTAGCAGTGAGCCTTTCTCGTCCACTATCCGCAGTATCTCAGCGATTTTAGAATTTAGAATTCTCTTCCCTCCGAGTTTAAGATAAACTTCTACCTCAACCTCAAGCTTATCCAGATTCACGGAGACACCCTGGTAAAACCCCTTATAACTAT
>Ga0190366_1000399_pt1 | contig 10227 bp, 9 predicted proteins | sample 487218910_MG_FD_169990 | JGI IMG/M metagenome (GOLD analysis project Ga0190366, IMG submission 169990) | Hydrothermal vent microbial mat bacterial communities from Southern Trench, Guaymas Basin, Mexico - 4872-18-9-10_MG | ecosystem: Environmental > Aquatic > Marine > Hydrothermal vents >...
GCTCTATATAGTAATGAAGATACAGTTTTTGATAGCGGTCTTGATTAGTTTATTAATTCTTACAACCCTAGCAGCACTCATATACGCGATAAACCCGACAGGTGCTTATCACTTAGCAAGTGAGATTTATGCAAAGATTGGTTCAAGCTACTATGCAATAACGGAGTGGCTTGATTTTTCTTCAACTAATAAATTAAAAGTTAAAAAGAATCTTGAAGTTGAGAATGAAGCATATGCAAGCAAATTTTGTGATAAAGATAATGATATTTGCCTAGTAGCACAAAACGATGCTTATCTTTGGGTAAGAAATAAGGCAAATACCGCATACAAAGGAATAGCAGCGAAAAATCTTTATCTTAATGGTATTTACATTTATGGAGGAGACCCTGTAAAAGTTAATGGAAATTTAGCTGTTACTGGATACATAAATGCAAGCAAGATATGCTTGAACACAACCTGTAAGACAGATTGGTCTCAAGTAGGTAAAATTTATTCTGGCCAAGCTCCTATAGTTGTTGATAACATAAACAGTAAAATAAGCTTAAGCTATGATATAAATACCTTAGAGGTTTCTGGTGGAAAATTAAGTGTTAAAGATTTTTATGTAAACACAAGTGGAGATACGATGTCAGGAAACTTGGACATGAACGGAAGCGATATAGTGAATGTAGATATCTTAAGCGCCAATAAGATAGACGTAAGCGAAGTTTGTCTTGGTGGGGAGTGCAAGAGTAGTTGGCCCAGTGGAGGCAATTACTGGACTCTATCCGGCTCTAACTTGTATCCTACTAATGCTAACTGGAATGTTGGTATTGGGACAATGGCGCCTAAGGCAAGGTTGCATATTGTTACAGATGATTCAGTCACTATTCCGTTTCAAGTTGATGCGTTTGGGCATCCACATTCTAATCTCCTACCAGGCTGGAAATATAGAAGACCAATTTCTGTTCAGGAGAGATCTGGTAATACATTATGGGATTATCAGGTTTTAGTTACTTTGGACACAGCTTCTTTAATCTCTGAGGGAAAAATGCGACCGGATTGTGGAGACATAAGATTTACAGATTCTGATGGAAAGACTCTGTTAGATTATTGGATAGAATCTGGCTGTAATTCAGCTAATACAAGAATTTGGGTGAAGGTTCCATATCTTACGGCAGGGCTTAAAAGAACAATTTACATTTATTATGGAAATTCCACCGCTACAAGTATTAGTAATAAGAATGCTACTCTAGATGTGTGGACTGGAAGTAAATCTAAAGAGTGCTGGATTACCAGCCCAGGGGCAAACTGTTCTGTTACTTTTTATCCTTCTGATATAGGGTTTTCAGGTTATAGATTTTACGATGTATACGTTAATTTAGAAATAAGAGGAGATTTGCTCGAAACTTCGGGAGCGGTTGCCCACGACGGAGACTGCAGTGACGTTACTTGGTACGTGGTTGTTACTATAAATGGAGGCTGTGTAGGTAGGTACACGAATGGGCCTCAAGATTGTACATGGAAAGGTGCGTTAAGCTGGCCAAAATGGTTTAATAAAGTAGATACCACTTCTTTAAAGTTCACCTCTAATTTTGGTCCTTGGGTCGATTCCAATCCTGGTGGATGCTTTGGTTATGGAGATTCAAAATATACTCTTAAGAAAGCTTATTTAAGACAATATGTGGATCCTGAACCTAGTGTAACTGTAGGAGCCGAAGAATTACTAGAGAAACCACAAACAGTCTTTTACATCCAACCACTAACTGGTAACGTTGGTATTGGAACAACCAATCCCACGGAAAGATTATATGTTAAAGGCAACATTCATAAAACGGGAACTGTAAATTTTGTTGAAGATATAAATGAAACTCATCAGCTAATTTATGCAAGCTTGGAAGGTGGAGAGGTTAGCGTTTATTGGAGAGGTTCAGGTTTATTAAAAGATGGTAAAGCTAAAATAGAGTTTCCAGAACACTTTAAGATGGCTTTAAGTAAGAAAGCACCTATAGTAGCAATAGTCACTCCTACTTCTCCCTGTCAGATCTATATCAAAGAAAAGACTCATGCTTATATAGTGGTAGAAAGTTTAAATTGTAAGCGAGCAAGCTTTGATTTCCTAATATTAGGAACGAGGAAAGGTTATGAGAATTATAAACCAATTAAAGCTAAGTAGTTTTTGAACAGAATATTGAAATGAGGTGTGAATGTTTTTAAAATATAAGGGAGCGGATAAGTTCCTAAAGTATATTGTTATTTCTCTACTTCTTCTAGAAATGATGAATGCTGCCAATGCTGTGATGATAGAAGGCGAAGAGTTTCTGTTAAAAATACAAGATGTGAAGGTAAATTTAAGCAAGTTACTTGATATGTGCACACCAGAAAGTTGCATAGTAGGCAACAACTCCATTACAATAAGATCTTATTACGATGAAAGAGTTGCAGTTGAAATTGGAGATAGCTGGATCAATATCAAGCTTCCCTTTAGATACGAAAACACTTCTGAAGGTCTTCAAATCATTTCTGAGATAGATCCAAAGAAATATAACTGGAGGGAGTGCGTAAGAACAGATCTTCTCTTTCTGAAGATCATAGGAGTTTTAAACATTACGGACTCAGAAGTAGAGGAAATTTCCAAGTTAGCGGAGGGAGGGTCAAAAATCTTGTACTGTGGAGGAAAATGGCGCAGAGTAGGTTTAACGTGCTACTGTCATGAAAGGTGCATGGATGATAGATGTAAGGTAGGCATTGTGTGCTTAGAAGCTTCTGTGAGACCTGCAGGCGCTTCTAAGTTTTCAATACCACAAAAATCGTTAGGCTCTATCTATAACTTCACGCTTCCTGAAAGCCCTTCATCAAATGCGTCAAACGTAAGAACTATTCTAATTATTTTTAGCGTTCTTGTTGCAATCTTCCTGCTTGTTGTTTTGCTTAGGAAAAAGTAACTGTCTATCCTTCCTTTGCTTTACTTTATAAATTTACCTAGCTTTTTTCCTTTATAACAGGCTATGCAAACCCCCAAAGTCGATATATAGCAATGAGTACACACCCTCCTTCCGCACATCCGACAGGTATGTAAAATACCAGCTCTTCCGCAAATGTCGCACAATCCTATTAACATAACATTATTATGTTGTTAGTATTTTTAGAGAAAAATCTAATGATTTGGCCGAATGCGTAATGTATCCTAAGGAAACAACATCTACGCCTGTTTTTGAGTATTTTCTAATGTTTTCGATAGTTATTCCACCGCTTGCTTCCAAAATTATCCTCTTTTTTAGACCTAGCTTCTTTAAATTCCTAATAACCTCTCTGATCTCGGAGGGTTTCATGTTATCAAGCATAATAATATCAACCCCTAGCTTTGCAGCATTTATTGCTTGTTTAACGCTATTTACTTCAACTTCAATTTTTTTAGTAAAGCTAGCATTTCTTTTAGCCCTTCTAATAGCTTCTTCAAGCCCTAAAATTGCTATATGATTATCCTTTATCAAAACACAATCATCTAGCCCAAATCTATGGGTATTGCCAACAGCAATTCTAACAGCTTTCTTCTCGAAATTTATGAAACATGGAGTCCCCTTCCTTGTTTCGACAACTATAATGTTTGGATTAGCTTTTCTTGCCTCCTTTAATGCTTCTTTTGCAGCCGTTGCAATACCACTCATTCTCATGAGAAAGTTTAATGCCGTTCTCTCCGCAGCAAGAATTGCTTTTGCATTTCCCTCAACTTCAATCACAATATCCCCTTTCCTTATAACCCCTCCATCATTTTTTAAAGCTTTTGGTTTAGCACCCAGATACTCAAATGCGAAACAAGCCTCTTCGACACCAGCAATAATGCCACTGCTCTTGGCAACTATTTGGGCTCTGACATTCTCTTCCAGTTCAAGATATTCTGTAGTTATATCACAAAATCCCATATCCTCCTCCAAAGCTAAAATAATTTTTTTACGCTCTTTGGGGGTAAGCATTAAGAGTTTAGTGGTTAGCATTTTTGAAAACTCTTACAATAGTAGGCAAGTGTACTTGTTTACATCACGTTTTTAAACTATATCTAGATAGGAAGATAAAATGGCAGGCATAACAGGCATTATGGCTTTTGATGATGCTTGGAAAATTTCAAGATTTTTATACTATAGTATGCTTGCAATACAAAATAGGGGACAGGAGTATTGCTTTATAGGCACAAGCAACGGTAAGAATATTTATAAAAAAGATTATGAGGGCATGATCGATGAAAATTTTAGAGATATCGATTTAGCTAACCTTAAGGGTCATTTTGGCTTGGGTTGTGTTTGCGAGAGGCTAACTAAACCAATCATGCAAGAAAATTTGATTATAGCCTATGATGGCTTGCCTAAATTTAATAGGAATGATTTAAAAAGCCTGACAGAAGCTAAAGACAAGGAGGATGCCGTTAAAGAGTTTGTTAGCGGAATTGGTGGTGCGTATTCAATGATTTTCCTATTTAAAGATTGTATGTTTGCAACAAGAGATTGCTATGGTTTAAAACCAATGGTTGTCGGAGGTTTAGGATTTGATTTGGGTATAGTGGCAAGCGAGAGTTCTTGCTTCGATGTTCTCGGTGCTGATTTGGCGAGAGATGTCAAACCTGGCGAACTACTCTACTTTGATTTATATACTTATGAAAGTCTCGGAAAATGTAAAAACTGTAAAATGAGAGCATTTTGCTCGTTTGAATACGTTTATTTTGCTAGACCAGATTCTAAGATAAACAATAAAGAAGTTTACGAGGTTAGATGCAATATAGGCAAACAACTTGCAAAGGAAAGTCCTGCTGAGGCGGATGTTGTAATTGGAGTTCCCGAAACAGCTCTGCCATTTGCTTTCGCTTACGCCAACGAACTTGGCTTAGATATTGAGATGGGGTTTGTTAGAACTGGCAAGCAGGTAAGAACCGCTATTAGACCAAGTGAATTTGAGAGAATCGTTGGTGTTCAGCTTAAACTTAATCCTATAAGAAGCGCTGTAAGGGGGAAAAGGGTTGTTTTAATTGATGATTCCGTTGTTAGAGGAACCACACTAAGAAACACTGTTTATCATTTAAAGAGGAAGGGTGCCAAGGAAGTGCACGTAAGAATAGGCTCACCCCATATAATTGCAAAATGTCCCTTTGGTATGGAGGTGCCAAGCGAAGATGAGTTAATAGCAAAGGATAATACTGAGGAGGAGATTGCAGCAATAATTGGAGCAGATAGTTTTGCCTATTTAAGCATTGATGGTTTGGTTAAGGCAATTGGGTTTAAGAAGGATGAGCTTTGCTTAGGTTGTTTTACTGGAAGATATCCTTCAGTAAAATGAGATAAAGCTATACTAATTTTTTTGCATATTTTAAAACTTCCTTATAGAACCTCCTATTTCTCATTTTTTCGAATTCCTTTTCAGTTAAAACAATTGGTTGGACTGGCAAATCCGTAAGTTTCATAACCTCTATAGCCCTTTCATGAAACCTTTTGTCTAAATTCCAAATTACTAATAAATCAATATCGCTAGCTTCAGTAACTTCCCCTCTGGCAAACGAACCAAATAGATAAACTTCCTTTGCACCTCTTTTCTTCAGTTCTTTAGCAAATTTACTAATTCTCCTGTAGTATTCATCTATCTTACTTAAATCAATGCTAACGACCTTCATTCTCCAGATTCTTCCTAACAAATGCTAGGATTTTCTCAGCAATTTCTATGCATTTCTCAGCATCCTCCAGCGTGTAGTATTCCCCTGGTGGTTTGTCAGAATTTAAACTATTAGGATATCGTGAAGGTAAATAAACACTGTCAAGAAAAATTGCTTCTTCTTCAAATTCTCCAAAGCTAGAATAGTGCTTTTTAGCTTCTTGAATAAGGTCTCTTATACCATGAGTTATTAATGCTTTGTAACCTAATTTGTACAACAAAGCTTTTAGCGCTTTTTCAGCAGATTGTTGGGCAAGAAAACACGCCCATTCATAATGTCCACTACTAAGAATATCCTTAGCAGCTTTCAAATCCTTCTCAGCCTGTTTTAACCATCTCTTCCACTCTTTCATAAAGTCTTAGGGTACTCCGATTTTGAAAAAAATTATCTTCTTTTATATTCTGCTCTTTTAGGTTTCTAGTAAGAATTTGGTAGGATATGTTAGAGAAAAAAACAGAAAGAAATGATAAGCTTTGAGGAGCTTGCTAAGCCCTTCAAGAACTTTTGGGTAAAGAAGCTAGTGAAAAGCTTATTGAGGATATTGCAAAGAAGTTGGGATAGGAAGAAAGGATCTTTATTCTAAAGAGGAGGGCAAGTAGAATATGTGAAGGGAGATAGTGAAAGAGAAAAAAGGTTTTATTAACATAGTTGCCTAATACTCTGTTAGCAAGACTATATTTTAGCTAAATTTTTGGAACTCCTAACTAGTACTTGCTTGCATATATATAAAAGGGTGGGATTTGCATGAATAGGGCTTGCAGCATACTTTATCACCTCCAAAATTAGAAAATTTTGCTTGCTATTTAATGGTTATTTAGACAGCATCGTATTAATCAAGTATTCTTAAATAGTTAGTTTGTACATACTTTTTAATGGGTGATAAATATGATGGGTGTTATAATGAACTACTTGCTTAGTTTTGTAGAGGAAGTTGGGGGGAGTGATGCGTTAGAAAAGCTTAGGGAAAAGATTAGTTTAAAGAGAGAAAAATTTGATGATAATAGAATTTATCCTGAAGAGGAGTTTCAAAAGCTTTTAAAAGCAACATTAGAAATTTTGCGGGTAGATAGGGAAACTGCCGAAAGAGAATTTGCTCATTGGATAATAAAAAGGTTACAGGAAGATGTTCCTGAGTATTTTAGAAGAGCTAAGAATGCATATGAACTTCTGAAGCTTGACCCCCTAGTTCATAGAGAATGGCCGGCTATGGGTGGTAAGCCTCGAGCAAAAATTTCCATGATAAAGTGTGAGCCTGATGAGATAATTTTTAGATATGAATCTCCAAATAAGCTGTGTACTTTCATGAAGACTTTGATTGAGGATGTTCTTGAAATATACAACGAGAAAGGGGAAATAACTGAAGAGGAGTGCATGAAAAAAGGAGACCATTACTGTATAATAAGAGTTAAGTTTCTTGGAAAGAAATGATAAGCTTTGAGGAGCTTGCTAAGCCCTTCAAGAAAGTTCTTAGTGAGGAGGAAAGTAGAAAACTCGTAGAAGAAGCAGCAAACAAGATAGGAATTGGAAAGAAAGAATTTTACTCAAAAGATGAAGTTATCAGAATATGTCAAACCATAAAGGAGGAAAAGGGCGGATTTGTTGGTGTGGTTGCAACTGTAATAATAGCAAAAATTTATACTGACTCAATTTAAATTAAAAATGTTTTATACAAACTCCTCTCACTTATTTCCCTAGCAATGTTTGTTAACATAAGTTTTCTAACCTCTCGCATGTCGCTTACATGAGCCAGAACCCACATAAGCTTCACATATGCGACCTCTGGCAACATGTCACTTGCATATATTACTCCAGCTTTATAGAGAATTCTCGCTGTGTCGTAAACAAAAGGATGTGTTCTCCCGTATATGCATTGAGAAGTCATTACAACTGCTAAGCCTTCTTCAACGGCTCTTTGAATACTCGGTAACCATGAGTTCTCTCCTTCAACGCAGACGTGTCCCAGACCAGTACCTTCAATGACTATACCTTTATAGCCTTTATCGACGTAGAAATCTACTATTTCTGGTGTAGCACCAGGATACGCTTTTATTAGAGTCACTTTCTCCTCCATAGCAACATCAGCATAGCACTCAGCTTTATCATTTCGCTTTTTGTATTCGCCAATGTATTCGACTTTACCATTTGGCCAAATTTTTGCTAGGGGTAAGCAATTTATTGATCTAAACGCGTCTCTGCGTGAGGTATGCATCTTTCTTGCCTTCACACCGCGCAAGGCAAAACAGTAGTTGTCGCTTGATGTTGCATGCATACAAATACAAACTTCAGCAATGTTGCTTAGACATGCATATGCAGAGCAAATTAAATTAAATGCAGCATCACTACTACCTCTATCACTGCTTCGCTGTGCACCAGTTAATATTACTGGCTTACCTAGATTTTTAAGCATAAATGCTAAAGCTGAGGCTGTGTAATGCATAGTATCCGTGCCATGAGGCACTACTATTCCTTTGACATCGGAGTTTAGCTCATCAGCAACTTCTTTTGCAATTTTTTGCCAGTATTTTGGCTGCATATTTTCGCTTAGGATACTCATAATATGTTTCACCTTTTTCAGGCAAACGATATCCTGCAATTCGGGTATCAACGCTAATAACTCCTCTGGCTCAAATGCTGGTGTTACCGCTCCAGTTATATAGTCGACCTTACTCGCAATTGTACCACCCGTGAATAAAATCGAAATTTTTGGCAAGTCTTCTCTTTGTTTAACCTTTATCTTTGGAAATTCCGCAAGTTCTCTGTGCTCTTCAAGTTTCTCAATCTTTACATCTTTTTCATATCGTATTCCAATGTTGTAACCATTATCAAGCTTAAGAACTATGCAACGCTTATCTCCGTACTCAATTCTTGGCAATAAAATACCTTCATAACATTTCCCGTTCTTAATTACCCTAACTTTATCTCCAGGTTCTATACCAAGCTTGTCGAGATATCTTTGTAATTCCTTCTCATACATAGATCGTTGCATAATCTTAAAGTGAACTACCTCTCCGCCAATTATTCTGCATGCAGATATATAAATCCTAATTAATTTATAAACTTAAGCTTTTAGAGTACCTTTTGATTTTTATCTTTCACCTTCTTTACTTGCTCCAATTAAGCAATATAACTCATTCAAAATTTTCAGTTTAATATATAATTATTACACCGTTTATTTCAGCAGATCTGTATTTTGATAAGTTTGCATATTATAGCGAGATTTGTAAGAAAAGCTATAAGAATTAGAGAGTAAAACGGAAAACCTGCTAAGGAAAACAAGGAGATTATAAAGCATCTGCAATCTCTGCCTTCGAGGTATCTTCTGATATTCAACCCTGCAACAAATCTTAGGAGGAAGGAGGTATAGCTTACCATCATGCTGCCAAATAAAGCTAAAAAAGATATTAGGATCGTTAGAGTTGTTAACGGTTGCGTAAATGTTATTGCAAGTATCACTGCGAAGTCTCCGATTCTGTCGAGTATAGAATCGAAAACTGCTCCTCTGTCACTTTGCATATATTTTAGTCTAGCAATTTCTCCGTCGCAACCATCTATTATGCAGGCTAGTTGAATTATGATACCAGCGATTGCCGTATAGATCCTTGATTTTAAAAGCAGGAGGGAAGCTCCAAAGATCATTAACAACGTTGCAAATATCGTTATCTGGTTTGGTGTGATATTGGTGTTTGCTATGATCTTTGTTATTCTGAGGGAAACTCTTCTGTTTATGGTTTTTGCAATGATACCGTCTGGGGTAGTTCTTTTTATTTTCGGGGTGATTCTTTCCCTTATTTTTTCCTCCGCACTTTTTATATCCTCTATTTTCGTCAAAAATATACATTTAACCTCTATGATTTTGCTCAAGAATTTTCTGCAATTTTTAATGTTTATTCTATCCAACCCTTTTATCTTTGCAAAAACATCCTCCGAACAATGAATGGCAACAATATGAGCTACACTATCCTTTCTTATGACAAATATTCCATCCTCTTTAATAAGTCTCCTGATATCATCAGGGGCCAAAATGGCGTTTGCAAAAATAATAAGATTGCGCTTTTTTGCTGAAACCTCCGCTAGATTTCTGTAAAATTTTGCTGATAAATTTACTTTTTTCTTTTCTATGTTTTGTCCAACTATTGCAATATTACTTATACCGAAGAATCTAAGCGCATAATACAAATGCTTTATTGGGGATAGTCCAAATACTTTAATTTCTTCGATAGGTTTATCACATATCTTTACATCAGCAAATATAATTGCCTGTACAGCCTCAGCATCTAATTCCATATTTGGAGCTTATATTATTAAGTATAAATTAAGATTTATCTTATGTAACTTTATTTACGACTTAAGGAGTATTTTACTTCTACAACGCTCATGTATTCTAAAGAAAGGCTTTTTATTTATTTGAGATAGATTTTTAAAGCTCCACTTTCAAGGAAATTGGGTTAAATGTTTTGACGAATATCCACAGAAATCGATAATTTCTATGATGCATTTTCTTACTTAGTAAGAAGAGCAGGTAGAAAAAAGAAATTTATTATTATCATAAACGA
>Ga0190366_1000402_pt1 | contig 10215 bp, 9 predicted proteins | sample 487218910_MG_FD_169990 | JGI IMG/M metagenome (GOLD analysis project Ga0190366, IMG submission 169990) | Hydrothermal vent microbial mat bacterial communities from Southern Trench, Guaymas Basin, Mexico - 4872-18-9-10_MG | ecosystem: Environmental > Aquatic > Marine > Hydrothermal vents >...
ATGTTTTTGTAGCCACTTTAAGGCTAAGCGTATCTCTCTGAGTACTCTTTTTATTATAATTAGTGCTTCTCCGTATTTTCCTTCCTCGACCTTACTCCTAGCGTTTTCGAGTCTAGCCTTCCAATTTTCAATTTTATTTAGGATTATTTCTTTCCTCTCTTCGCTCATATTGCTATTTCTAACTCTCTCAGCGGCCTTATCTAGGAAATTCTCTAACTTATCAATTGCAGCTATTATTTTGTCCTTCTTACTCTCTAAAAACTCCCTCGTCGCACGCTTTAAAATGTCAGCTGCTTCCTTAACGCTAGCCCAAGCCTTCCGACAATAACTTGCCGCTTCTATAAACTTTTTATGCCGAAGCGCTTCTACAGCTTCGTCCAGATAGAAGTCCGCTTCCCTAAGCTTCAGCTCGGCTTCCGTAGTGTTTACTCCTAACTTCTCCAACCTATCCGCGATTTTCTCTAACCTTGCTACTACTCTCCTGCACCTTTTGATAGACGCTATTAAACGTCTTAGTTTTTCGTCCCAATTTAACAACTTGCCCAGTTCCCTGATCACGCTCTTGTATTTCTCCCCAGCTTCTCTAAGTAATCCTTTAGCATCTTCTACTCTACCCTCATTTAAGGCGTTTTCGGCTTCTTCCAGAAGCTCTTTAGCCGCGTCGAGTTCCCCTGTCAACCTAGTATAGTTCTCCTCTCCGATAACTTCCTTATTCTCTTCCAGTTTTTCTCTAAGAAACTCGTCTAGCTTTTTTAACCTCTCTATAAGTTTCCTTAGAGAATCAGCTCTCTTAGTTTCCTCTTGGCTTTGAGCGAGGGTAAGGCTGGCGTAGGCTAAGGATCCCAGCAATACCATCAACGCTAATACAACAGCTACTAGCTTCATCTCTACCACCAGGTATTACGGTGGTAAACTACTCATTAAGGGCTTCTCCGGGAAAATTATTTCACTTGGTTTCACCTAATTTCTAATATGCGCAGAGTTGTTCTGATGATACTTATATTCCTCTTATTCCTCTGCCAGACGATTATTTCTCAGGAGGTTAGCAATGCTAGATTTCTGCTCTACGAAGATGGATGGGTTGAGGTAAGCCTTTTGTTGAAGGTTGGGGAGCTAGAAATTCTAAACGTTAGCGTCTATGGGAGACCGGAGGCTCTGACGGTTATCGATGAGAAGGGGGAACCTTTAGACTATGATTTAGAAAGTACGGGCGAAGAAACATTTTTGATAATTTACGCGTTGGGAGCCAAGGAGGTCAATGTAACTTATCTAACCCAGAGTCTAACTAGCAAAGAAAGAGAAGTATGGACGTTCAGCGTGGACACAAACTCCACCTTTACACTTCTTATGCCATCTAACTCCTTCATCTTGGAGATATCCGAAGTACCTCTCGAGGTAATAGAAGGGGACGAGTACCTAATTCTAGTTATGCCCCCGGGGAGCCACAAGGTAGAGTATATAATCCTGCCGAGACGGAGCGGCAGGAAAGAAATTGATTATTGGATACCACTTATCCTAGTTCTGTCAGTTGCGGCAGTGGGCATAGCCGCATACTTCATATTGAAGAAAATAAGGCTTAAAAGACTCATAGAGAGGCTTTCCGAAGTTGATAGAGAAATTGTAGATTTTTTGGAGAAGCGAGGAGGAAAAGCCTATCAACACGAAATCGCGAGAGAACTAGAGATACCTAAAACGACATTATGGCGTCACATAATGAGGTTGCATGAAGAGGGGATAATTGAAATTAAAAAAGAGGGAAAATACAATTTGATTATACTCAAACCATAATCTCTGGGCCATGTTATATCCTCTAGTTAAGAGGAGAGTTAGGAGAAGCTGAAACTATGTATATATTCCGACGCTAAATACGCTAGTGACTTCTAAGCTTAAGTTTTAATCAAATCAATTGTGGTATGCATATTGCACAATTTTTAGTTCAAAAATCGTTAGATATTTTGTTCCGAAAAGTTTTCCTCTTAATATCTTATAAAAATGCCTAAAAGATTGCATATAGGCTAAAGACGTTTAAGCCGCGAGTTTATGTCTATAAAGATAACGTTTAAATACGACGTAAAACGAATAACCTTTAAGTATCTGTCGAGGGGTCCTCTTGCGCGCTAGCGTGATAGAAGCGGAGAATGCGCGGATCGCGTACTGCATAGGAACCGGGAAATATAAATATTTTCATGCTAGAGACCCATATCTGCACTCTCTTGCGAACCTCCTACTGGATAATAAGGAGTCGGCGGGAACTATAGAAATTTCCTCTGGCAGAGTGAAGCTCCTATTCCACGACGACGCTGTAATAGCCGTCACTGGAGATTGTAGAGTAAAGATAGGCGATACCGAAGCTCCCTCTTGGCAAGCCCTACCCGTCGCTAAAGGCTCATACGTCGAAGTCTCCTCCGATTCTATAGCCTACATAGCGGTCGTCGGAGGCTTCGAAACGCCATACCTCGTTTTAAGCCTAGTGAAAAACAAAGTTTTAGGCTTCTTCTCTAATGGAAGGCTTTCCCAAATTATAGACGAGCTTCCTGCTCGACGCGTTCCTGAGACTTTTAGGAGGAAGAGCGGAGAGTTTAAAGATGGCATATACCGCGCCGCGCGCTCCTTGAAAGCAGCTCTAGAAGCATACAGAAGAGGGGCTAAGTTAATTAGAGTTAAAGTTAACGGACGAGTTTATGAGGCTTGGGTTGAAGAAATAGCTTAAATTTTTCTTTAGGTGTTCTTTATGGCAGAAAAAAAGTTTAAGAAGCTAGAAGAGTATAGGCGGCTAGCCCGCCTGGGAGGCGGTCCCGAGAGAATAGAAAAACAACACAAAAAGGGCAAACTTACGGCTAGGGAAAGGCTTAATCTCCTTATAGACCCGGGATCCTTCATCGAGCTTGGAGATTTCATACTCCATAGAGCTACCGGCTTCGGTATGGATGAGTTCTTCGCCTTAGGGGATGGCGTAGTAACGGGCTTAGGCGAGATTGACGGGAGAAAAGTAGCTCTATATTTACAGGACTTCACTGTTAAAGGCGGTAGCGTAGGAGAGATGCACGCTATGAAAATAGCGCGGACGATAGAGCTCGCCGTAAAGTTGGGAGTGCCGGTTATAGGCATAAACGACTCCGGAGGAGCTAGAATACAGGAAGGTATAGACAGCCTAAAAGGGTACGGAGAGATATTCTATAGAAATGTAATGGCGAGCGGGGTAGTGCCTCAAATAGTAGCGATAATGGGGCCTTGTGCTGGCGGAGCCGTCTACTCTCCCGCTCTTGCCGACTTCATAATCATGACCCGTAAAACCAGCTTTATGTTCATAACGGGCCCTAAAGTAGTTAAAGCGGCCATAGGGGAAGAAGTGACTTTCGAGGAGCTTGGAGGAGCAGAGGTTCATGCGACAAAAAGCGGAGTGGCTCATTTCATAGTAGACAGTGAGAGGGAGGGAATAGAGCTTATAAAAAAGCTACTATCCTACTTACCATCCAACAACTTGGAGGACCCTCCATACCTAGACGTCGGGGACGACCCTAACAGGACTAGCAGCTTGCTGGACACTATAATACCTGACGATCCGATAAAACCCTACGACGTCAAAGACGTTATCGAAACTGTTTTAGATAAAGGGACGTTCCTAGAGGTGCAAGAGCATTTCGCCAGAAACGCCGTAGTGGGGTTCGGCAGGCTAAACGGGCACGTAGTCGGCGTTGTAGCAAACCAACCATCGGTACACGCTGGCGTGCTAGACATAGACTCCAGCGATAAAATCTCCAAGTTCGTCAGGTTCTGCGACGCCTTTAACATACCAATAGTAACCTTTGTAGACGTACCCGGTTTCATGCCTGGAACTCATCAAGAACACGGAGGAGTCATAAGGCATGGAGCTAAGATAATATATGCCTATGCCGAAGCCACAGTTCCTAAGATCACAGTCATACTAAGAAAAGCGTATGGAGGAGCCTACATAGCCATGGGTAGCAGACACCTAGGGGCCGACGTAGTGTTAGCCTGGCCTACCGCCGAAATAGCGGTCATGGGGCCTGAAGGAGCTATAGAGATAATTTACAGGAAGGAGTTGACGGAAGCGGAGAATCCCGAGGAATTAGCGAAGAAGTTCGTCGAAGAATATAGGGAAAAGATAGCGAACCCGTATATAGCCTCGTTTAGGGGATACGTGGACAAGGTAATAATGCCTCACGAAACCAGACCTCTCCTCATAGCTATCCTAGACTATTTATTATCAAAGAGAGAAAGGCACCCAAGACCTCCCAGAAAACACGGAATACTCCCTGTATAGTTTTCAGTCAAGCCTCAAAATCCAATGATTCGACGGGCAATGATTATATTCATATTAAATACTGAGGATATAGCCGTGCAGCCTACGTTTAAGATCGCTAGCCTGCACAGAATGCGTAGCCCGAGTTTATCCCGTAACGCGTTAGAATTTACACCATGCTTTGATTACTCTGTATTTGCATAAGCGTCGCAGCGAAGAAAAATATAGGACTGTAAACAGGTTTTACTAAGGGGAAGCGTGGGAATGGACGAGAAGGTAATAGTCGCTTTAGTATCCGTGTACGGGTATATACTGAGGCGGATGAAAAATAAAGATGCGAAGAGAATCGTGAAAAAGGCTAATGTGAATCCGTGGCGTCTAGCAGCTAAGCTCGATATCTGTGAGGAATCGATCAAGCGATGATCTCTAAACTATGGTTTATTTGAGGTTAAATAGTAGATGGCTTAAGTAACGGATAAATAAGGGGCAAAAGTATCAACTTTTGCCGCGTGAGAGCGTGAGTAGGAAATTCAGAGTCACTATTGATGGCGAAGTTTACGAAATAGAAGTTGAGCTTACAGATGTAGAAAGTGAAGTAGAGCTTTTAAAAAAGCTATTTACGAAGTCTAAGATTAGAGAGCTGGAAAAAGTAGAAGCCCTTCCGAAGATATCAGATAGATTGGTAACTGCCCCGATGACGGGTAGAGTTTTAGCCTTAAAGGTAGGCTTTGGCAGCGAAGTAAAAGAGGATACAGTTGTGGCTATTCTAGAATCTATGAAAACTCAAGTAGAGGTAACTGCTGGTAAAGCTGGCAAAGTTAAAAGGGTCCTCGTGGAGGAAGGGCAAGTCGTAAAGCAAGGGCAACCTCTCCTAGAGCTTGATTAGCTTCTTTATAGAGGCGATATCTACTTCTCTCACTCCTTTATCCGCCTCGATTATCAGAGAGCCGCCATGCCCCAATCCTTTCAAAATCCCTTTAACATTCCCCCTTTCGCTCACGGCCATGAACTTCTCACCTTTACCATAAAGTAGTTTCTCCACTCTTTCTAGGATTATGCCCTCCTCCCCTCTCTCGATTACGGCTACATGTAATCTAAAACGCTCCAAAATTCTGTCCAGCAGTTCTACGAGGTCGAGTTCTCGGCCAAGCAATTCTAGAGTTGTAATGGCTGTACTTCTCAAATCCTCGGGTAACCTTCCTAGAGGGAAGTTGACGTTTACTCCTACTCCAACTACCACGTATGCTAATCCGTTCCGGCGCGCCTTAGCGTCCACTAATATGCCGCAAATTTTCCTACCATCTACGACAACGTCGTTAGGCCACTTTACTAGAGCGTTTAAACCGAGAACTTTTAAAGCTTCTACGACTGAGACGGCCATCGCTAAGCCGAGAAGCGGCGCTGAAACCGCAGAGATTTGGGGCTTAAATAGAAACGAAAACCATAAACCGCCTAGAGGAGATGCCCATTTCCTTCCCTGTCTACCAATGCCGCTGGTCTGGAAGCCCGCGATGAAGACTATATCCTTATACTTTCCAGCTAGCTCTTTGGCTATAAGCATAGTAGACCTAGTTTTCCTAACATATAAGAAGTCTATAGGAAGGGGCGTCAGAGAGGAACCTTTGCTCATCTCCTCGCCGCTTTTAACCCTCATCATCCAAGATATAATATCGACGCAGATATATAATGTGTTTTTGAGTGGTATAGACGTATGCCGGAGCCGCCATTTAAAAAGATACTTATCGCTAATAGGGGAGAGATAGCTATAAGGATTATAAGAGCAGCTAGAGAAGAAGGGATAAAAACCGTAGCTGTTTACTCCGATGCTGATAGAAATTCTCTTCACAGGCTTTTAGCCGATGAATCCGTCTGGATAGGAGACCCCCACCCCCGCTATAGCTATCTCGATATAGACAAGATAGTCGACGCCGCTAAAAAAACAGAGGCTGAGGCTATACACCCGGGCTATGGTTTCCTAGCAGAAAACCCTCATTTTGTGGAAAGATTAGAGGAAGAGGGGATAACCTTTATAGGGCCTCCCAGTCACGTACAGAGGCTCGTTGGAGATAAACTGGGAGCTAGAAAGAAAGTAGCTGAAGTAGGGGTGCCTATAGCTCCTGGCACTTTAAGCCCAGTATCTATTGAGAACGCGGCGGAAGTAGCGGATAAAATAGGGTACCCACTTATAGTCAAGCCCGCGGGGGGAGGAGGAGGGATAGGAATGGCTATAGTACATAGCGAAAAGGAATTACTAGAGGCTGTAGAGAGAGCTTCTAAACTCGCAAAATCGACTTTCGCAAATCCCGAAGTTTATATTGAGAAATATTTCCCTAAGGCCAGGCACATAGAGGTCCAGATACTCGCCGATAAACATGGAAACGTAATTCATCTCTATGAGAGAGAGTGCTCGGTCCAGAGACGATTTCAAAAGCTTATCGAAGAGTCCCCCTCACCGGCTATAGACGAGAAGGGGAGGGAGAGGATAACTAATCTAGCCGTAAAGGTAGCTAAGGCTGTAGGCTATGTAAACGCCGGGACAATAGAGTTTCTCTATATACCTGATCTAGACGAATTTTACTTCCTAGAGGTAAACTCTAGAATTCAAGTCGAGCACCCCGTAACCGAAATGGTGACCGGAGTTGATATAATAAAGGAGCAGTTTAGAATAGCAGCCGGCGAAGAGCTCAGCATAAGCCAGAACGAAGTCGAGCAAAGAGGACATGCCTTCGAAGCTAGGATATACGCAGAGGATCCTTTACGCAACTTTATGCCCTCGCCCGGCGTAATAACCAACTACCTACCTCCCAGCGGTCCCGGAGTTAGGGTAGACTCAGGCATATACCCCGGCTACGAAATCCCCTCCTTCTACGATTCACTCATGCTCAAACTGATCGTCTGGGATAAGAATCGCTTAGAAGCCATCAAGAGGATGAGGAGGGCGCTTGAAGAAACAGTGATTGAGGGCGTAGCAACTAATATAGTCTTCCACGAAGTCGTATTCAGAGATGAGGCCTTCGTCAAGGGAGCTATAACCACGAACTTCATTAAGGAGAGGAATATACTAGAAAAAATTAAGGGATACAAGAGTAAGAGATTAAAGCTTCCATCCGCAAGGGAGGAACTTCCAAAGAAGCGCGAAGGAGAGGTCCAAGTAGATGCTTGGAAGCTATCAGCTAGACTAGGCTTGTAATTTTAACTACTATAATTGCAGTACGCAGTGAAACTTATCGTCTCTATTTTACTCGTTAATTCATACGTTTTCAAGCACTTAAAATATATTATGAACTCGAAGATCTAGAAGATAGATAATTTTTTTTACCATGATATCGTAAATAATGCAGGTGAGAGTCTCCATGAAAAGGGAAAAAGAAATAGCCATGAAAATATTGAGGAAAGATCCACGTGTAAGAAGATTGCTAATGGATCTACCTAAAGAACTCTCTGAAAAGTTTACCTTTAGCTTAAGAGATTTAGCCAAGAGACATAATATATCTTACGGCAGAATTTCGAAAATTATAGAAAGATGGCATAAAAATAACATACTAAAAATCAAGGCAGTTCCAAACTATCATGTGTTGGGGCTGAGGCTACTCTTTGTATTTGTAGAGCCTAAAACAGAGAATTGGATTGAAAAAGCCGAAGAGATGTTATACTTTAGGTTTGGAGGATGGGTTTACGGAAATGGGAAATATGCGCTCATGCTCTTTACTCCTCCTCTTAACAAGGTAGAAGACCATCTAACCTATATAGAGGAGAATATAGGCAAAATGAAAGACTACTATATACTAAACCGTTTACTCCCAGCAAATCCGAACTTGAATTACCTCTTCGAAGGAAAAACCCCCTGGAATAAATTACCTATTAGAGAGGCCAGGGAGGTACTTTACAGGATAGTATTTGACAGGCTAGATATACTAAGTCTCTCCAAACTAGAGCGCGACGGTCTAGTTAGAATAACCGATTTATCTAGGGAATTAAAAACTAACAGAAAAACTTTAGAGTATAGGCTTAGAACTAGAGTGAGAAACTTAATAGAAGGTTTCTCTTTAGAACTAAACCTTTTCGAATACGACGAAGCTCCCAAATACTTATTTGTGATATGGGGAGACCACGTATACAAGCTATCTTCAGCAGCAGCCTCACCTTATCCGACAGAGGTTTATCTAGGAGATAAAATTGCGGCAATGCTTATAGATCTGCCAAGCAAAGAGAGGTTAGGATTCCTAGACTATATATCATCTCTCGGAGAGTGGCGAGAATACCAAGTAGCTCCAGATTGGAAATCACGACCTCTGCCAGTGAAAGCTCTTGCTGGCAAAAATATGTGGATGAGTGTAATTACACTATAAAAAAGTTAATGAACTACAAATTTTTCTATTTTAAACATGTAATATAAAAAAGGTTTAGAAGATAAAACTCATTCCTTACAAAAAATTAGGCTCGCTATGCTGTAAAAATTCTTAACGAAAACACTTATAAAGACCAAGGGATAACAATTATTTAGGGTGATAAAAATGAACAAAATAGAAAATATTGAGAGAAAGAGGTACATAAAATTATTAATGAAGGATGAAAAAATACGTAACCTAATAGTGGGATTAGCTAAACAGCTAAACCAGGAAATCATAGCGGATTTAAAAGTTCTAGCAGAGCGCTACCAAATACCATATTCTAAAGCTTGGAGAGTTATAAACTTCCTGCGCTCCACCGGCGTACTAACGCTTAGAGCAGAACCCAACTATCCCGCTCTCGGATTAACGCCCACTTTTTACATAGTGGAGGCTCACACAGAAAAATGGATGGAGCAAGCTGATAAAATGCTATACCTGAAGTATGCGGTTGGAGCTTACGGGAAAGGCAGGAGAGCTATACTATTAGTAGCCGCGCCCAGCGACACTATTAAAAAGCACGTAGAATACATAGAGTCTAAAATTGGCAAGATAGTAGAGTACTACGTTTTTAACCATGTCGTCGTTGGAGTACCGAACCTAAACTACTTAACTATAGATAAGGTGCCTTGGGAGGAGATACCACTAATAGTCTACGATAAGGTCAGAAGCAAGAGAAAATTTGACAAATTAGATATTTCGATTATAGCCAGCTTAGAGAAAGATGCGCCTAAGAAAGTATCCGAAATCTCCGAGGAGCTAAAAGTAAATAGGAAGACCATAGAATATAGGATGAAGAGCAGGGTAGCCCCGTTAATAGAAGGCTTCCAGCTCAGACTCAACCTTTGGTCTCTCGACATAGCGCCCAAACTTGCTATTATAGTGAGAGGTGGTGAAGCCAACAGGCTAACCACTATAACTAGCTCCACCTACCCCTCAACAGTCTATGTTGGGAAAAACATAGCGTTCGGAGTAATACAATTGCCGTGTAGAGAGAGGATAAACTTCGCACGCTACCTATCCACCATAGGAGAGTGGGAAGAGTATATACTGGAGCCTAATGAGATGAAGCGTACACTACCGGTGAACGCCGTTATAGAGCCAGGAAACTGGATGGATGAAGTGAGCAGAGAATAAAGAAAAGAAAAAGTTTTATTTCTTACGTTTAATTAATAGGAACGCGATTACGGCTATTATTACAACAACTACTACGCCGACCAATATTAGAGTCGTGCCGGCGAGCGGTGGTGCCGCTGCTGCCTCCCATATGCCACCTTTATGCTCAGCGAGCGCCCAGTTTACAATGTTCACGAACAACTTCGCTCCCTGTTGCGGGTATTCTTTCCCGTACCTATCAGGTCTCTTAATTTCAGGCTTATACATGCCAGTGTAGTGGTCAAAGGGAGCGTCTCCGGTCACTATCACCGCATTCTTCTTATCGGGCATAACCTCTATAGCCATAAGCACAAAACTGCCTTCATCACCCACACTATAAGCATTGGGGTCCGGCGGGTTGTGATTTACTATTTTGCCTTTCTCGGTAGTCCACATCACCCGGTATAC
>Ga0190366_1000407_pt1 | contig 10165 bp, 10 predicted proteins | sample 487218910_MG_FD_169990 | JGI IMG/M metagenome (GOLD analysis project Ga0190366, IMG submission 169990) | Hydrothermal vent microbial mat bacterial communities from Southern Trench, Guaymas Basin, Mexico - 4872-18-9-10_MG | ecosystem: Environmental > Aquatic > Marine > Hydrothermal vents >...
GTTTATAGTGTGCTTCAAAATTGTTATCATTTTCAAACTGGTTTAGATTTAGTGCAGATTCTTTCTTAGCAATTTCTCTAACCATATTAATCATTTCTGGAGATATGGTTTCAAAGTCTGTCTTAACAACTTCCGCACCAAGTGTTTTGAGTAGAACTTCTGTCAACTTAGGAGTAGGCCTAGGTATATATGCTCTAAACTTTATGCCAAGAGCATTAGACAGACAAGCCATTGCAATGCCTACATTTCCCGATGTAGCCTCGTATAATTTACCGCATTCAATACACTCCTTTAAAGCCTTAACAATCATATTCCATACAGGCCTGTCTTTTATACTATGGCTAAATGGATTGAAGTATTCAAGTTTTGCCCATACTTCATAAGCTCCTGTCGATAATGATCTTAGCATTACAAGTGGCGTTGGATAAATATGTGGCATCATTTCAAGTACACTGGTGAATACTTTAAGTATTCTTCTATCATCAGCCATGGGATCACCTAATTGTATAACATAGTTATATTGTTATAATCTATATAAACTACCTATATAAATACTAATGAGGATAACAATAACTAGTTATGTAAGTATACCTAGTTCCTTCCTAAACATACATGCTCTACATACCTTATTTGAAGACGGCTCGCCACAAATACTACATGTTCCAATAACACCATCTTTACCATAGCCTAGTTTATCAAGTATTTCAATAATATTCAGCAGCGATCTAATTAATGAATACTTTGTACCAGGATGTTTTTCCTCGAGCTCATTAATGTATCTTCTAATACTCCATCTAACACTATGAATAGCATAAGGACATTCGACAAATTCAGGATAAAGGTTATTTAAAATAGCATACAAAGTCGTTTCTTTCTCTAATATCTCGTAAAAAGGCTTAACCCTACGTACAAACCTTGGATGAAAAGGACCTTTAGAAGCAGGAGCTAATTTAGGGATCTTATCCCAGTTATTCTGTATTATATTGAGTAGATAAGTCTGAATAATATCATCTAAATTATGGGCTGTAGCAAGTACAGAACCACCCACTTCACGTGCTGCTTTATTCAATAAATATCTACGGAAAACCCCGCAATAACTACATGGTAGATATGGTAGCCCCCGTTCCATACCGATCTTAACGATCTCGTCAAGAGTATAGCCTATTTCCTCCTTAAAGCTTACAATTCTATATTCAATACCCAGTTCATTAACTACTCTAAGGAAGTCCTTGATCGTCTTATCCCTATAACCCTTAATTCCTTCATCAATTAATAATGCAGAGATTCTCCAGCCAGGAACCCGTTTTGACAACTTATTTAGATAATGGAGAAGCGCTAATGAATCCTTTCCACCTGATACAGCAATAACTATATGTTCTTTTTCTCTAAACATCTGGTACTTCCTAATAGTTTTCCTAACTTTCTTATCAAAGTATCTTAGAAAATGACGTTCACAATAAGCCTTACCGCCAGCTCTCATAATATATACTGCAGGTCTACCACAAAGACTACAATTAACCACCGGACACCACCGGGTACAAAACTAGTTCATCCCCGTCCTTTACAATATAGTCTTCAGTAACAACATGGCCTTTTACAACAACGATATATTCTTCGAGTAATAAATTAAGTATTTTAAATAATTCTCTAATACTAATCCCATCAACATTTAACTCTTTAGTAGTTCCATCAGCAAACCTTACTCTTACAACCAATACCCTACACCACAAATACCATATAAGAGAGAGGTATTATTAATTGTATATATAACACGGCTATAATTTTGAGGAAATAACTATGGATAAAATAGGGTTACTCGTATTAAAGGTAACGAGCAATGGTTGTACAAGCTGTATAGGAACAATAAAAACCATCTATATAGGGCTAGAGAGGTTTTAGGCGTACATATATGTGGTAAGGATGTAATTGTACTATATAATCCAAAATATGAAGAAACATGCCTTAAACTTAATTAAAGAACTTAGAATTAATGTTCAGATAGAAGAGTTACTGGATATATCACGGTAATAACTAATATTCAATAATAATTTCATAGACATTATCATTTATTTTAGTAGACACGTATTTCGCGCCTTTCCTTTTAGCTAAAATCTCAACAATCTTCAATGGAACGATCTTAGTATTCGTTATAACTTTAATCTTTGAACCATGCCCCATTTCATTAATTATTCTCTTAAGCTTAATTAGAGGATGTTCTTTACATCCCTTAGGTGTCTCTCTAAGATCAATAATTTCCATTCAATCACCCTTGCTTTAAACTAAACCTCTTATATAAAAGTTCAATCATTTTTTCTTCTTCTAGTACCTGAAGTTCTTCTTGAGTTGGTTTTTCAGGAAGCCATTTGGGTCTTTCTCTATTCTTATAATATTCTCTTATTGCTCTCTTTAATGCACCAACAGCTAATATACTACAATGATACTTTATAGCCGGTAAACCACCTAGTTCATCAGATATTTGTTTCCAAGTAATCTTCCAAGCATCTTCTATAGGCTTGCCTTTAATTATTTCAGTCAATATACTTGCTGCAGCAATATTTGCTGCACAGCCATAGCTTTCAAAAGTTGCTTTTTCAATGACTTCTTCCTCCTCATCTATTTTAAGATATAATGTTATCATATCACCGCAAGCAGGACTACCTGCTGTAGCCTTGACAGTAGCATCTTCCATATGGCCAGCATTCTTTGGATTACGGAATAGCTCTAATACCTTAGGGCTATATGGTAATGGTATTCTCGTGCTCATAATTACTTCACCACTAAATGGATATGAGGATAAATCCCTATTATAATCTAGGTTTTTAAACCATTTTCTTTAATACATCTATAAAGTAGTCAATCTCCTCAAATGTATTGTATATATAGAAACTAGCTCTAACACTTCCCCTCTTAAACCCTAGTCTTTCATGTAATGGTTGTGCGCAATGAAAACCGCTGCGAACAGCTATCCCTTCTACATCAAGCATCATGGCAGACGCATGCGGATCAAGATCTCCTAATGTAAATGATATTAAGCCTCCTCTAGACTCTGGATCCTTTGGTCCAATGATCCTAGTCTTTTCTAATAATCCCTCTTCATCTAATCTCTTAAACAAATACTTGATTAAGTTAACTTCATGCCTCCTCACGTTTTCCATTCCTATTTTCTTTAGGTATTTTGTTGCTTCTGCTAATCCTATGCCACCAGCAATATTAGGAGTACCAGCCTCAAACCTCCAAGGCAAATCATGCCATACAATCTCTAAATCGCCTCTATAATGGACTTCTTTAATAGTGTCTCCACCAACCATAAACGTATCAAGTTCATCAACTATACGTTTGCTTACATATAGAACACCTATTCCTGTTGGACCAAGCATTTTATGTCCACTAAAAGCAAGAAAATCTATATCAAGATCCTTGACATTTATCGGCATATGAGGCACACTTTGTGCTCCATCAACTACAAGTAATGCATTAACTTCATGTGCTAACTTGGCAATTCTCTTAATATCATTTATAACTCCAGATACATTACTCATATGCACTATTGATATGACCCTGGTTTTTCCATTAATCATAGACTCTAATTGTCTATAATTCAATGTTGCATTATCGTGTATATCAACAACTCTAACTTTTGCACCAGTATACTCAGCTATTTTAAACCATGGAAGGAAATTACTATGATGCTCCATTATAGAAATAACTATTTCATCTCCTTCTCTCAAGTTATTGAGTCCCCATGCAAATGATACTATGTTAAGGGCTTCAGTAGTATTTCTTACAAAGACTATTTCACTACGATCTCTGGCTCCTATAAACTCAGCTATGACATCATGTGCTTCTTCATATAATTCGCTTGCTTCCTGACTAAGTCTATGGAAGCCTCTATGGATATTGGCATTATATTGTTCATAGAATTTCTTCATAGTATCTATGACTTGCCTAGGCTTTTGAGAAGTAGCTGCATTATCAAAATATACTATCTTTCTATCATCAATTATGCGATCAAATATTGGGAAATCCTTTCGTATCTCATAAGGATCTAGCATATCACCCACCGTATGTCTAGATATAATAATGTTTATAGCACTGTTATAACTGTATCTAGTCCTTGAGGTGTAGCATGTGGTAAATTATTCAAAGGATCTATTGAAGTTAAGAGAACTATTGAAATCCCATGGAAAGCCTGATCGTGAAGTATATTTTGATCTTGAAAATAGTGGATGGGTTTCGGGAGAAGTCTTAGAAGCCATGCTTCCATATTTTAATATAAGAGGCTATGGCCATCCATCAATAACGAATAGGCCTGGATGGGAAGCCTTAGAAGCTCTTCTTGAGGCTAGAGACTATATTGCTTGGAGTATAAATGCAGAGCCTGAAGAACTAGTGTTTACTCATAGTGGTACGGAAGCAAATAATTTAGCTATAACTGGTACTGTATTAGCGAATAGAGATAAAGGCAGAAAAATAATTATATCTGCTATTGAACATTTTAGTGTCATGCTTCCAGCTAATGAACTTTCTGATCTAGGGTTTAATGTTGTACAGGTACCGGTTGATAATGAGGGTTTCATAGACCTAGATATACTTGATACGCTTGTAGACAAGGACACCCTTTTAGTAAGTATACAAATGGTAAACCATGAAATAGGGACTATACAGCCTTTGAAAGATGCTGTAGATATTATTAGATCTAAGAATAAAGATACAATTATACATACAGATGCAGTTGATGCATATACTAGGCTACCTATTGATGTTAAAAGACTTGATATTGATCTATTAACTTTAAGTAGTCATAAGATACTTGGACCAAAAGGTGCAGGTGCACTATATATTAGGAAAGGAACTAAGATTAATAGGATATTGCATGGAGCCTTAAGTACTCAACAACTATGGCCTGGCGTAGAGAACATACCTGCTATAGTAGGATTTCATGCAGCTGCTAAACTAGCTCTTGAAAATATGGAGAATAGTAGTAAATATATTAAGAAATTAAGAGATCGCTTGTTTAAAGGAATATTAGATAATGTATCCGATGTACTTGTCAATGGACCTCTTGGAGATAGACGAGTTATTGATAATGTTAATACAAGCTTTCTATATGTTGAAGGCGAAGCATTAACTGTTGAACTTAGTATGAGAGGTGTCTATGTATCTAGTGGTAGTGCTTGTACAAGTCGAGTTCTAGAGCCAAGTCATGTATTACTGGCTATTGGTAGGAAACATGAGGAAGCACATGGAAGTATATTATTTAAACTATCTCGCTATCATAAAGTAGAAGACATAGATTATGCCATAGGAAACATAGTTGAAGCTGTAAATAGACTCCGCAAGCTATATCCATCTTAAATAAGCTCTTTATAACTAATTCTTAGATATACTCTTCTAGCTCCAGCTTTTTCCAATAGATCGGGTCTAATGCTTATCTCGCTTTTACCACTATAGATTCTTTCAATGAACTCTGTTGAAAATTCTGGGGGCTTGACAATTATGATCTTCTTAACTATTCCATTAGTATAGTCTATCTTTGCATCAGCTACAACACCTATTAAATATCCATTAGCATCATATACCTTAGAATTCCTTAGGAGAGACAAGTTATAGTAGCCTGTAACCCTTATTATTAGAAAAGCTTCAAAAACTAATGGCATTGAAAATAGCAAGCCTACTGCTATTAAATAAATTATTGTCCCTATTTTCCTAAACATTATTGATAAAACCAGTAGTAATATAGCTATTAAAATATATGTTATAACTATCATTATCCTCTTCAATTTGTATCTAAAAGCAGATACTACAATTTTAGGGTCAAGATACGTAGATAATAGTCTTTTATCAAACAATAGGCTTTTTGGAAGTAGGACATGGTATTTGCCCCTAATCTTACGAACCATATTGTATGGTAAAACTATATTGATCAATCCTATTCTAAATAAGGGAATAATCATTTTAGATGCGATAAGAGCAACTATCTTCCCATCACTTTTAAATATTAAGTCGATAACCGTACCAGCTACCTCTCCATCTGGAAAATATATTTTTGCATTGATCACCAGGCATACCATTTACTTAGTGACTTCTTCTAATACCATTTTCTCATATTTCTTTAAACGGCCTATAAAAGATATTGTAAAGAATAGTATAAATGAAGGTACTATCAATAATAATCTATAATCTATACTCCATAGCCTATACCCTATGTAGACAGTTAACATGGTTATGACTGTATACAGTATTTCTGCCCGTACTATCTTCTTAACACCTAGGGTTTTAGCGAATATACTATAGGCTATACTATGGAATGGTGAAATAGCTAGAACTGCTCCTAGACAAACTATAGTGAATAAAGGTTGTTCCGAGGCTGAAGCAGTTAAGAGCATTAAAGCTGAAATGAGGCTTCTAATAAAGAAAGAAGTTACTGGCCCCTTTAAAGCTACAATTAACTGTGCTAATGATGAAAGAAATCTTGAGAGAACAATAATTGATGCATAGAATATACCTATTTCTAGAAGGGTCTTATTCAATTCTAAGGCTAAGAAAGCAGGCATGTATGGATATAGTATGTTTAAGCCAAATACTACCATTGCTGTATAGACAAGTAATACTCTATATAGTTCAATATGCTCTTTAATTTCAGTTTCAACAATCTTTTTTCCACTAACATAAGGCCTAAACAATAATGAAGAAGCTAATGATATAGTTGAGAGAATTATTAGTATGCCTATAGTATATGCCATACCAATGCTTATGGCCAGTAGAGTCATTAGTAAACAGCCTATGGATCCGAAAATCCAGGATCTAGATACGATTTTATCTAGAATCTTCGACTTTAATGATTTGGGAAAACCATATGATGAACTTATAATAGTATTATATGCTCTTCCTAAGTATCCTGATAGAGAGACAAGTAGTCCAAGTAATATTATCCATAAATAGATCTGGTTAAAGAATAACGTTACAGTATATAGTATTATAGATGCCGCGGCGAGGACGGTATTTATTATATGAGCCTTTACAATGTAGTTGTGTAGCAGTAATGTAAGTATTGAAGAGATCAATGAAGATATTATGAACATTGGCACGATATACCATATATCGTTTATAAGGAAGAGTATTGCAATAAGTGGATACCATGAAATAAATGCCGTTATGGAAGAAGTTAATGTACCTATTGCTAAAGCCTTTATCTTAAGCATTAAGCATCACATCAAATCTACTTTAGCTCCTCGTATTCTCCTGTAACGGTATCTATTATGACTACTTTATTTTCCCTCTTGGCAATTATAAATTGTTTATATGCAAGTTTTTTAGACAATATATTGATTGTTGCAGGAAATATTGCCTTAAATCTCCTCATAGCTACATAGACCATTTTCTTTTTAGCAAGATGTTCACTATGTTCTATAGTGATTTTGGGAGGAACAATGTATTTCTCATCAACACTAACCTTATACGTTTTAGGCATAGAATCTGCCATAAAAGTTAGTCCACGTACAAGATCTATTGCTACATATCCCTTAACCTTCTTAGGTTCTTTAAGAATCCCCTTAATCAATACTTCAACATGGTAGAACATATATGGATAATAAACTCTTCCAAGGATGAATGGCTCATTAACCTTAACCAGTGGAATTATAACTGTAATTGTTTTAGTCAAAAATCCAACCCTCTAATTTAGATGCTAAGATAGGATATGGGCCGGGAGTTTATAAAAAATATTGATATATTATTTTGTCTCTACAATAGTCTATGTGTGTTTAAGAATTCCCGGAATCCTTGTTTTGATAAAGGCCTTGACAACATCGAGCTCACTAGCAATCAATATCTTTGTAGCAGGTGCACTCTCAGCTGCAGCAGCTCCAGCTTCGGCTTGCTCGCTTGGAGCTGGTGATGTCATGTACTTAAACGTCTTTTCTACGAATTCCTTATCTAATGGCGTTGATACATAGCTTACAATAACGGTAACCAGTACTGCTAATGGGAATGATATTAGTAGCTCATACCACCAAGCAGCAAAGTCTGGGTCTACTACAAGCCTTGCGTAACACCATAGTATCCATACAATACCTGATACAATGGTAGCGACTACCGCGGCCTTTAATCCCTTAGCAGCGCTTCCCTCAATTATTGATGCACCAATAGCTGTTATTACAAAGACTACTATTGGTAGCATTATAGCTATAACCCACCAGTTCGGGTTCATGGCTTCAGCAGGGAATATTAGTTTCTTGACATAGCTCTTCCAGATAATGACTCCGGCTGCACCGGTAATCATTCCTGCAAATGCTCCTGTAGTAGTCATTCTCTTCCATCTTAATGACATTAGCATTAGTGGACCAAATGCCGAGCCTAGGCCTCCCCATGCAAATAATACGAATAGATATACTGATTCACCGAAGAATAATGCCCATAGTAGGGCAACAATACCTAGTAGGAATGTAATAATTCTGCTCCATAAAACTAGCTTCCTCTCCTCAGCCTTTGGATTAATGAATCTATGGTAAATGTCCTCCATAATAGCTGAGGCACTAACTAGTAGCTGTGAGTCAGCAGTTGACATCATGAGGGCTAGTGGCGCAGCCAATACAATACCCGCTACAGCCGGAGGTAGCCATGCAATTGCCAGTGACTGTAGCGAGTACTCCGGATCAGGAACTATTAGGTTATCAGCACTGCCAAACTCTACTCTAGCTAACCAACCAACAGACTCAGCCAAGTAATAGACTACTAATAGTAATAGGAGAGCCGTAACAGCGGCCTTCTTTAGATCCTTAACTTTCTTAATACCCATAAACCTTACGATAATGTGTGGGTTGCCGGGCCATCCAAATCCTATAGCGATATATGATAGTATAATCACAAACAATAGCACGCCGGAATACTCCCATCCCCAGAAGTTATTGAGGCTTACTAGCTTAGGATCTGTTTCAGCCATCTTCTGGAATAATCCGCCGAAACCACCATACTTAGCAAGTCCTACACCCGTTATAATGAAGAGACCTATTAAGGCCCACCATCCCTGTATGAAGTCTGTCCAACAAACAGCAAAGAATCCTCCAAGCACTGTATATAGGATCATAATTATTGCTCCTACAACAATCCATGTCTGTACTGCTCCTCCGCCAGCAATGGCTGAGAATACTTTAGCTGCAGCAGTAAACTGTGCACCAACATATGCTGTTAGGAATAGTATGATGATTACGGCAGAAGTGAATCTTAGAACACCCTTGGTATCATTGAATCTAGCTTCTAGATATGCAGGTATAGTTAGTGCTCCAATGACCTCGGTATATCTTCTTAATCTCTTAGCCATCAGAGTCCATACTCCTAGGTCACCTATTCCCATGAAACATCCAATGGTATTCCATGTAGCATTAATACCTGATGTGAATCCTTCACCTGGTAGACCTAGGCCTACCCAACCGCTCATCTCACTAGCTCTTTCACTAAATGCAATTACATATGGTCCCAGCCTTCTACCGCCTAAGAAGTAGTCTGATATAGATCTTACTAGTTTCTCTAGAATTATACCTATTATCAATACTAATGCAAAGTATATTCCTAGTGATACGAACATGACAGTTGTTGCTTCAGGTGTAACCTGGACAGGCATGGCTTCCTACCTCCTCACTCCTCCTTAAATAGATCTGACAGCCATAGACATATTACCATTGCAATTAGCTGGAATATTATCTGTATTACGAAGAATTGCATAGCAGCGGTAGTATCGGCGGGCATAACTTAGAACACCTCATAATTATAATATGGGTGGAAAAATAAAAACTTATTTATTACTATTTCGAAGGATCTCTAAACAATTTATAATATTTAGAAACTCTATATTTTTACCCTAAAACCTCTATTCTTTTCCTGAGCAAGTCTATATACTAAACCCGCTGTACAAGCATCTTGTATAGCTAAGCCAACACTTTTGAACACAGTTATTCCATTACCTAGTCTACCCGGCCTCTTACCAGCTACAACTTCACCTAATTCAGCAATATCCTCCATCTTGATCATTCCCGTTTCAAGAGGAATTCTAATATCACCAGTCTCCTCTAAAACAGCTTTCCTAGAATCTACAACAATTACTTCAGCCTTCTTAATAACAGCATCATCTAATGCCCGTGCCTTAGGTGTATGCGCACCAATACTAATT
>Ga0190366_1000408_pt1 | contig 10161 bp, 15 predicted proteins | sample 487218910_MG_FD_169990 | JGI IMG/M metagenome (GOLD analysis project Ga0190366, IMG submission 169990) | Hydrothermal vent microbial mat bacterial communities from Southern Trench, Guaymas Basin, Mexico - 4872-18-9-10_MG | ecosystem: Environmental > Aquatic > Marine > Hydrothermal vents >...
GATCATCCTCCTCCTTGCACTGAAGGTTGAATTCCTCAACAACATCCGCATCCGCAAGGAATTCTTTAGGAAGCGTTTCGTCTATTTTCTTGCTAGACATATGATATTTGAGATAAAAGTCATATTTAAATTTTTTCCTATGAGGGGAGAAAACGATGCAGATCTGAAATTCCTAGAGCAAAGATTGAGGAGACTCTTAGCGGCAGAGTTCTTAGACAGGGAAGTGGAGCTGTTGTACTTAAGAAACGATCGATTGCTGAAAATCAGAGGGAAACTGCTAGCGATACCTGGAAAAGGAGTCCCCAATGTCATCATAGAGACGGAAGGGGGAGAGCGAAAGTTTATTAACGGGAGATTCGTTGTAGAGATTTCTCTGCTTTGATTTTTTATTTTTTTCCATGTCAATCAAAAAACCTTGTCAAACACTCCTGCATTCTCCTCCACCGTTCCTTACGTAACTCTCTTAAAAGACGCTCCTTCACAACATACGAATGCACGTCAACAGCACCACTGCTCCATCTAATATCAACACCATAAGCTCCTTTCTCTAACCACTTCTTATCATCCAGCGATATAAATCTAGCTTTAAGCGACAGTACGGGTTTTTTCTTATCTCGTAGTTGCAAAGTGATAGCATTTCCTTCGGAATCTACATCTTCCTCATCAAACACCAGCGTTAATGGGTATTGCTTCACATATGCCCCGAGGTCTATAAAGGAGGTTTCCTCTGGGCAAGTGAAGGCTTTCTCAAACACGCTCAGACGAAACTTACCCTCTATATCCTGTCTAACGCTACCGTTAAGGACTGAGGCTAATCTTTCGAAAGGTTCTCTAGAATCTAGCTTTACTTCGCAACTGAGCATCCCCAAATCGTTTTGCTTCACAACACCCCCTAGATGTTTGCATAATGATATTACTACCTCTCGCTCCATGTTTATATTATATACTACCTATACTATATTTTATATTTTCCATTTGTCCGGTATTTTTCTGACAAAAAGTACTCAATTTGCAAAACAAGCCCCAGCTTCTACCTTCTTTCCACAAAGAAGGGTTTATAAATTCCCGCTAAATTGTCTTATTTTGAGTAAATTAGCTCATAAATCCGTTTGCAAGAAAAAATAAAGCATCATCGCTTGCATTGGCTCAGCCTGAGTTGCCCCTTGCCCCTTCTCAGAAACATTGCTAGCATTATTATTAGGGCACTTGCTGACACTTAAGCTTTTATTTTATGGATTTAAAATTTTTCCTATGACCATTAGTAATTTAATTTATAATAGAAAGCAACTCAAAGAGTTTCTAGAGCATGTACTACCGAAATTAGAGAGAGATGAAGTGTTCATAGCATTCATAGGGTGTAGAAAGAAATATTTTCCAGAAATCAGAACAAGTCAAGAGTTTTTAGCAAGGAAAATCATCAAATACGATGACTCTGAAATAGTAACGCAGAAGTTGGAGCAACTGGGGAATACAAGAGGATTTTATGTAGACAACAAACCAATTCCTGGGGACAAGATGCACATGTATTTAAGCTTGAATCCGAAATCAACGCTGAAGGGTTTTAAAGTGTTTGCTAGTGAGTGCATGCAGAGAATTTATGAAATTGCTGTAAATCCTGAACAATTTGAGCTATTCAGAAAACTAGATGTTTGGTTGTTTTCAGCAGTGCATAGAGCGCAGTCAAGAACAGTTTACTGGTTGCTTGACATTGATAATAAGAATGAAGATACTTTCGATAAAGTTCATGAGATGCTTAGTGAAAATATAGTGGCAAACATTGAAACAAGGGGAGGTTTTCATGTTGTTGTTAAAGCTACTAAAGAAACAGGAAGAATAATCTTCACGCAGATGAAAGGGAAATTAGAGGATCTAGAAGTGCACAAGCATTGTCAAGTAGTTCTTCCAGGAACTTACCAAGCAGGGTTTAAAGTGTATTGGTGGAAAGATTAGCTTTTTTATTTTTCTTATCTTAGCTCATCGAGAAGTTTTCCCACAACCTCTTTTCCTCTTCCAGGTTCTACCACTATTGTTTGAGCATCAGGATGCCCAAATGCTTCGCTCTGCAATTCCTCTGACAATTTTGATTTGACGCTCGGTTTGTCAGATAACCAGTACTTTACGACAGATACATAGTCCCTTAGTTCTCCAGTAGTCCTGTCTCTCCTATTCTCACTAAGATAAATTGCATAATCTGCTCCTGTCTTACGACATGCTTTGTCAAGCACTTTATATATCCAAGTTTCTGGAATTTCATCCTTAACTACAACAACACTTCCATGCACTTCCATATCATGAGGATCTGGCACTCTTTTCGCCTCTTCTTTGAAAACAGACTCTTTATTCTTTATAATAGCGTCTATTGCTTTACTTAAGTCTTTTCTAACGAGAACATCTAAACCATCCGCTAGCTCCTGTAGCTCTTCAGTAACTTTATGCCTTATAGTAGGATCTCTATCAGAGATAGCTCCTACGAGATTCCACTTGAGATCTGGTTTGCCATAAACGGTATCATAAGCGCTCTTTCTCACAGTAACTTTGCATCCATATTTTTCTAAGAATTCTTTTATTTCCTCTGGCATTTCATGATGATCTACATAATGAGTTTCAGTAATACTACAGATTTCGGAAAGTTTTCTCGCTGATTCTTCTAGAGTGAACTTGTCGAGAGGAATATCTACAAAAACTATCTTATCATAATTTTTAGCCTTTTCTTTTATGTCAGATATTGTCTCCTTCCAAAACTTAGGGATTACTCCTGTATCTGGGAATTTGGCTATGTAATCAACATTCTCACACTCCCTTTGTAGATTCTTAATGGAAATTGCCGTAGCTACAGCACCATGCCCATCCGTGTGACCTACCACAAGACAATTAAGATACTCTTTCATAAGCATCACCGCAAGGAGACCACCCGTCTAAGACGGGTGGAGGGATTGCGGTAATATTTAAATACTCTTTTTTGCTTAAGATAATATTAAGCTTAGCTGGAAGGTTTCCAGCGATGATGTCTTTAAGGCTGGATAGCCCTAAGGCAAAGTCCTTAGGGCTATGGGTTGCGTAAACCAGCCCTTGCTGGAGTTCCAGCCGTGATGAAGGCATAAAGCCACTCATCTTTGATGAGTGGTAGTTTACTTCTCCACACTCCTCATCTTTTTCACCAATTCTCTAATCATTTCTCTGTGTCGTGGAAGCTCTTTCCTCTCTGCCTCTATGTCTGCTCCCGCTGAAAGTATGAGGGAAATGACCTACCCCGCCCTAAAGGGCGGAGCTTCAGGAGGAGTTTGGCCGTTCCTTAACGGAACGACCCTTATCCTCCTCGGCGGGGTCACACCGCCACTACCGGGTATCCTAACGGACTCCCCGGCTACCTTTTTCAATATAACATTATAAGATATATTAATATGTGAACTACTCCGTCCTAACGGACGGAGCTTCCTGATTCATCGAGAAGACTTGCCCAGAAACCACCTCCTTGTAAGAGATGGTTCTGGGTAGAGGTCTTCTCTCCAACAGGCTATCAGGGCTGTCCCATCCCCTCATTGCATTATTGTTAGCATCAATGCTATAAATACTTTCTGGCTCTCATCCCCTCCCTTTCGGAAGGGGACTTCCCGCCGATAAAGTTAAATAGTATTTAATTCCTATTAAATTTAATAATGATTAAAGAGGTGGTTCTCAATGAAAGATGTTCTGAAAGCAATCGAAGATTACGGCCCTAAAGAACTAGTCATTACAAATTTATTTGCACTGATGGGTGAAGGTGTGCAGGTATACTATAATCACAGAAGAATACCTTTGAAGTTCAACGTTTTGGTGTTGGGTAAGCAAGGAATAGGTAAAAGTTATTGCTTCCTGAATCTTGCTCAGAAGCTCCTAGAATTCGGGTACTTTAAGGAGAAAGATGTTCAGTTCATACACGGCTTCTACACAACTAAAGCCCTTACCACTACGCTAGTAGCATTTCCACAGGCTACATATTACGTTGATGAAAGCTACTTCTTGCTCAGGAAAAGGGAAACCGCAGAAATATTGAAGCAGATGCTGTATGGTGATGGTAAGATTGCATGGATGACAAGCAGAGAAGAGAATAACATTCAGCCTATAGAATTCAGGGGCAATGTGGTGTTTTGCGCAAATGTTGATTATGGTAATAATGTATACAGAAGAAATGCAGATTTACTAGCTCTAGCAGACAGGTGCTTCTGCATAGTGTACAAGCCGAGCAATAAGGAGTTGGTGGAGCAGGTGGAGAAGGGATATGAATTCGAGGGAGATGTTTGGAGGAAGATTGCCAAGGAAATAGCAAAGGCTAGGGAGGGTAAAGTGGTGTATATCAGAGGTAAAAAAGCAGAGGGAGTGAGGGGATTCTGGAAAGAGAAGTTTCTGGAATGCTATGGCGAGGAATATCATCCACTAGCTAGCTTGCGTAGCTTCGAGAAGTGCTTGCAGATATTTGCTAGAGCTAGATTGCTATTTAAATATAGGTATGAGGAGCTAGCAAAAAAGCTATGTGAAAGGGTGGTATTTCATTGATTTTTTTTCTTATATTTTAAAATTTTCGAAATTCTCTATCTATGCGTCTAACATCATCAACTATATCTCTCTTCAATTCCTCAACAGACTCTTCAAGAGCTCTTAGGAAATCTTTGAAGTCTCCTTCTGGGCAAATCACTCTCTTGATATCACCATAGTTAACCGCTAAGCAAGTATAGAATCCCTCTTCAGTCTCTGCTAAACCGCAATGCCTAAAGTATTCGGGAATTTCTGTCCTTAATAGTGCTTTTTCGAACCTCCCTCCTAGCTTTAGTCTAACTCCTCCAAGAACAGGTATAGGCTCTCCTACCAAAGCATCTGCAACCTCTCTCCAATTTTTAAGCCTAGCATCACCTACAAGTTCCTTAATAGGATCTTTTCCTAACATCATACCACCCCCCTTGGACTTTTAATATTCGTATTGTAGTTCACCTATTTAACTCTTTCGGCAGGATTCTGAAAGCGCTAACACAAACCCATTACCCACTCCCATTCCGTACATTCCTTATCTCCTATCTTGCAGAGAACACAAGTTTGCGTATATTTACATCTCCTCCCTTGGATTATTTTTATAGTCCCTCCATGTTTAGCACAGAAAGTATGTTCCAATCCGCAAGTTCCCTTTAAAAATTCCCAAGTGTCGCACTTCTCTCCATTGAATACGCATACTCCTCTCTGACCACCAGGTACTTTCTCAATAACATATCTGTATCCCAATCTTTCGCAGTATACTGCGGCAGGATCTGCTATTCCTCTTCCTGGTGTAGGTATCTTCCCTCTCAGCTTTTCTCGAATAGCTTCCTTCTTTCTCTCGAAATTCTTAATCTCTGGGCAATATCTCGTTTGTATGCTTATGGGAGGCATTTCAGTAAAACCATAACATCTAGCTACGCATGAATTAGGAAATACTCTGCACACACCATTCTTGCAAGCACAAACTAGTTCAAAAACCTGTGGGCAAATGCAATTTGTTTGGTTCAATCTCCTTTGATATTCTTTCTTAATCCTGTTGCAGAACCTGTCAAGAGATGTTTTGTTTATACCAGAAGCTAGATAAATGTCGCATTCCATTAAGTGCTCCATTAGAGCTTTCATCTTGAAATCCTCCCCTTGGAAAATCGCTCTTAATTTTTCACCTGCAAGCTCTATACCATGTAGAGAGCTCGTAGGATCTATATTGATAACTCCCTTTTCATCCAATACATCGACAGCTATAGATAAACCAGGTGCTGCTAATGCTGTTGCTAAAATTATAAGGAGAGGTAGTGCAGGAATCATAAAATATTTAATTATAAAGATATATTAAATATTTTATGATTCCTCCTGGAGTATTAAGAGAGCGATTTAGAGCTATTTCTTACATTAGAAGACAGCAGAAGTTGCTTGATAGATTTAATTCTCCTGCAGAAACAAGGAAACCTGAATTTAAAGAATTTTATGCGGAAAACCGTGTTAAGTATACCCTAGGAAAATACATAAAACCCCATGTATTCTGTAGCTGGGATAAATTCGACCCTGAGAAAGTAAAACCAGTTAAGAATCCTCTAAGATGGCCTTATAATAAACCTCAGGGTGGGGTATGGGCTTCCCCATATACACCTGAGGAAAAATACTGCTCACCATGGATAAAATTCTGTTGCGAGAACGATGAAGACGAATGGATACAGAACTGCTATTTAGTATTTCCGGAAGACAATGCAAAAATAGCTGTTATTGATAGTTTAAAGGATTATGAAAGGCTTTTAGCACACTATGGACGTATAATTAGAACACCTAAAGGACGGGCATTGAGAGTGCTCGACTTTGAAAAATTAGCTAAAGATTTTGATGGGCTTTGGGTTACTGAGGATGGGCTGGCTGAATGTAGCAACAACTTTTTATTAGAGCATAGATATGGCATCACCAGCTTGTGGGGCTGGGATCTTGAATCCATTATATGGTTTAAACCAAAGTTCAAGGAAGTGACTTCTTTAGATAAAATACCGCATAAGTGTAAGGCTAAATGCGAATAACTTTTACCCTTCCTTGCTTTTCTAATTTAACCACCAAAACATTATCCTTATATTCAGCACTAACCTTGCCAGGATCTGGTTGAAAATTCAATTTTCTCTTGGCAATCAATTTCGATTCCCCTCTTTTTGCAAAAAATACCATAACCTCCCTGCCTATTATTTCTACTTTCAGATGATGCGCTTGTTCATAGGGAATGCTTAGAGGGATTTTAATCTCTACCATAATACTCCTCAACCCTAACTGTATCCACAGGATGCGGAGTGCTATACTCAAGCAATACAGAATTTTCCAACGCAACAATTCTATGCTTAACTCCTGGCTTTATCCTCAGCGTATCATTCTCCTTCAGCATTTTGCTTCCCATCTTACCATTATTTTCAATTTCTACCAAACATTCACCCTTTTGACAATGCAATGTTTCATCTTTTTGCTCATGGTAATGCAATGATGTGCTAAAGTCCTTCATGATGTAAAGCTCCTTTGTTAAATATTTTTCAGTTAAGCAAATTATTCTTTCATAACCCCATGGCTTGTCTATGCGATTCTTAAATTCATTTCTAACTTCTTCCAAATCCTTAACGCTGTCAATGCTACGCCAGTAGCAATCCTCATAATAATAGTAAATTAATCCCTCTCTTGCAAGCTTTGGGAAAACAAGCTTCTCAACATCCCCCTTCTCATATTTCTTGAAATAATCAAAGATTTCGGGTGAAATGATATAAATTCCCGCATTTATATAATAATCAAGCAAAGGCTTCTCCCTAAACCCTATAATTTTATTTCCTTGAATTTCGCAAATACCGTAAGGGCTTCTAAGCTTCGTTACAAACATTGTCATTGCCTTGCTATGCTTGGCAATCATCTCCTTCAAATTAACATCGGTAACAACATCACCATTGCGCACAATGCAAGTTTCATCAATTTCTTCAAACAAGTTTTTTAATGCACCAGCAGTGCCTAAAGGCTCTTTTTCAACCAAATAATTTATTTTTATACCCTGCCACTCCTCCCCATATCTCCGCATTATTTTCTCATGCAAATAACCAACAAGCAAGTAAACTTCATTTATTCCAGCATATTTAAATTGCAGGAGTTGCTTATCAAGGATTGTATAGTTTTCTTTAATTTCCAGCAAAGGTTTTGGTGTTTTTTCTGTTAACGGTCTAAGCCTTTTCCCTTTGCCGCCTGCAAGGATTGCACCTAGCATACTAAACGCTTTTCTCCTTTCTAATATTCAAAATTCCTACAAATACGCCATTTTTTATTACAATATCCCCCAAAATAAAGCGATGTGTTTTTCCATCGCAACAATGGCTAGCTATGCAATTTCTCACTATCCCTTCCTTTATCTCTAGCTCTGGTACTTCTACTTTATCCCCTATTTCCCACCTCTCACCTAAACAACCTAAAGCTTTCGTCTGGAATTCTGCATCAAACCCCTTACCGCAGTAAGGACATTTTATCCACGCTATGAAAGAGTCAAAAAGACCCATATTTTTCACCCCAGCAATTTCCCTTCTACTTTTCTTTTAATAATGTTTTTTATATCCTTCTTTATCAGACTGCGAATCGTATAATAGAGATCTCCTACTTCTAAGTAGCCTTCTCGCCCAAGCTTCTCTATTTTTTCAGTTGCAGTGTCTGGTACAAATAGAATATCATATTTTGCAAATATATATGCCCAAAATTCTCTGTCCTCTATATGCTCATCTGTTTTAGCTAAATGCAAAAGCAAATCCTTGCTTGAGATAGGTGTTTTTAGCGAGCCGTAGTCGATGTGGAATTTCTCCAGAAAAGTATGCCAGCGTATGCGAACTAGCTTTCTGCACATAGTCCAAAAGTTGCTAAAATCGTCTTCTACTGCCTGTACAATATCCTCTGGCTTCATATAGAACCACAGATCCGTGCCCATATGGTACTAAATACGAAATACTATTTAAATGTTTCCATAGAAATTGTCAAAAAAATACCGGACAAATCAATTTGCCCGGTGGTGAAAACCTTAATTTCCATATGGAAAAATAATTGATGGAAACTTTTGTCAGAAAAATACCGGACAAAACTAAATTCTCAACCTTCTTAACAAAACCAATGCGTCTTCAATTATATCCACAAGCTCGTAGAATCCTACAACAGCTTTTATTCTTCTGCCCAAAGCTTCAAACACCTCACCGTAAGCATTATATAGCGTTTTCGTCATGAGGATTCCTTCGGAGTTGTCCTCAGGGAGGTAATTCAAAGGTATTATTCCTTTAGATTCGCAGAAATCAAGAGCAGGTGCTGTGAAGGGGACGTGTGCCAATATAACTAGTCTGTAATCTGGAGGTGTGTTCTTATATTTAACTCTAATGTATCTAGTATCTACGGCATTTTCGCATCTGGATGTTATCTCCAAGCATAGCTTGGGGTTATGCACCAAGCAATCCGGTTTTGGTGAGTCGAGGATGAGGTTTGCTTCCACATTTCTACTACCGAAAACTCTTCTTGCCGCAATGGCGAGAGCTCTTTGTATTGTTAAGGCGTTGCGTAACCCTGCCGCACTTGCCCTATAAATCCACCTTATTTTCCTCCTAAATATCCTGATGTAATCAGGATCGACCATCCTCTCCGGCAAATAATAAATTTTTGCATCCACATACTTCATCCCTCCCACCTCGGGATATGACTCCAAAATAGGAGGCTCTCCTACTATATCCTCAGCAAAAACCTCTCTATATGTCGTTTCTCCTTCTCTAATATACAGAGGAGCGCCCTCTCCTAGGAAATGAATTCTTTCATATTTGTTTAGGGTTGCCGCTACGTAGCTTGCGGCCTTTATCTCCTCAGATAATATAGGGTGGAGGCACTCACTAGGGTCTTCATCGTTTTCTATCTGGGCCTCAGCAACGGATATGCTTACCACCGTACCAAGGTCAGATAAATATCTTAACCTTCTCTCCAATACGCTTAAAGATCTGCCAGCCCAGAAATCGTATCTTCTCGCTAGCTTTCTGGCTAGCTCTCTTACATAGCACGGCTCCTCCTTCAATACTTCTATTATGCTTGCGTAATCCTCGTATTTAAAAACAGCCATCTTAGCTCAAATATTTCGTTATAGGTTGTTGTTCTGCTTTGAAGTTTGGAAGAGGTCTTCTTCTATCAGCATGCAAAGTTATATATTTGTTTTTGTATCTTATGACTACCTTATCGAGTAGCAAATTTTCCTTATCCTCCTGATCTTCAACATCGCATACAAATTCGCAGAGGTCGTGCTCATCTCCTAAGGAGTATGTCTGTCTGCTAACCACTGTCTTGTTTGCATTTCTGAATACTGTACAAACAATTTTGAAATTATCAGCATCCTCTCTCAGATAGGTTATTGCCTTAAGGAAAAGAAAGATCTTCTCCTCACTACCAAGATGAAGATCTAATTTCCTAGATTTGTCTAAGAGGAAGTGTATGTTTGTTGCGAGATCTTTTATAAACATTTTTTTAAATTAAATTAATTTCTTTATGTACTCTTTTATTTGTTTTCTCTTCTCCAAAGGTGTTCTCTTAAGCAACCTATACCATCTGCACGTTTCCCAATCCCTCTTCTTGCAGGTTTCTATGCAGAATTCTCTCATGGGGCAATAT
>Ga0190366_1000410_pt1 | contig 10137 bp, 11 predicted proteins | sample 487218910_MG_FD_169990 | JGI IMG/M metagenome (GOLD analysis project Ga0190366, IMG submission 169990) | Hydrothermal vent microbial mat bacterial communities from Southern Trench, Guaymas Basin, Mexico - 4872-18-9-10_MG | ecosystem: Environmental > Aquatic > Marine > Hydrothermal vents >...
CCTTTCTCCTCGTCTGCGGTTGCGGCGAAGATAAGGGTCCCCTTGATTCCCTCCCTCGAGGCCAAATCTGCAAAAGCGAAAAGCTCAACCGCTACCAATCCTTTACAGTCGATAGCGCCTCTGCCCCATATATAGCCGTTCTTTATTAAACCGGAGAAGGGGTGGTGTTTCCACTTTGAAGGCTTAGCGGGCACTACGTCTAGATGAGAGAGGAGGAGTAGCGTGGGACCCGGCTCGCTTCCCTCAACTTTAGCTATGACATTTCCTCTCCCGGGCTCACTCTCTAGTACCTGCCCGCTAAAGCCTAGCTCAGATAATTTCTCCGCCACGAGCTTAGCGGCTTCGGTTTCGTTCCCCGGCGGATTCGTGGTGTCGATCTGCAATAATTGGGAGAGGAAGGAGACTATTTCGTCTGTTTTAAATTCGGGCATGATATAGCATTATGGGCTGTTTAGATATAAGCTTCTCGACGAGCTATCTAGCGTAGGCTTCTAGGGCTTTAATTCTCTTCACTATGTTGGGGTGCGTGGAGAAGAATTCGACTATACTCTCGAAAAGGCCTACCTCGCTGGATTTAAGCTCTTCGACTAGATGCTCAGCCTTGGATAACAGCTCTAAGTCCCTAATAGAGGAGTTAGGATCGTATATGAATAGTGTTCTGAACTGGGAATACCTATTGACGTTTAACCCTTTTAGAGCTAGGCTTCCCGTAGCCACGGCTATTTTAGCCAGTGCTTTCTGGAGTTTTTTAGCTCCATCTTCCTGTATCAGCGCGCTGTGGGCGTCCGCGTAGTATTCTCTAAGCCTGCTTAATCCAAGCACGAAGAACTGGAGGAGATAGCCTAGGACTATCAACCCTAACCCCAGCAACCCTCTATTGCCTCTGTCGCTTCTAGAGTACGAGAAGATGTAGCCTAGGTAGAGTAGAAGGGCGGGAAGTAGGGAAGCGAACATCATTAATTGAACATCTCTATGCTTTAAATGCCCGATCTCGTGTCCTATAACCGCCGATATCTCATCCTCGTCTAGGATTTTCAGCAACCCCTGCGTCACGGCTATTCTATTGCCTGCTAAGGGTGAGCCGTAGGCGAAGGCGTTGGGTATGGGGAGTCTGGATATCATTAGCTTAGGAATTTTTATCCCGCTCTTAGCCGAGAGTTCCCTGAGAATTTCGTAGAGCTTCCCGTGTTCGTGAGGATTGGCTTCAGATATCCCGTAGAAGGCATCGATTAGATAGGGAGCGAACATCCACTGAGCTAAGTTAACTAGGACTATTAGAGCGGCTGCGGCCATTAGGTCTGCGCCGAAGTAAATAGCTAGTCCTCCAACTATCAGCGTGGTAACACCTATGACTACCGCTAGCGTTCCGAGCATAGCTAGCCTTAACTTCCAGAGTGGAGACACGCTCTATATCACCTTGAGATAGAAAGCGGGCGTGTGTAATAAAAGTATTTCGAGTTTCTATAATTTTAATTTTGTAATGAAGTTATTAGGGTTGTGATTTAAGGTAGGCGTCTAGTTAGCAGATATGCGTTCAGTTAAGTATTTTAACTCTGGTGTCTTATTTAAAGAGGGAACTCCTTGAAGCTGATTAGGCTTCAGATAGCCTTAGATTTTACTAAATTGAAAGATGCCATTAAAGTTGCGGAGGAGGTTTGGGATCTGGTAGATATCTTAGAGGCAGGAACTCCTCTGATAAAATCGGAGGGTGTAAGGTCGGTCAAGAAGCTTAAGGAACTCTTCCCCGATAAAGCGATTTTAGCCGACATGAAAACCATGGACGCCGGCCGCTTAGAAGTCCTGTTAGCAGCTGAAAACGGAGCGGATATAGTCTCAGTTTTAGCCGCTGCGTCCGACGCTACGCTAGAGGCGGCTTTAGAAGCTGCTAGAGAACTCGGCGTAGAGGTTATGGCGGATTTAATCGGGGTTAAGGATAAGCTCGGCAGAGCAAAGGAGCTGGAAAAGCTCGGCGTCGACTACATCCTCGTACACGTCGGGCTTGACGAGCAGAGGTTAGGATTAGACCCCCTTGAGGATCTCAAAGCTATCTCCCAGTCCGTAAAAACGAAAATTGCCGTGGCCGGCGGTTTAAATCCGGAAAAAATAAGAAGTTTAGGAGCGTATAAAGTGGATGTGGTGATAGTGGGAGGTTATATAACTAAATCTGAAAAGCCGCGTTCTGCCGCAGAAGCTGTTAGAGAGGCGATAGCTTGTTTAACAAAATAATATCTGAAATACTAAAAGACTTAGAGAGAGTGCTTTTAGAGATTGACGAGAAAGAGGTTGAGGAATTTATAAAAGCGCTGTTCAACGCTAAGAGGATATTCATAGTTGGCGCCGGCAGGTCCGGTTTGGTCGGCAAGGCTTTCGCTATGAGACTTATGCACTTAGGCATGGAGGTCTACGTAGTCGGCGAGACTATAACGCCGTCTATAAAGAAGGGCGACCTCTTAATAGCGATCTCAGGCTCCGGTAGGACTTCATTCCCCCTCATAGCGGCGCAGACTTCTAAACACTTAGGAGCTAAAGTATTTGCGATAACCTCTGATAAGGAGTCCCCACTGGCCCGGTGCAGCGACTACGTGTTGCTGGTTAAGGGCAGATCCAGAAGCAACGCTGTTAAAGACTATATATCGAGACAGCTGGCTGGAGAACACCCTCCCCTAACGCCTTTAGGCACGCTCTTCGAGCTCTCAACTTCGATACTCCTGGACGCGGTGATATACAGAATTATATCCATGCTGGGGATAAGCGAGAGGGAGATGCTGGAGAGACATTCAAACCTAGAGTGATAGCGTGAAAATAGCCGTAGCCTCGGATCACGCAGGCTACAGGCTTAAGGAGTACATCAAGGAATTCTTGAAGAGAGAAGGCTATCAGGTGCTGGACCTGGGCACTAATTCTCCGGAATCCGTCGATTATCCAGATTACGCGGCTAAACTAGCCGAGCTTGTATCTAAGAGTAGGGTGGATAGGGGGATTTTAATCTGTGGTACAGGGATTGGGATGAGCATAGTGGCTAATAAGTTCCCCGGCGTTAGAGCAGCTCTCTGCTGGAGCGAGGAGACCGCTGCTCTTTCGAGGAGGCATAATAACGCTAACGTTTTATGCCTGGGCGGCCGGGTTCTCAAGCCGGAGGAAGCAGTTAGAATATTGAAAGTTTGGCTCAGCACGGAGTTTGAAGGCGGGAGGCACTTGAGGAGAATCGAGAAGATTAGGAAGATAGAGGAGGAAATCCGGCGTGGTCAGAGAGGTTTTCGTTCAATCGGTCCTGAATAAGCATAGGCGGCGAGATCCATGGTTCTTAGATGATTACTCTCTAAATCCCTATAAGCTATGCTCGTTTAACTGCATCTACTGCTACATAAGAGGAAGTAAATACGGGCTTAACATGGGAGAAGAATTAAGCGTTAAAGTTAACGCTCCAATAGTATTGTCCAGAGAGCTGCGGCGTAGAGCTGAGAGGAAAGAGTACGGCTTTATAGCTTTATCCTCTGCCACCGAGCCTTGGCAGGTGTTAGAGGAAAAGTACATGGTTACTAGGAAGTGCCTAGAGGTAATATCTAGGTATAAGTTTCCCGTTCACTGTTTGACGAAGTCCAAGCTAATTTTAAGAGATTTAGATTTACTCACGGAGATCGACAAGAAAGCAGTGTTGCCCTCCGATTTAAGGAAACTAGAGCGGGGAGTTTTGATTACCTTCTCCCTATCGACCCTCGAAAAGAAAATAGCTGAAGTATTCGAACCCGGAGCTCCTCCGCCTGAGGAGAGGCTTAAAACTCTGCAAAGAGTAAAAGAGGAGGGACTCCGGGCGGGAATCGCGTTTATTCCAGTGTTACCGTATATATCAGACTCGGAGGATAGCTTAGAAGATATGGTTAAAACGGCGAAAGACTGCAACGCCGACTACGTATTCATAGGCGCGTTGACGCTCTGCGGAGCCGGGAAAAAACTCTTTTATAAAGTTCTTGAAGAAAAATTCCCTGAGCTCTTGCCCAAGTACCGCGGCTTATTTAGATCTTCCTATGAGCTCAATAGGGGGTATCAGAAGAAGTTGGAAAAAGTGGCTAAAAAGCTATGCGAGAAATACGGCGTGAACTACGGTTTATCCGTAGGTTAACTCCTCTCCTCATCTATCTTTGAGTTTTTCTATATTTTTAATTTCTGTAGGATCCGGCTCTTTTACGCTAAACCAAGCCTCCAATATTTCCTTGGCTACCTCCTCAGAGGCTAGTCTAGCGCTTAAAGCCAAAATGTTTGCGTCGTTCCACAATCTAGCGCCTCTAGCGTTCTCGGCGTCTGTCACTAAGGCAACTCTTACCCCCTTGACTTTGTTAGCCGCTATGGAAACTCCCGTCCCTGTGTAGCATATGACTATGCCCATGTCCGCTTTCTTCTCGGCTACTATTTTTGCAACTCCGTAGCCTACGTCCGGCCACGGCTCGAGTTTTCCCGTTTTAAGAGCGCCTACGGGTATAAGTTCAAAACCCTTCTTTTTTAAATACTCATAGATGAACCTAGCTATACTGTATACATCGTCAGAACCTATAGCCACCCTCATAAATGTTAGCTCGAATCCACGAGTTAAAAGAGTAATGACCACTCTCAAAGATTGCGTACTATTATGAGTTATAACTCTAGATTGCGAAGTTGAATTTGGGCTAGCTCAATGATACATATAAATACTTTATTTTTAGTGTTAATACGTATGAATACGTGTAGAGGCGACCCTAGGAAGAAGTTAACCGTAACTATAGACGCTGAAGTCTTAGAGAAGGCTAAGAAGGTTGCAGAGAGTAAGAACATCCCTCTCTCCAGGCTAATTGAGAACTTCCTCTCCTTTTTCGCAGACCCTTACGTCTACTGCTTTAGCTGCGGGGAGAAATTCTACGTCAAGGACTCGGAAGTTTGCCCTAAGTGCGGATGGCTTATATGCCCTAAATGTAAAGCGTGTAGGTGTAGCTTAGACGAAAACACGGCGGCGTCTATCTTTTACATGAGAAAGGTTTACGAGGATTTGCTTGCGGGAAGGCTTAAATAGGGGCGGGAAAAGTGCTCGTCTGGATTTACTGGCTTACTAGTTTAACCGTAGTGACCTACGCCAGCGCCTATATTGTTAAAAAGTTTAGAGAGTACGGCTTCGCGGCCTTAACGGCTTTCTACACCATATACCTTGGGGCTTCCCAGATACTGGCTAGCAGAATTATAGAGTTTGACTTAGGCTTCTACAAGTTCTATGCTCCCGCCGCTGTTTTCATTTACCCGTTTATAGCTCAAGCTATAGATATGATAAACGAGGTCTACGGGAGGAAGAGCGCCCACTTGGCAATAGTAATAGCGTTTATCACTCAGGTCTTACTCGTGACTTTTATAGCAATGGTTAACTCGCTAAGCCCAGCGCCTTTCTTCCAGTTCGAGGAAGCTTGGCAGAGCTTATTCAGATTAAGTATAAGGATAACAGCGGCTAGCTGGATATCCTTCCTCATATGTTCAAACTTAGACGCCTACGTGTTCGATAAGCTTAAGCAGAAATTCCTAGAGAAAGAGCTTAGTTTCAAGCTTGATACATCGCTTAACCCTTATGTATGGCTCAGGTCCAGTGTAAGCGATATCTTGGACCTAACCCTGGACTCAGTGATCTTCGTCACTCTGGCCTTTTACGGAGTAATGCCAGTAGTACCCTTGATAATAGGGCAGATAGTGAGCAAGAATATAATAGGCTTCATAGACAACCCGTGGTTTGTATGGTATAAACGCCTACTTAGGAAAGCCGAGTCAAGTTAGATTACGTTTAAAAGGGTGAGAACGCCTAGCGCTATGAAGAAGATGGACGCCATTTTCGAAACCATTTTCTCATCTAATATTTTAACGAAGTATTTCCCCAGGTAGATAGTCAGGGTTGAAATCGAAGCTAAGGCTAGAACAGCTCCCGTGAAGACTAGCAATGGGTTGTATTTCGCGGCGAAAAGCCCAGAGGCTATTTGGGTTTTATCGCCCATTTCGGAGACCAATACGATTCCGAAGTTGGAGATGAAGGAACATCCAATTTTCCCAGTTTCTCTCTCCTCCCTCCTCACCAAGGTGATTAAACCGCACAGAATGAAGATTAAACCCGATAGACTCTTAATGACTTGGGGGCTATTTTAGCTATAAAATCCCCGAGGAGCACCGCTATTCCGTCGGCGATAACGAAAGCCAGTACTACTCTTAACAGCAACTGTAGGCGTTTACGGGATTTTAGAGATAGAGAGAATACGGCTAGCTGGGTTTTATCTCCCATCTCCGCCAGGAATACTGCCGAAAATGGGAGCAGAATATCCTCCATATGTGTGGCTAGAATGCGCCACAGTATAATTATCTTTCGTTGCTAACTATCCGCTTTTCCTATTTCGACTAGTTTCGCCGGCTCTGCCAGGTATACGAAGTATCCATAGCCTACTTCTAGCGGAAAATCATCGCTGGGCTCGCTTACGCCGGGTGTGTAACCCTCGTATTCTTGGAGCTCGGGATTCCACTTCCAGATTCCGAGAAGAGCTTGACCCACCGCGGTCGCTAAATCTGAGGCATTGATGGGTTTTAAGGGTTGAAGTGTTAACGCTATTAGATTGTACCTTGGTTTTAAAGTTCTAACTTTAAGGGTGTAGTTGAATTCGGGGGATTCGCAACCGTTTGAAGTGCGGGCTTTAACCCATAGTGTATACTCTCCATCTTCGTAACTGGTTCCGTTCAATTCTATATGTACGGTTTCAACCGTTGAATTGTAGACTCCATCTACTGGTTTAGCCGAGTAGTTGGAATTCCCTATCCCATACTCGACGGCGCTAATATATCCGCTGCCGTTCATGGATAGGGTTATGTTTAGGCGTACTATCCCCCTTACTACCGAGACATCCTCGACTACGGCTTTGAAGGAAATTAGGCTACAGAATAAGCGGGGTGCATCCCCAACGTACACGCCAGTGAATACGCTGCCTCCGGTGGAGAGTATCGAGTGTACTTTTCCGGTGGCGAAGGATCCAACAGGGTTGCCCTCATACCAGAAGTTCTCGCTTCCAATTCTAAACTGCTCCTCCGCTATTTTCAAGTAGGTTTCGTTGCCCGTGTATATCCAGGCGTAAGCATAGGCGTCCGCTATCTTAACCTGCCAAGAGTTCGCTCCGCCTCCGGGAGACCAGTCTATCTGAGTTCCATCGCCCCTCCACCTGTATATGAAGTGTGGATAGCTGGAGGCTTCGTCTCCCTCAGGGTGGTAGCAGTATTTGAGCATCCAATCCGCGTAGCCTATTAAGGAGGATAGGGCGTTCGAGTCTATGCGTCCTTCGACTAGCCTTATCGTGTCTAGGTACCTGCCGAGGGAAATCATTAAAAGCGCTATCTGCCAGGGAGCTACGGTTCTATCGGAGTATTCAGGGTTAGGTCCATCTTTGTACCATTTATTATTGAAGTGGGATTCCTCTACGACCTTGGCGGCCGCTTCTAGGTATTTGGGGTCTCCCGTTAAGTAGTAGGCATTGATCAGGATGTCGAGCGCGTTGGCCGGAGCCCTTGCTTCATCGCTCGTAGTCCCGCTGTATCCTGGCTCTCCGGGGCCGTTTACCACTCGCCAATAGGTATTCTCTGACACTTCTAATGCCGAGTCTAGGGCTTTCTCGTATCCAGTCATGTAATAGTAGTAGATTAACCCCCTATTCCACTGAAACTCTAAGTGGGGGCTAGAGCCTCTGTGAGGGTTTTCTCTGCCGTCGTACTCGTGGGGGGTGTGGGGGAACATGCCGCCCCAGCACCACTTTATCCAATAGGAAGAGGGTTGGCTAGGGTCTCCATCGTGTACGTGTAGAATATCGATGTCGGCTTCGTGCCTTATAGCCTGCTCCGCCAGTTGCCACCAGAGATAGCTGTGGAGGTCGTCGCCGCCGAAGAGTCTGAGGCTTTGAACTAGCATCCCATAGCCGAAGTCGTACTGTAGATTCATTTGGCCGGTTCCGCCGTCTTCGTCGACGACTCTTACATCTCCGAAGTGCATCCAGCCGTAGAAATCGACGTTTTCTCTTATATCGAAGAGGTTATCGCCGTAGTATCCCCCGGTGCCGTTCTTGACGGCGGCCAAGTTATTTACCTCGTAGTACTCGAAACCTTCCGGGTTGTAGGGTTCGAAGTAGTCGAAAACTCCGGAGTACATGTACCATTCGGCTGGCGCTCTAGCATATAGGGGATTTAGCAGTGATTCAAGTGTCTGGCGGGTTTTGTCGCTCGATTCTTGAGCCCCGTGGAAGTATACGATTACCTCGTGGGTTTTATGTTCCCCAGCCCTATGCTCGAAGGGCTGAGAGAAGTATTTAGGCATTAACCTTACGTAGACTTCGCCGTTTCCCGTGGCTTCGATAGCTTTAGGGTAGTTCTGCCAGAAATACCTCACACCGACTCCTACCCCGAGTTTCGAGCCTTGAATATCCATCCACCCTCTAAACCTGTTGCCATTCCTTTCCTCGATACCATCGACGTAGAACTTGTACCCTCTAAAGGTGACCCCGGGCCACCTATTCCAGTCTTCTCCGCCGCTGGAATCCTGATATACCAAAACGCTATTTTCGAAGTTTCCTGCTAGCCCGTCTCCTAAGTAGCGGTTAAGGGGCTCGGAGAGCAGGATAATTAGCGATAAGTCTTCGAAGTAGACGGAGTTGGGCGAGCCTAGGCGTAGACAGTTCGGTTGACCCGAGCCGTCGTTTAGGCAGGGAAGGTCGTTCTCCTCCGTGTAGAATATCTTAAAGTAGCTTTTCCCGGCGTAGAAGTAGGCTCGCAGAGTATAGTTCAGCAGGTAGTCCTCAGTGGAGCTCACGTGAGCCCCCCTTATTTTCACAACTGCTCTTAGAGGACCTCTCGACTCTACTTCTACGCTAGGCTTTGCGAGTTTCGAAGAATATAGAATTCCATTCACATCTTGAACGTTAAAATATAATTCTCTAGCCGCTAGCAAGTCTAGCCTTCCGTCTTCGTCTGAGTCTATGTAGATGTTTCTAAAAACTCCAGCGGTTTTATCTATGGTTAAGTTCATACTGCCCGTATAGACGTAAATGGCGTCGCCAACATCTACAATGGACAAGCTAGACCCAAAATCCGTTCTCTCGACCTCCTCTCCATACTCTAGGTAGAAAATTGCCTCTCCTCCCCCCTTGACGAAGCATGTGAAATCTACAAGTAGCCACATAATGCTTCCGTCGGGCCAGAAGGCTAGAGGCTTAAATTGGGCGGGGACCTCCCTAAAATCTTCATCCAATAGCTTAACGTTATCGACGGAAGGCAAATCCCCTATGGGAAAAGGTACTCCTAGAGTTACAGGCGCGTCGACTCTATCAAAATCCTCCCAGTTTAAGACTCTTATTTTAACGAATTTACTGCCCGCCGGGCTATCCCCCTCTCCTAGCGGTAGGTAGGGTACGGTCAGCGTTGACAATAACGCTATTGCCAATACAACTGATATCTTATGGAAAGCTTTCGACACATTAATATTTTTTCAATTAAATTATTAACTGTTTCTAATTTCAATATTTTACAAAAATAATAAGCCGTATTTAGAGAAATTTCTCAATACTCCATCGGAGGCCAGAGCTTTTCGAGGTGAAATAGAGGCCACGCGACTACTAGTATAGGGATGGGGGATCCTCTCGAGATTCTAAGGGTAGAGGCTTCGATAAGCTTCTCTTCGATATTCTATGCATTCTACAGTAAGCCCTTGAAGTTGTCTCTGATTAAAGCGGCTAAGAGCTCGACAACCGCTTCGATATCCTTCTTAAAGGCTAAGCCATAGGGGGAGTGAATATACCTAACTGGCACGGATACGCCCGTCGTCCTCGCCCCTAGCTGAATATACCACTTGGCGTCTGTTCCGCTGTGGGGAGATATCTGGAATTGAAACTTTACTCCTTTCTCCTCCGCTAGACCTATTATGTAGTCAACTAACTCCCTCTGGGCGATTATAGTGGCATCCATAAGTCTAAGAGCCGCTCCTTCACCGGCTTTCGTCACTATTTTCTCGGGAGGAGTGCCCGGTGTGTCGTTAGCTATAGTGCCTTCAACCGATATACCGACGTCGGGCTTTAACCTGTGAGCTAGAGTCGAAGCCCCCCGTCCTCCGACCTC
>Ga0190366_1000412_pt1 | contig 10119 bp, 8 predicted proteins | sample 487218910_MG_FD_169990 | JGI IMG/M metagenome (GOLD analysis project Ga0190366, IMG submission 169990) | Hydrothermal vent microbial mat bacterial communities from Southern Trench, Guaymas Basin, Mexico - 4872-18-9-10_MG | ecosystem: Environmental > Aquatic > Marine > Hydrothermal vents >...
AAGTACGGTATAGAAGCTATTATTCCTGAACATCAAGACATAGAGGAGGTTAATAGGATAATTTATAGTGAATTAACCAAGGGCATTATTAAGGAGGATTCGAGAAGGAAGCTTATGCTTATTGCTGAGAAGCTTATTGGCAGGGGAGCTGAAGCAGTTGCTCTGGCATGTACGGAACTTCCACTTATCTTAAAGAACGGTATGGGCGGGATAAAGTTCTACGATACTGCTAGAATACATGCAATTAAGGCTCTTGAGTATTCGCTAGAGTTAAACTTAAAAAGACTATAGGAGGTTTTTAGGTAAATAGGGTATGGTATCTTAAATGAGGAGATGACGTCGAAAACACCTCCGCCAGCATTAGTTATAGTGGTTATAGCAATATTAGCATTAGTATTGGCATTAAGTATTTCATATTTTGTATCAGTTAAAAGTGTAAAACATAAGCTAATATGGGAAAGAAACCTAGGTACAAGTGTTAGCAGTGTTTTCTGGATTAAAGACTATGAGGCCCTAATGGTCACATTAGGGTCTGCTGGGAAAATTCTTATACTTGGCAAAGACGGTACCATTCTGTGGACGGATAAACCGGGAGACATTATCACGTCTGCGTCTAGTAGTCCGAAAGGAAGATATGCAATTGTAGGTGTTGGACCCTATGAATTATACTTTTACGATTTAGAACTAGGGAAGGTAATTTGTAAAATAGAGGCAGGAAAACATTGGATAGGGTCTTCATGCTGGAGCGGTGGTGGAAAATATATAGCAGCTGGATGTGAGGAAGGATATTTGTACTTTTACGAATGGAGCGGTAATACAGCAGAGCTTAAGTGGGTAAAGAAGATAGCAAAGAGGCGGATACTCAGTATTTGTTTTCATCCAAAGGAAAATAGACTGCTAGCTTTAGGGAGTTTAGACGAACACATATATCTTATCGACAGTAATGGAAATACGCTTTGGAAAGTAAAATTAAATGGAGACGTAGGTGACGTTTATTTTAGTCCTAATGGAAAATACATTGTAGCTATTACCGAAGCCGGTTTATTATATGTATTAAAAACGGAAAACGGGAAAATATTATTCAAGCACAAACCGTCGATTAATGGTCTTGAAAGTGTTATTTGGATCGGCAAATACATAATTACTGGCGACTTAAGTGGCACAGTCTATATTTACATATGGCTAGATAATGATGGGAAAGCAGAGATGGTATATACATTTAATGCTGCAAGGGAGGGAATACCTATTAGTTATGGTTTATCGTTTAACCCCAAATATGATCTTTTAGCGGTAGCATCGGGAGATGGTTACGTTTACACGTATGATCTAAGTGGTATTTTGAGAGAACATTCAACATAGTAAAACAGCATAGTAAAGAGTAGTAGAATTACCAAATATTGTAGTAATAATGTGTGCCTTGATTTCTCAGTTAAAATGTGCTGCAATAAAATACCCGACTCTTTACGGTATCATAGCATTAATATGTTTTTACTGTTCTTTGTAAATAGCTATTTTAGGTACTTATTCAAATACGCTGCAAAGGGTTTAGAGAAAGGACTAAGCAATAGTTTCACCTATGTAGTGTTAAAGCACAAAAAGTAAAACACTTTTAGGCTAGAAGACCCTTTGATCTCAATGTATAAGATAATGTAATTTAAATAAACTTAATTCGAAATAAAACTATTACTTTCCTAGCTACTCTTTAGCATTGTTTTCCCAAGCATTTTTACAGCTAGAATATCTGCTTCAGCTGCTTCTTCAGGTATTCCTGCTTCAACGTATTTTTCAAAAACTTTCTCTAATTTCTCCTTGTTTGAAGCTATTTCTACAGCTTCTTTTAACAAGTTCTCGGCTAGACCTTTATCAATTATGAGCACTAATTCCTTATGTTCTTCCTGTATCAATTCAGCCATGAAGGAAGCTATGAGAAACCTTGTTAGTTGCTGTTCAGCAATAAACCTGGTTACTAGACGTACGTTTCCGCGGAATCTTTCAATTATAGCGTCTGGAACATCTATTTTCTTGCTTCTACCCAGGTATTCGCTAATGAGATTTAATGCTTCAGCATAGTTTCCTTTCATGAAATTAGCTAGTGCCATATTGAACCAAACAGTCCAGGTTATATCGTTTTCCCTAAGCCTTTTAGCTATTTCAGATTCGCTAAGACCTCTTTTAGCGTATACTCTCTTAATTTCGTTAAAGTACTCGCTACCCCAGTTAATACACTCATCAAATTTCTTAAGTAGGCGGGCTAAAGCACATAGCCGATAAAGGTAAGATAGTATGCAGTTTATTGCCTCAGGACATTCATCGATTTCGCTTTGGGGGAAAGACTTTAAACTCTTGTAAACCTCAATAGACTCGTTATATGCTTCTTCAAACTTACCCTTACTTAGCATATCAGATATTTTACGATACTGTTTCTCAGCTTCCTTAGCAGCCTTCTTAACTGGTTTCTCCTTCCTTCTAAAGAAAATCAAAAACAATCACCAATATTGTTTCTTAACAAAGACTATTATATATAGTTTCATTATTTTTACCTTAAGAAACCATTGTTAACATCTATGCGGGAATTATTGTTCTGTACATGGTCTAGTTTTCTTGACCTCCTTGTCTACAACTTTAGAAATATATTTACCCCTCACTCTAGGTGCTACGCGGTGAGCCGGAAATGGGATCTAGTGAAATGTTCGAAGCAATATCTCATCCTATAAGAATTAAAGTATTAAAATTGCTAGCTAAAAGACCTATGAGTTTTTCAGAGCTGAAGAGGAAGCTCGGAATTAAAAGTAGCGGTAAGCTAGATTTCCATTTGAAAAAACTAGGAAACCTGGTTACTTTAAACAGTGAGGATAAATATGCTTTAACGAAAGAAGGCTATGCCGCATTACAGACGATAACCACTGTTAGAAAGTATGGATGGCAGAAGAGAGCCTACATAGTAAATATGGTAGCATATGCTATAGTGGTGTTATATACGCTAAATGCGATGTCATGGAAAATAACGTGGTCCGCATACACTATAGTTTTAATAGCAGCAACGGTGTGGTTTGTATTCTACAGTTACTGGAGCATTGTAAAGAGAAAAGTGTTTAGAACATGAGGAAGGGTGGTAAATAATGGAGTACGTTATTGAGGTTAAGGACTTAGTCAAAGAGTTTAAAGACAAGAGAGTGCTTCACGGAGTATCGTTCCGGGTTAAAAGAGGCGAAGTTTTCGGGCTTTTAGGACCGAATGGCGCTGGTAAGACAACAACTATAAGAATTATCCTAGGTTTGCTAAAACCCACTTCAGGTAAAGCGCTAGTTTTCGGATATAGCCTTGCCGAGCACAAAGAGCTTCGAAGGAAAGTGGGTGTAGTACTTGAAGGTGATGGGTTATTCCTTAGACTTTCAGCATACGAGAATCTTGACTTCTACGCTAAAATTTACGGGCTCAAGGATAGGGCGGATAGAGCTAGGAGGATAAGAGAGATTTTAGAACTAGTAGGTCTTTACGAGGTGAGAAATATGAAGGTAGGCTACTTCTCCAGAGGTATGAGGAAAAGGTTAGCGTTAGCCAGAGCGCTAGTTCATAACCCTGAAGCCCTATTCCTAGACGAACCTACTCTAGGCTTAGATGTGGAAGCGCAAGTCATGGTTCAAGATGTAGTTACTAAGCTTTCTAGAGAAGAAGGTGTAACAGTACTTTATACTTCTCATAATCTAGACGAAGTTGAGAAAATATGTAGTAAAGTAGCCATCTTAGCGGAAGGCAGGATAGTTGCGTTAGATAATGTAAATGATTTGCTTAAAAGACCAGGCGGGTACGCCATAGAAATCTGCTTCGCCAGCACCTATGAAGCCATGAGTGCTTGCAAGTATTTGAGAGAGCTAGGTTACATGCTTAAGTATGAAAGAAACAATGAGAAAAATAGCATTATGGTATTTGCTGATCCTTCTAAAGTCCTAAAAGACCTTGCGAAAATTAATGTTGAAGTTGAGGAAATTAGGAGGTTAAGAAGGTCATTAAGAGACGTGTATTTAGAACTTGTTAGGAGGGAGATTTAGACATGCTAAGAGTAATTATATGGAAGGAGATTAAGGAGACAATTAGAGATAGGAACATGTTATCTAGCGCATTAAGCGTAACATTATTGATGGTAATGCTAAATATGACAGCGTTTAGACAGCTAATAGCTAATCTCGAAACATTCGTACTCTACATGGCTCCATGCATCGGTGTTTTAGTAGGTTTCAGCTTGAGTTATAGATTTACTAGGGAGAAACAGGAAGGAACGATCGAGACACTACTTTGCACACCATTAACTCTAAAAGAACTATGGCTAAGTAAAGTAATAGGGTTAACAATACCATCCTACGTAGTTACGTTAGCAACAGTGACTATTTTAATACTTATCCGAGGGCATGGTATAGAAGAAACAGTAGCTGTCTACATCCTACTAGTAATACCAATGTTTATAGCGTCAGCTATAGGTTTGTTAGGTTATTTGCAATATGTTTTAGGCATGAAGCAAGTACAAATGCTAAACTACGTGGTATTCTTTACGTTATTCGCTATACTATATGCCGTAGTAAGGAAATTGTCGTTAGAAACAACTACTATATCATGGAGCAACATATGTTTAGCGTTAATGCTACCATTAATAATACTGACCACTACATACTACCTAGTAGCACGGTTAAGTAAAGAAAAAATCATATTAACGATAAACTAAATGACATATTTTTCTCAAAGTTTCTTTTTACCCTTAATAATTTGTAGTGACCGGGTTTATTAAGAATTATCAAGTGTATTTCTTTAGCTATTCGGTTCTCTAAATTTTACATTGTAAAGGCGTCACGCCTGCAAATGTACGGTAAGGTTTCTTGCCCATAATTGCACGTCTCCACGGTAATCATATTGTTATGGTAAAGTATGGCTTGTGTCCGAAAATACTTTGTAACATATTGGGAAAGTATGTGGTAATAAACTTATAATAGCGTCACCGATTATTATAGGAAACAATAGCACTATGCTTTATGCATTTACTCCTTGATTCCTCACGTTTTGAAGATAATCATGTTTGAAATGTTAAAGGTAATACTACGTAAGCCAGCAGGTTGTTTACTGAATGGAAGAGTATTGAAGGATAAATACTTCTCGATTTAAAATAGAGCCAACAAGGTATGAAAGTCCATATTAGTATGAAAAGCATTGTTCCAGGTCCGAAGGCGTAATGTATACTTGCGAATATTAGAGAGTTTACTATAAAAGCTTTCTTTACACTTACTCTCTGCATCATAGCTGCTAGAATGTATCCTCTGTAAAGTGTCTCCTCTAATGTTGCACATAGAATAACTGGACATATAAAAAGCACTACGAAGCCCAATGGAGTTTTAATGATCAATGGTGTTTCCTTAGACCACCACATGGATAATCCAAGCTGACTTACTATGAAATTGCAGAATGCCCAAATAAGTGGCGACGTTAGAACAAGTATTAGGGCAAAAGCATAATATTTTTTAGATGTCCTCCTAAAACCAATATTCCTCATGGCAATACCTATTCTCTTAAGCAAGTAAACTAATAAGAGAACTACGATAAGTTGGTAAGTACTATAGATTATCAACGATAATGACCATGTCGAGGTTAGATTTAAGAGTTTAGCTAAATCATGAAGATTAACCTTCATAGCTACTGTTGTTATAGTGAGCCCTGTTAGTAAAACAGCAACCCAAGCTAATGGGAGATACTTAAGAGGCAATACCTGTTCCTCATTACTTGTACGGATTTTCCTCTCCCCCTGTTTTTAGATTCTTTTCGTTTAATTGAAAGAGAACGGGAGACCGCATTAGAAGCCTTAACCTCCTACATGATTGAATTTAGAGTTCTTGTTTTCTTATTTAATTTTTCTATTATTTTAACTTAAATAGCTATTTCTATATTAGTTTACATTTTGCTACATAGCATGTATTTTTATTAGCACACTTTTCATATTGAAATTGCATGGGCAATTTATACTACAAAATACAATGCCAATTCAAATAGCAATTCTAGTATGTATATTTGAAAATTGCTGAGATGGTAATGGTATTTATGGGGGTTCATACTGTTCAGCTAAATACTGCGGGAAGCTGTGGTATAATGCGATAAATATTAGTGGAGAAGTCAGATGGTCTTGTATGTACTATTGATGATAAGTGTTATTCTCATAAACATTTTTTAATATGCTTGAAATGTTAGCGAAAATTTTATATTTTGCCCTCTCCTATGAGGGCACTAAGCAACTCATACTGTTAAGAGGATTAGATTCTATGGAAGGAAAGAGGAAGATATTTACCATTACACTCATTTTGCTTATGGTTTATGCAAGTAATATTGGCTTAGTATTTGCTCCTAATAGCAATGAACCTGTTCTATGGTTTAAAAACGTTAGAAGCGAACATGTTAGATTTTCAAGTAGTGGAAACTTCATCTTAGCTTGGAGTATGAAATCTCTAACACTACTCAATATCCAAGGAGATGTAGTTTTAAGTATTGAAGCAGAAAATTACTCATCAATAAGCTACGCTACTATAAGCCCTAAAGAAGACATTATCATAGTATGTTACATGGCTGTTGAACCTCTTGAAAGCGGGGAAGAAGCAACATCAATTATGGTTGCCGCCCACAATATTAGCGGTGAAATTCTCTGGAGTGTTATTGGGGAAAACGCCTTATTCTGTAAAGCAGAATTTTCACCTAACGGAAAATACTTAGCACTAGCCATTACTCATAAAGGGAAAAGGAGAAACAACGTCTTCGAAAAGAACATTGTCTTAGAGCTTTTAACGGTAAAGGGCGATGTTTTGTGGAAGAAGGAAATATGCAATGAAACCATAGCAGAACCCCTACTACACTTCACAGATAAGGGGTTAGTAGTAGCTGCCGGTAGGAACTTGTTCTTAATAAGCAGAAACGGGGAAGTCCTTTTTGCTAAGAAGCTTTCCTCGGAAATTAGGGACATGGACGTAAATGCTAACGGAAGCTTAGTAGCCGCCGCTGAGCATAACATGTTACACGTTTACGATAGTCATGGTGTAGAACTTTGGAATGTAAGTACTGGAGCTCTGCTATTCTATGTTGACGTTAGTGATAATGGCGAATACGTGGTTATCGGGGGATGGAAGGGTGCATGGTGTTACAGTGGTAATGGAAATAAGCTTTGGAGCTATGTTCACGGTAAAGACTGTATAACACCAGTAACTGTGTCTAACAATGGTTATGCTGTTGTAGTTGACCACAGCGAATTAACTGTTAAAGCAGTACTCATTAACCAGGAAGGTAAGGTGTTTTGGACCCGTGAACTGCCGAAGTTAGGTGTGTGCTCTAGCCTTGACATTACGGAGGATGCGTCTTTAACTGTTTTAGGTAGTGACTACGGACTATACTTGCTTAAAGGTAGAGAATACAGAAGCACAGTAGCTCCTCTGCCTGAAATTAGAATAGCTGAAGTAACTATTATAAATAAACCTCCACTTCTCTGGATTCTTCACTGTAACGATAGTTTAAGAATCGTACAACTGCTTAAGGATGGTAGTCTTCTTGCCGTAACAGAAGGCTGGATACACTACATTGCAAGTAATGGAACTATAGCTTGGAGCAAACCCGTAGGACCTCCTCTTAAAGCATTAGCTACGGAAAACTACATAATTGTAGCATCTTTACGTAAAGTAATTCTCCTAGGTAGGAGTGGAGAAGAATTATGGTTAAGAAACATTGATGATAATGTTGAAGCTTTAGCCTTCCTTAACAATAAGGTAGTAGCTGTTACATGGGGTAATGTTTACCTAATCAGTTTGAAAGGCGAAATAGAAGCTAATGTGGAGATAACTACACCAGAAGAACCTAAGCTTCATATCGGGTCTCCATGGGTTATAGCCAAAACTGATCCTTCAGAAAGCGTTGTCGCGGTAGCGTATAGTTACACTAGTAGCGTTTTGGCCTTAATTAATTCTAAGGGTGAAACGTTATGGTTCATAAACTTGAACACTCCAATAATGGCTCTTTCGCTTACAGGAACAAAGTTAATACTAGGGTTAGGTAATGGAACAGTTTTAGCCATAGACTTTAAAGAAAAGAGAATTCTTTGGAGAAAAACACTTATCCCTAACCGTAAAGCTCCAATAATTAACGTGGTAGCCTCAGAAAATGGAGAATACATTGTTGTAAATAGCAAAGACGGGATAATGTACATGTTAAGTGGTAGCGGTAAAATACTATGGACCTATCCTAAAGAGTACGGTAAAGAACAATACACTTATTCAACACTATCAAGAGATTCTACGTACGTAGTAGGTTATGGCTCACATGTAATATTATTGGACCGTAATGGCAAAGTCCTTTGGAAAAGAAAAGTATTCGCAGAAGCTGCGAGAGAAAATTACCTCTCAATAACGCCTGACTTAACGTATTTAGCTGTGATATATTCAGGGAATAATGTCCAATACTTTAAGATGAAAGATGTTCTTCAACAAACAATGCTTCATGAGGTAAAAGAGCTTTCATTAATACCTTACTCTATACTGTTAGTAGCTATTTTAATTGTAGCTTTCATTATTATTCTGAAAAGGGTCATAAGGTAGTAGCATGAGAACAGGGTATGAAACTCTTGGTTATTTAATTGAGATAATTACATTGTTTATGGGTCGGTTGTTCCGGTTTTCATCAGCTTTCAGAGACCCTCTTACTCCTCACTCCCATTATCTTATTTAATTCTAAGAAATCTTTTAATATTTTCAATAACGTACTCGGATATTTCTATTTGCCTACTCTTGCGGTGAACAAGCAACACTCATCCCCTTTAGCTATACACTTAACTTCTTCCACAATTACATCTTTATTCTCAATTTTCGACAATAATCCTGCAAGTACTCCTTTAAAGAAGTATCCTGATGGCTCTTTAGATGGTTTGCACATCATACACTCTATGGAGTCACCTATTTTTACAGTGTACGTTCTTTCTAAGGGGTTGAAAGATATTTCCTCAATAATGCCCCATCCTGTAGCCCTAACTAAAGCGGAAAAGAGTGCCAATATTTCTTTCTTCGAGGATGCTATTTTCCTATAGTCCTCATATACGTCTTCTCCAACCTTTTTACCTTGATAGTATAGGAATACCTTTCCAGCATCACCTAACGCTACTTTTATATCCCTAAATATTCCCTTCAGTACGCTTTCCCTAGCAATCCACGCTCTACTACCCAATGCAAGTACTGGAAAATGAACAACATCTATAATGAAGCCGTTAAATAAGGGTTTAAACGATACAGCATCCTTTACGCCTTTAGCTGAAGCCACATCTTTAACTATTTCTTCAACTTTAACCTTAGCTTTCGAGATGTCAAGGTAAACCATTAACTCTAGATCTTCACCAGCACTAATAGCGTGAATGTACATGGTCTTAGTACCGTGTTTTTCAAGAAGCCCAGCTAGGAACTGAATAATTTCAGGTCTATTAGCGGCTTTTATTACGAGTCCCAAAAGTTTCTTACCTGGCGAAAATACTGCTCTTGAAATATCAAGAGCTTTCCCCATAAGCATCCCCTTTAAGACAGTTAATTCCTAAACTAAATTATGCTATATAAGCTAATTGAAAAATATCAAAAACTACTTCTTGCCAATATAGTGGGCTATGTATGAAGATAGCAGAGTCGCCGACACAAAGAAGATAACAAGTAGGATAGCAGGTAAAATGTGTTGTTCTTGAGTTATAGTCAGGGTCTTCGAAAACCACACTAAGGACGCTAATCCTACAATTAAGCCAACCCACTTAAATCCTACATTAAAATGGCCTGCTATAAATGCTAAAACCAGGAGTACAGGTATGAGATATATCACCGCTAAACACCGCTTCTTCGATTTTCCAAGAAGGGTATTAAGTACTACTTAACTATATGTAGGAGAGAATTAAGAGTACGTATTACCGCTATAATTGCGATGAAGCTCACTAATTAGACTCTTCTAATTACCTCAACAATGCTATTAATAAACTTTAGAAGCTCTTCTGTTTCCCAGGACCATTCAGAGAAAAGAACAGGGTTTCTGGGTTCACCAAACCACTTTAACCCACATTTACTGCATAAATTGGTAATGTAT
>Ga0190366_1000414_pt1 | contig 10103 bp, 15 predicted proteins | sample 487218910_MG_FD_169990 | JGI IMG/M metagenome (GOLD analysis project Ga0190366, IMG submission 169990) | Hydrothermal vent microbial mat bacterial communities from Southern Trench, Guaymas Basin, Mexico - 4872-18-9-10_MG | ecosystem: Environmental > Aquatic > Marine > Hydrothermal vents >...
CCATTATATCGTGGTTATGTTTTATGAGTGCTAGTAGCCCTGTATCCGAGTCGTAGATTAGCTTTGAGAATAACATTTTGTATTTCTTCGATTCTTCGACAACATTTATAGTGTTCTTCTTCAAGGTCTCCGACATACTCTTCCCCTTGGGAACAATAGGTGGCAGTATCTTAGGCCTCCCTAATTTAAGCCACGCTATATAAATCGGGTTAGAGAAAGACTCCGCCACCTTAGACGCAGGATATCTCTCTACCCTAGTTTTCGACGAGTTAACTACAATCACTATAGTTCTCCGTGATCTATCTCTGGGTAGCAGGTCAAAGCCGTAGTACGGCGGAGCCCTATCTATCAGCTTAAGGGGCTTTAAGAAATCTATATAATCTCTCCTCACCATGTAAGGCCAAGAGACGTCGGTTCCCTCGATAATCATAGTCTCCAAATTAACCCTGAACAGCCCTTTCTCCACAAATCTCGGCACCTCCTCATCGGAAACCACTTTTTTCCCTGTAACTATCTCCCCTAGCTCCTCGCTGTAAACCTCGTAGATGAAGCCTTTGGTTACCCTAGCGTTCACCAGCTCCATGCTCACCTCTATGGTGGCAATTTTACCCATAACTTCGAGTACCTTCCAGCTAAGAACGATATCCTCCGCGAACACTTCCATAAGCCTGTCAAGCTTCTCCTGAAGTGGAAATACGAGTATAACGAGTGGAAGTCTTACATTACGCTATCAAGGAGCCAGGTGGACGGGCTAGGGATAGCAGCTGGCTATTACGTTACGGTGGCCATAGTGAAGGTAGGAGATAGAGTAGTGTTGCCTCATGAAGTGAAAATACTGCCCGAGTATGGGAACGAAGTAGTCTTTATACTCAAGAGCACGTACGGCGCAATAAGGCTGGGCATTCTCGGCATCGTATATCTTCTCGAGACTGGAAGCCCCGGATTAGCTGAGGCTACACAGTACCTATTGGACGGATATCATAGGTACTTGGACGGGGATCTGGAAGGTGCCGTTACGCAACTAAGGAAGTCAGTGCAGGTACTGAAAGACAAGGTCCTAGTCAAGATTAAGGAGTTGGAGGGCATCAAGAGTCTTAAAAGGTACTCCGAGGACTTTGCAGAGCACCTAGACAGCATGCTGGGGAACCTGCAGGACTTGTTTAAGGCTACGTACTGCTGTCAATAGGAGGCCCACACCAGGCCCAGTACCGAGGGAAACTGCAGTATTCGCGTTCAAAGTAGTCCTAAGCTTCATAGAGTACCTTTCTAAATGCCTATCATTGGAGACTAAACTACTACGGTACGAACAATGAAAACCGGCGTGAAGCGATGCCCATGGAGCTACTCTCAGCGCTGTATTCAGTTTTGTTCATGATAGCCTTCGTGCTCCTGACGCTGATCCTGCTCTCATGGGGGTATTACAGCTACATACGCTCGGCCGAGAGGAAAGAAAAGTACTATACATCGCTTACTTGGCCCCTCTTATCGCCATCTTGACGATATTTTCCTGGTCTTTATACGCTGGAATAGCGAGGTTTCTCATTCCCAGCCTAATCTTTATGCTACTCTTTGCAGCAGCATTGTTCTTACTAAAAACGCGTATTAGGATTAAGTGTACTAAAGAGGAGGAGGCAAACATTGAAGGTATGGACTACAAAATCTGCTACACCGACGTCGTTAACACTTGGTACGACCCGAAGAGAGGGAAAATCTACGTAAGCAGTAAGCTGCACGAAGCGCTGGGAAGGGACGAGCTCAAGGCGATCTTGCTTCACGAACGGGGACACGCGGAGAGCAGGGTCTTAAGGCTCTTTAGCGCAAGCGCGATATTTCTATGGTACTGGGGGCTTTCCTAATTTTCGCAGTGGTATACCTAGCAATGCACTCGGCCCAGGCAACACATCCAAGATCGTTTTAGTAGCTGCGCTCCCCCTTTCTAGGGGAAAGCCGTAAAGATGGTAAAGAAGATATAAAGAAGGTATAGAGAATATAATGAGGTATGTGCGATGAAGCCGTAAAGGTGATGAAGTATTATGCTGAGATAGCTAAGCAATACGACGAGCTCCACGACGACACCTGGTGGTCTGTCCTCTACGATGGGCTGACCTGGGAGCACATAAGGCCCTGCCTGCCGGAGGAGGGCCTGATCTTAGATGCGGGAGGGGGGACGGGCAAGTGGTCTTTCAGGATGGCCGAGGAGAGAACCGGCCTCTTCATAGTGCTCTTAGACATATCCCGTGAGATGCTATTGGTGGCCAAGGGGAAGCTGGCGAGAGAAGGCCTCGAGAGCCGTGTGTGGCTGGTTGAAGCGGATATATGCGCCCTGCCTTTCAGGTCGGGCGTCTTTGACTTCGCACTGGCGGAGGGAGACCCCATATCCTATTGCGATGACCCAAGCAAGGCCGTTAAGGAGCTCAACAGGGTCCTGAAGCCCTACTCCTTCGTCCAGGCTGGCGTGGACAGCTTGTTCGCCATAGTAAGGAGACTCATGCATGAGGGCCGCATAGACGAGGCCGAGGAGGTGCTGAGAGAGGGACGCTTCATGTCTAGCTGGGGCTTTAGGTGGTGGGTCTTCACCCCGAGCAGCTTGAGGGAGCTGTTCGAGGATGCTGGCTTCGAGGTAGTCAAGATATCGGGCAAGCCGGTCCTCTCGCCCTGGAGCGAAAAGCTGAGGGAAGCCCTAAGAGACGAGGAGAAGGCCAGGAAGGCCCTGGAGCTGGAGCTCTCGGTCTGCGACGACCCTTCCATAGCTGGCGTTGGAAGCCACCTGCATATAGTGGCGAGGAAGCCATCTTAGGCCTGTCCCTAGCCCCTTCGCGTCCATGCCTCCACGACCTGCACCAGTTGATCTCATCATACTCTAAAATAAGTTAAGAAAATTATCTTTTAAACTCCTCTAATAATGTTACAAAGTAAGGAGGAGATTTTTGTCTTTCCGACTTTTTCTGAGGGAAGTCCGTGCGAGTGAGAAAATGGGGCGTAAAGGATACCGGTTTGGAAACTTGTACTTTGGCGAAAACGCGATTAATAGAATAGACTAACTGGAGCGCTTCACTTTTCAATATCAACTATAATGCTAATGAGAAATTTCGACCACGGATCTCAAACGTAGTATGGAACTTGCCTAGACCAAGTTCCATATTAAGGTTATAGTTAATTTTAATTATTTACGATATTGTGTATACTTGGATGTGAGGCCTAAATATCCTAGAATTTTGAGAATTCCTCATCCTAGCGGATTTAGGGCTGAGAGCAAGAGGTATCTTGGCTTAGAAGATCTTAGACGTCTTTTCGATGGACAAGTTTTTGTAGAGGAGAAGCTCGACGGCTCCCAATTCAGCATACAGGTCTATGAGGGAGAGCTTCTCGTGTGGAGTAGGGGGCGTTTAATAGTGGAGGGTTTCGAGCCTCTCGCTTACAGGGGGATTTGGCGCTGGATTTACGCGCATTTTCACGATTTGATGGGTTTGGGGGAGAATCTGGTTTTATACGGAGAGTGGCTTAAAGTCTTACATACAGTACCTTATGATGCGCTCCCTGACTGGGCTGTCATCTTCGACGTCTACGATTTAGAAAGGGGGCAATTCCTATGCTACGATGAAAAAGTGGAAGTTGTTAATAGTTTAGGGCTAGTTCCTCCTCCGTTACTATATAGAGGAATTATCCATTTAACCTCTAAGAGGGAGGTGGAGAGGTTTATTTCCCATCTTGCTTCCATAGCGGAGGGGAAATCCTTCTTCTCCACAGTAGCTAGGAGTATGGAGGGAGTTGTGGTTAAAAATTATGAAAAGCAGTTTTTCGCTAAGCTTATAAATCCATGGTTTGACCGTGAAATATCCGAACACGAACTCTTCGAGGAAGGCATTAAATACAATAAATTACTGTATAGTTTTTAAACAAAGTTTCGTCACAACTTTACTGTTTAAAAAGTCAGAAACCGCGATTTTCGGTAAAACGCTTAGAACTGCTAAGAGGGAAATCTATAAAAATAAACCTTCATCAATCTTCTCTCTTCCTCTTACAGCGTCCAACCAGCATGGTATCAAAAGCCTAGGTTGTTCATGGCTGACTTTATGTGAGAAAAGCCATGGATTTACTATTTCTTTGTTCAAGATGGGTTAAAACGTATTTTGAATTTTCTAGAGTATTTTTCGGATTTTAACGCGAGGAAAATATTTATAGGAGGGGGATTGGGGATTTTTCATCGGGCTCGTATCGAAGAGGTTTTTGAGTGTGCTAGATTTTGCGTTTGACGTGGTATTTATTCTTAAATTTTGCGATACTTTAGAGTGTCCCAAGCATGATTATTACCTAACATTCCTTAATATTGTGTTTTATGAGTTACCTCGCGCTGTTGGGCTTTATGCTGAAGCGGTTTATAGATGGCTAATAGAAATTGTGTTGTGTATATGCGAGTTAAGGGCATTACTTGGATTTAGATTTTTCTTTAATCTTTTTCTCGTATTCTGCCTTTAATTTCGTATAAACCTTTTTGCTTATCTTTCCTTCTCTATATAGTTTGTCTAATTTTTCTAGGTAGATATGTATTTTGGTTTCAGCTCTCCGTGGTCTTTTTATATACTTTCTTCTTATGATCTTCTTACAAACTATTAAGGTTAGCATGATTGAGAGGAATGTTAATGGAAATAGGTAGTAGCAAAGTCCGGTGATAAGGAGGTATTCATGAAATGTAGCCTCTCTCCATACACCTATGATCTCTATAGGTTCATATACCTTTACGGAAAAACCACGTATATTACCCGACTTTTCTTCATAATTATTCCTTCCCAAATTGTATATGGGCCTAATTATTATTTCATCTCTTACCATTAATCGACCGTCAGGACTCTTTTCATATCTAATACCATTACCCCACCAAAGGCCCATCCATGCTTCAATCTTAATTTTTTCTCCCTCATTAACATATTCGTAATATTCGTCGTATCGCAAATCGTTAACATGAGAGAACCTCAGTTGGTACTGTCTTCTCCACTTTAGTACAATAGTTTTTCGATTTGTTTACTTTTATACTTATTCTAGGTAAATTACTAATTGTCTTCCCATTAATTTCCCATTCTTCAAAAATATATCTAGTTCCATTACCAAGCTCTATAACTGAGTTTAGTGAGGTGATTTCTAATATTGAAAAACTAGTTACCTTAACTATTAAACTATTATTGAAGAAATTGTAAACGTTATACCATCCTTCTCTCACTCCAGTAACCTCTATACTTATCTTAGTTCCGGGTATTGATTGTAAGTGTACGTCTACTTTAGTTTCTGGAGCGTCAGTCCTATTTTCTATAGAAGACAAACCTGATTGTTGGAAAGAAATTGATTTGATAAGGCGAAAACTTTGACGTAGTAGTTATCGTGGCTTTCTGCCGCTAGCATAGTGCCGTCAGAGGTCCAGGCGACGGAGTAAGTCCACTCGTCTACTTTGTATTTCCACTGTATATTGCTACTTCTGTCGAAGATGTGTGTAGCATAGCTGCCTGCTGCTAACAGGTTTCTGTCAGGGTTTCAAACGACAGCTCGGAGTTCACCTCCCGTTTCATAAAGCCGCTGCGGCGAATATTTATATATTTTTGATAATATTGATATCTTGATATCTATGAGAAATATTTTTGTTAGGGGTATTGACGAGAATGTGTATAGGGAGGTTAAGGCTAGGGCGGCTTTGCTGGGGATTACTTTGTCTGAGGCTGTTAATATGGCTTTAAAGGAGTGGTTGAAAAAACCGGTTATAATTGAGGACTCGAGCGGAGATGTTAGGAGGATCGCGGATAGGCTTGTTGAGGAGTATTTAGCGAGGGGGGTTAAAGGTTATATTGTCGTCTTTAACAAAGGCGAGAAGCATATCGTGTGTCGTAGCCTGGACGAGGCTATTGACAGTATTAGAAAGGCCTACGTTGAGGAAAAGATATACTCTGCCGTGATTAGGGAGATAAAGCCTAGGCCTGTGGAGTTTTTAGAGATTGGGGGTGGAATGCTTGAGATACGTGGAGAAGTATGATATTTCCGTTGCTCCGCCTCAACCCTTTCTAAAAGTGAGTATAATTAACCCTATCACGAACATGAAGCTGGAGGAGAGGGCTTACGTTGATACCGGGTTTAGCGGGAGCTTAGTTATAACTAAAAACGTGTATGAGAAGTTGAAGCTAAGCTTAATCGAGGTAGATGAGGAGTATTACGCCATACACGCCGGGCATTTTATCACTAAACTCAAGCCTGTCATTGCCGTCGTCGAAATTAGAGAATTCTATCATGCTAGGAAGAAGATATTCGTCCACCCCTATATAGATAGAATACTAGTAGGGAGAGACGTGTTAAACGAACTATATATCTGTCTGAATGGTCCTAAACAGATTTTAGAACTTAAGGGTTAATGTAGCGTTTTAAATTGAAACTATTTCTATCACGCTAGGTAATTTAAATAGACCTATTAGAGAAGCGCCTTAATCTTTAATAATGTATGCACAATGGAAAGAAAAATGTATGCGCTAGAGAAAATATTTCCTAATCTTTAAATAAGTGAATAATAGTCTATTTTCCTCGAAATATAGGCGTATTTGAGGACATTATACCAAACGATATCTCAAATTGCTAGCTTGGTGCCGATGATTCTATGCAACGTGCATCGCCTAGCAACCAGCATAGCCTATCGAACTCGCGCAAAACCCTAGAGCTAGAGGCGTCCCAACAGGGTATCGAAACACTTCAATCTATCTTCACGCTCTCGCCCTGCCTATTAAGGGTCGACGATCTAATCCCCGCTTCTTTCCTTGAAGTCTTGTTATTGGTAAAGTGAAAGCCTGGATGCAATATGTTGGCTAATATCCTAGGAACGATAGAGATAAATATCTCTTTTGGTAATTTGGTTTTGGTATGAAAAAGATTACCAAATATATAAGAGGTAAAATTTATATTCCCAAGGTTATTGCCGAGGGGATAGGGTTAGAGGAGGGAGATAAAGTGGAGGTTTCTATTGGCGGGCCTAAAACGTTGATAGTGAGGTTGCTTAAAGAGACGCCGGATGAGGTTTTGGAAAAGCTCTTAGAAGAACCTTTTGAGATAGGCGTACCGGAGAAAATTGAGAGAAGGGAAATATATGAAAATCTACATTAAAGGGAGGGAATTTAGAGAAACCGAGTATTATGGTAAGAGAATATTATTGGATACTATGATCCTATGTTATGCTCATGACGTTTTAAGCCCGTACCGTGAGAAGGCGAAGTTGCTAATATTGGCTGGCCTTAGAGGCTTATATATACCGTACGTCTCGGTCCAAAATATTCTAGAGTTTTACTCTGTCGTAACTTCGAGGAAGGTCAAAAAGCCTCTATCTCCGGCTAAAGCGTCTAGAATAGCGGTTATGTATCTTTCTTCTAAAAGGATAAAGAAGCTTTACCCAAAAAACATAAAGGAGGCATTAGAATATGCGGCTGAGAATAATGTGAAGAACGGGGATGTATTTGATGTAGTACTCGCTTATACTGCTAAGGGCGAGGTAGACTATGTGTGGACTCAGAATGTTTCTGATTTTAGGAATTTTGAATTCTTTAAGGTAGAAAATCCATTGGAATTTAAAATAGAACTGGGAGAGGATAATTAAATATATTCGCGTCGAAGCTCAAGATCTCGATTACGGATTCTTTAGAGCTTTTAGCAGTATCTCGGTTAGGTACGCGATTCTAAGTCCTAGGCCTAGCTTTAGATTCGTGTAGTTTAGGTTGAAGAGGCAGAAGGGGCATGTGGTGACTAGGATCTCAGCCTTGTCTCTGGCCTGTTTTAATCTCTCTGTAGCCATGGAGATTGAGAGATTTTTAAACGCCGGTCTAACCCCAGCGTCTGCACCGCAGCATAAAGCTCTATCTCTGCTCTCTTCCATCTCTACTAATCTCCCAGAGGCTCCTAGGAGGGCTCTAGGCTCGTCGTATAGCCCGTATTCTCTGCCTAGGTGGCATGGATCGTGGTACGTGTACTTGATGTCTAGTCTCTCGAGCTTTAGTTCTCCTCTCTCGTATAGCTCGTATAGCAGGTGAACTACGTGTTTTACTTCGTATTCTCTATACTCTCGTTTGAATATCCTGTAGCAGCCGGGGCAGACTACTAGCAGCTCCTCGACGCCTTCTTTCTCGAATAACCGCTTATTTGCCTCGATTACTTCTCTCGCATCTGCTAGATCTCCGTAGTTCAGTAGAGGAGCGCCGCAGCATTCCTCCTCTCTATATAGTCTAAACTCTACTCCGATCTTCGATAGCAACTCTATCGTAGAGATCGCGATCTCTTTCGTCAAGTAGGAGGAGAGACAGCCGATGAACAACAGGAGAGGCGATTTTTTCTCGAATAGAAACTCGTACTCTGCGGGGAGCCAAGACCATCTGGCTTCTCTAGGCTTCTTCACGGAATTCCCGTATCGGAGTACGGAATCTATGATTTCGCGGTGTTGAGGGAGGGGAGCTAATCCGCTCTCGTACAGCGTTATCCTACACAACTCCATCAATTTCGGAATATCTACTCCTCTAGGACAGACTCTAGTACACATCCCGCATAGAGTACACGAGTACACGGGGATTAAGTGCTCTCTCTTCGGTTCCCCGGAGATTATCTTCGACGCCGCCTCCAGTCTAGCGCTGGGGCTGAACTCTGCCCTTCCGCTAGCTCTGTAGGCAGGACAATAGGCATAGCATATTCCGCATCTATTGCATTTAGATAGCTCCTCCAATTTCCCACCCAGTCGATCTACAGTCTGGGAGCGAGATCGGCAAAGACCAATCGCATCACCGATTAGCCTGACGTGCAGTCATCATTAATACGGGAACTAAGAGATCCTATATCTAAATATTGCTACTCTGGTAGCCACGGCTCTCCTCATTATCATCTTGTGGGGGTTTCTCTAGTACTGCTTTCTTATCGTGTCATTCCGACAGCATTTCTCGATTACTCACGCATTTGCCAGTTAGTCTTGGAGTATTTTAAAGAATGCTATGTGGCGGGCTATTTTTAAGGGCTCAGTTTTAGCTATAAGTTTTTCATCCGCCGTATAGAGTACGGTATTTAGTAGGGAGGCTAAAGCTACGTAAGAGGCGTCGTATATTGTTAAGCCTTTTCTCATAGCTATTTCAACGCTTTTCTCGGCCAACTCTCCGGTTAAATTATGGAGCGTTAATTGGAAGTCTTCTAGTGTAGCTGAGACTTCTTTAAGCTCGTCTTCTCTAAAGCCGCCAGAGTATTTAAGGGGCGTTTAAGACTTCGTAGGGGAGGATACTTGGAGCCGCTAAATCCAATACTCCCATTGCATAAGCATCTCGAAGCAGTCTCGCCTCTTTAGAGTAATCCTTTACTATAAACCATTTTACAACTACCGAGGTATCAACTACTACGTGCTTCTCTCCACCGCCTAATTTCTTCAACGCTACTCCACCCTTCGATTTTCCTGGAGAGATTCTCAGAGGCTATTACAGCTCTCTTAATTCTCTCTAAATCCTTCTTCTTCCTCTTCATCTCCTCCTTTATCTTCTCTAAAATAGCCCTTCTCACAACTTCGCTCCAATTGATATAGCTGTACTCTTCCATTTTACGCTTAATCTCCTTATCAACTCTAAAGCTCACGACTACAGACATTACAGATCGTAATATTTGTAATACAGAAGAATAAAAATTTTCTAGTAAGTAGTAAAGGAGTTATAGCGGCTCTGCTAGCTCTCACCTTTGCCGAGGTTTGCGACATTGCCATATACACCTTTAGGAATAATATCTACAATCGGCCTAGCCCTGACCGTTATTGTCTATATTGCACTTATGACTATAGGAATCTCTGCTGCTAAAGTCTGTAAGAATAAAATATGGCTGAGTTTTAAGTGGCGAGCGTCTACCTCGGCGCTGTCATATTTGGGCTCATCGTCTAGCATAGGTCCTTTACAATTCTAATTGTGTTAGAAATTTTAAGGTTTAGACCTTTATTTAATCCTCACTACTCCTACTTCAAGAGTTCTGGCGTAAACCTCCCAGTTTAAACATTTCGAAGCCATCCTAGCGGCCTTTAATACATCCTCTAATTCTGCTCTTTTCATTCTCCTATATTTCTCGTTTAACACGGT
>Ga0190366_1000419_pt1 | contig 10072 bp, 7 predicted proteins | sample 487218910_MG_FD_169990 | JGI IMG/M metagenome (GOLD analysis project Ga0190366, IMG submission 169990) | Hydrothermal vent microbial mat bacterial communities from Southern Trench, Guaymas Basin, Mexico - 4872-18-9-10_MG | ecosystem: Environmental > Aquatic > Marine > Hydrothermal vents >...
CCCTCCTCGTAGTTCTGGATAAATTCGGGGTCAAGGGCTTCGATAAAGGGGAGTTCGAGGAAGCAGTCCAAGTTTTAGCGGAAATGGGGAAGGAGCTGGCCGAGGAGGCTCAGACAGCGAAGCAAGCCCAGGAGCTAGCTGAGAAAATAATGGGTAAAGTGCCTTTAATCTACGGCTACCTCCCCTACTACTCTACAGCTTTCCGATTTAAAACTCAGCTAAACGAAAACGCTAAAATCCACGCTTTCTCCGCGGAGATTCCCGAGATGTTCCACAACGAGATAATGGGTTGGGAAGGCCCTCTAGCTGCCAACTACTACCCTATATTCCTGAGGGGTAGGGAAGAAGACGACAGGCTAAAAATTAGAATAGAATACATGAAGGGGGTTCTAGAAGAGCTCAACATAGAATACGCCGAGTTGAAAGGGAGAGGAGAAGGAAGGCTAGCCAACCAGCTATCCTTCCTATACTTGGCCGATTCGACCTCATACTTCTCAGCGCTGCTAAATAGGATAGACCCAACGCCCGTAGGTTTGATCTCAAATCTTAAAAAAGTTTTAAGAAAAGAACAGAAATAATTAGAAGAAAAACAAAAATTTTAGCTTTCTTTAGGCTTTAATACGAATTTTCCTACAGCAACGCCTACGACTAAGCCTATCACTAGCCCTACGATAATGCCAGTGTTCATACCGGCGGAGTAGCCCTCGCTCTTACCGGCTTCAAACCGCTCAGCGGCAGTTTTCTCAATCTGAGCCTGTAGCTCGGCTATCTGAGCCTGTAGTTTCGTAATCTTCTTCTTAGCGTCGCTTAACTCCGTCTCCAGAGATTTCACGTAAGGCTCTACCTCGGTAATCTTCAGAGGTGCTTCTTTCACGGAGGGTATGACTACGTCATTAGAGGCAACTGCGACTCTCAAGCTGAACAAGCCGCTCTTCTCAATCTTCATCGGTATCTTGATTGTATCCTTGTCGACGACCTCATACTCCTCAGTACTCAACACTATGTTGCCAGCGGAATCAACGACTAGCGCGGAAACTAGGCCTAAATCGTCCGTGGTAATACCGCTAATATCGACGGTTACTTCGAAGCTCAAACCTGACATCGCGGCCTCAGGCACGTTCACCTTGGTTATCTCGGCTTTCTTCATCTTAGCGAACTCGTCCCAGTATCCGACAGGCCACGGATAGTCGGGGTCTCTCCAAGCTTCTAACTCCATTCTCATAGCTACGAAGTCGACCTTAGTGACGTAGAACGCACCGTTACCTATAATCGCGTGGTTGTACTTCTCTATGAACGCTATAGCCTTGTTGTATCTGTCCGTAGCGTCGGCTATGGATATTAATCCTTTGTCGGCAAGCTGTTTCAGGCAGGCAGGTACCTTACTCTTGCTGGCTGCCCCGGCAAGGAACTCCTTTATAGAGTTGGCGTGTTCGGAGTTTCTCTCGTCAATTCTTGGAGCTACTTCTTCGGCAGTCCAGCTGTAGGCTCCAGATATCACCAACTGCTCTTCAGCCCAGAAGAGGTGCCACGGCATGCTGGTGAATACAGAGGCCATGCCGGCGATCTCGGTCGGGTCGAAGTGCCAGTAGTCTATGTAAACCGCCACGGTCTTATCGTCAATAATTTCTATGCCTCTGATCTGGCTCGCGAAGCTTATTAACTCAGGCGATTTAGCCTCATCGTAGGTCGGGTCGGTATCGTTTACTTTGACGGACCACTGCCAGTTGAAGTATAGGTTAAACATTACGTCAGCTAGGCTTTCCTTGCTGCCGTCGTGGAACGATGGGAACTTAAAGGTGAACGTAACCTTGCTCTTAGCCTTAGTGGCCTTAGCCTTCGCCTTAGCTAGGTCTGCGTCGTAGAAGTTGGTTAGGAAGTCGTCGGAGAGCTTTGATGGGCTAACCCACTTGTTCTGGAACGGATCCCATACCAGCGCCGTGTCGGGGACGTCGAGAGCGCCCTCGGGGCCTTTAGTATCTACTTTAAACTCAGTACAGACGGGTATTACCTTACCGTTGTGCGGGTGTCTGGCGACGCCGTCCTCATAGGTGGCGTGCCATATTATGTGAGTGTACCAGTCGTCGTTAGCCCAGTTCCAGGGCTCGGTCTCCGTCACGTGAACCATGGCGATGGTTAGGGTGTCGGTGCCTTCCATGGCTGCGGTCGTGAAGAACCATCTGTTACCAGTGCCGTAGCCGAAGTCTATAACCGGGTTAGACACCTTAGCGCTTATGAAGTAAGCCTCGGCTAGGTTAGCTACGAAGATTCTCACAGACTTGGCGATGCCGACCTCGCAGATGACTCTCAGAGCCTCGTTCCTCTCCTCTATGCTCTTGTACTTGCCGTCTCCTAGGATTCTAGCTACCTTGTTTAACGTCATCTTCTTGCCGAGGTAGGTGACCTCGACCTTGCTACCGTCGAAGGCGGAGGGGGTTCCGAATTGCCATTGCCAGTACTCGGTGGTGTAGAAGAATATCGGATCCCAGTCGTTATACCTGGAGAAGCCTCCGCCCCAACCCTCAGTGTAGAAGTGCCATTCAAGCTTGAACGGGTCGCTCAGGTAGACTATCGGTATGAGCTCTCTGAAGGTTCCATACTTCCTCTCAACGGTAAATCCCGCTTTTTCAAGTTGGTTTGCAAAGTATTCTCCCATAGCCTTTCTTCTGGGGTCGTCGCTCCTGATCAAGCCTATTATCTTGACCGGTTCGTCGCCGAAGTACCACTTGCCGTCCTTCTTCGTTATCTTCCCGGCCCAAATCCCCGTTTCGTTAGCTTCTTTCATTCCTTCTTCGATCAACCTGATGGCGTAATCTTCGTCGTATTTGATGCTATGCTTCAGTATGGCCGGGAGGATTACCAGGAAGTCGGGCGCGAACTCGCTTATAGCGGTGTACATTGGCTTTCCTAGACCTCCTAGAACTTGGCTCACATACCACTCTCTGTCTATGAGGAAGTTCATTGCATATCTTACTTTCTCAATAGCGAACGGGTTAAACACATCAGGTTCAGATTCGTTAAAAGCGGGATTTAGTATAAAGCTGTGAATACCCGAGGGGGCTAGGAAGAACTTAACTCTCGGGTCGTCCTTATATTTCTCGAAAGCTTCCTTTGAGGCGCCCCATACGAAGGCGGCCGCTTTGCCTTCAGCTACGTCCAGCATCGCGGCCTCCCAGTTCTCGCCATACTCGACGAAGACTAGCTTGTTTGCCCTAGCTCCCTTCTCCTCAGGAGCGGCAGTCACAGAAGTTATCGGGTTAATCGCTGCAGCTATTGCTAGGAGGAGAACTATCGTTAACAGGAGGCTTCCGATTTTTATTTTAACCATTTTTCTCCACCTTCCTTAAGTACTTCAATTTTACAATATTTAAGTCTTTCCCTATCCTACACTAAAATTATTTTTGTTAAATCTATGGTTTCATTTGATGATATGTTCGGTTTTTTAGAACTAGGTTACGAATGATTAAAAGGGTTTTCTTAATGTCTGTTTTCAAAAAAGGTCTAGCTGTTATCCATTAAAGTATTCAGGAGTAGCCTTTTACAGAAATTTTGGTGAAACCAAAGCGGTAGACTATGAAGTAGATGAGCCCTTTCACGGCGAGCCCAGCGCCTATTAGGGAAGTTAACAGGCATAGAAGGCTTAAAAAGTTGAAGTAGAAAGGCTTCGTGTAATATGTGAAATCTAATTCTAAGCTTAAATCGCAGTGTCTGGTCGAGTTTAACACCAGCATTAATTTAGATAAGTGGGAATCTATGTTTACGAAACCCGCGCTATAGCCTTTCGTGAAGTTTAACTTTTCACACCAGAAGCTAGCCTCATCCCCATTAAAAAAGACTATATACATATCGAAATTGGAGGAATTGCTGGATATGACTACGTAATCCATATAAGCTACATAGTCTTTTGGTACATCGGTTATGTTGTGGTAGACGGGCTTGGTGGCGGTAAGCGTATAGTTGATTGTATGATGCCTTCTGCCTATAGAAATGTACGGGTAGGATATCAGGAAGATGGAGAGTATTATCGAGGAGAAGAGCAACAGAAAGCCTAAAAATAGATATTTACGCGAGGTTTTTCTTATTTGCTCTTTCCGATAATCCCTTTCCACGTTAAGCTCTCTCATAGTATTTTGCGTATAGCCAGCACGCGACTTGATGACCATCTTCAACTTCCACTGGAGGAGGCTCTTTAGTCCTACATAACCTCCTAATAGATTCGGGAGCTTCGTCGTACTTGACGCAGCGGTTTCTAAATCTACACCCTGAGGGCAGGTTTACGGGACTTGGAACCTCGCCTTTTATAGGTACCTCTTTCAACTTCAGTCTGTTACTGGGGTCAGGCTCCGGCACGGCGGCGATTAGAGCTCTAGTATATGGGTGTAGGGGATTCTCGACGATGCCGTCGGAGGATCCTAGCTCTACTATTTTGCCGAGATACATGACGGCTATGCGGTCACAGAAATACCTAGCCGTGCTCAAGTCGTGGGTTATGTAAAGGTAAGTTAACCCGTGCTTCCTCTGGAGCTCACGTAGGAGCTGTAGAATTTCCGCTCTTATGGAGAGATCCAGCATAGAGACCGGCTCGTCCGCCACTATAAACTCGGGGTTTAGGACTAGAGCCCTAGCTATGCATACTCTCTGTCTCTGTCCTCCGCTTAGCTGGTGGGGGAAGCGCCAGAGGAAGTCTTCCACGGGGGTGAGCTTTACCTCTTCCAGTAGTTTAGCTACCAGTTCTACTCTTTCCGCAAAAGTACCTATGTTATGTATCGTTAACGGTTCTGATACTACTTCGTATACTGTAAAGCGCGGGTTTACCGAGGCGTAGGGGTCCTGAAATATCATACTAGTCTTCTTTCTAAAGCCTTTCTTCAACTCTTTCTCCGGCACCGAGGTTATGTCTGTTCCATCGAAAAATATCTTCCCGTCCGTAGGCTTTAGAAGCCTAAGAATTAGACGTCCTGTAGTGGTCTTTCCACAGCCGGACTCCCCGACGAGGGCGAAGGTTTCCCGCCTATATATCTCGAAGGATATTCCATCGACGGCTTTAACGAAGATTCGTTTCTTTCCGAAAATTGAGGTGAAAAACCCGGCTTTAACCGGGAACCACTTCTTCAGATTTTCCACCTGAACTATCGCCTTATCGTCATCCACCTTTATCACCTCCTGGAATAGAGCCAGCACGCCACCATGTGGCCTGGCTCGACCTCCACTAGTGGGGGCTCTTCCTTATCGCATAATCCTTTAAAGCCGCTCCGCTCCTTGAACACGGGACATCTTGGATGGAATCTGCAACCGGGTGGCGGCGAGACGAGGTCTGGCGGCGCTCCAGGTATAAACTCTAGCTTCTCGATTTTCTCCCTTAGCCTTGGAACTGCTTTAAGTAGTCTCTGGGTGTAGGGGTGTTTAGGAGTGAGGTAGATTTGCTCGGATGTTCCGTATTCGACTATTTTACCAGCGTACATGATCGCGACCTTATCCACTATCTCCGATAGAATGCTCAAGTCGTGGCTTATGAATATTAAGCTCATTTTCTCCTGTTGTTTGAGTTTTTTCATCAAGTTTATGATTTGAGCTTGGACGACGACGTCTAGAGCAGTTGTCGGCTCATCGGCTATGACAAGCTTAGGCTTCAATATCAGCGACATAGCTATGACTGCCCTCTGTCTCATACCTCCGGATAACTCGTGGGGGTAGCGATCTACTACGTGCTCGGGTAAGCCCACGAGCTTTAATGCCTCAACTACGTATTTACGCGCCTCTTTATAGGTCATGTCCTTGTGGTAGACTAGGGGTTCAGCGAGTTGTCTCCCCACGGTGAGCACGGGGTTTAGTGAGTTCATGGCTCCCTGAAATATCATAGAGACTTTAACCCACCGGTAGTTCTTCCTCACCCAGGGCTCGGGCCTATCAGTTACATTAACCCCCTCGAACTCTATCTTCCCGCCGACAATCTTGCCCGGTCTAGGTATGCAGGTGAGGATAGCATAGCCTAGTGTGCTTTTTCCACAACCGGATTCTCCGGCTAAGCCTAGAGACTCGCCCGGGTACAATTTTAGGGATACGTTGTCAACCGCCTTTACAACTCTTTTTTCGCTGATTATGAAGTAAGTCTTTAACCCCTCTACATTCAACAAGGGCTCCATACTCCCTACCTAATACCTCAACTTCGGGTTTAGGATTTTATCAACCGCGACGCCTATCATGGCAAACGAAAGCCCCACAAGGGCTATCAAGAGGCCTGGAGGTATAACCCACCACCAGTACCCGCCTAGAGTAGCTCCATGGATAGAGGCATCGTGCAATATCTGCCCCCACGTGGGCAGAGTTGGATCGCCAAGCCCTAGATAGCTTATACCGGCCTCAATTAATATGTAGTACGGGACTCCTAAGACGACTAGGTAAAACGAGTAGGGAAGCACTTGCGGCAGTATGTGCTTGAACAAGATCCACCTCGTAGAGGCGCCGGCCACCCTAGCAGTTTCTATGTAAGCCGCTTCCCTAATTTGGAAGACCATGGCCCTAATAGTCTTTATGCCTCCAGTCCAAGTGAAGAGCACAAGCAAGCCTATAATAAGCCAGATGTTCGGGCCAAAAGTCATCGCACATAAGATTAGGATGGGGAGCAGAGGGATGCTCGAAACTATATCCACGATCCTTTGCATGATTTCGTCAATATATCCTCCGTAGTACGCACTTACCATGGCGTAGGTCACGCCGACTATCGTCGTCAACAGGGAGGTTAATATACCTATGAGTAGGGCTATGGGGAACCCCCAGAGCAAGCCGAGGAACAAATCTCTCCTGAAGCTATCCGTCCCCATTAAACCATAAGCGTTAGCGTACAGTATCAATTTCGCCCTATCAACTTCAACTTCGCCTTCAAAAGTCGAGACTCTTATCGTGAAAACATACGAGCCTTTCAAGGGCTTAGCAGTCTTCGGACTCCACATATCCGGAGATTTCTCCCCGAATAGGAGGCAAAGGTTATTCACGACATCAGGGCTTTTCTCTATGCCGAAGTGGTGTACTAGTATTCTCGCGATCTCGGAGTTTCTCTTGATGAATAGGCTTATCGCGCTTTTGTTCATCCTCTCGGTTATGCTCTCAGTTTTATCGTATATGACGATCTCCTCCTCGTCAGGTCTATAAACGGAGATGATTATTCTGACTATACTGGTGTTGAACGTGGATATCTCCAGATCTAACCTAGCGTCTGTTGGAAAAGCGTCGGATTCGTAGTAGTAGGTTATGACGGCTTCCTCCTCCCCCTCGGGGAACTCCTTTTCTATTATTGTGTGCGGGAAAATGGGCTCGCCCGTTATCTTAAACCACCACTCCGGGGGTACAAGCTCGGGGTATTCATTCCAAGCCTCTGGGCTATGCCATCTCTTAGGGAGGTCGCTCGGTACTATTGTATTTGAAACGACTAGTATGGATATTATAGCGAATATTATCAGTAGCACTATTCCGGACATCCCCAACTTACTGTGTTTAAAGTCTTCCCAGAATAGCCTGAGCTTTACCCACTTAGTCTTACGGTAGAGCTCCATATACCTTTTAGCTCTTTCGCTCATCTTATCTCACCCCGTTACACCCGTTGTTATACGAACTCTCGGGTCTAGAATGCCGTAGAGCACGTCTAGCACCGCTAGTGTTATTAAGTAAACTAGCAGAGATAAGTAAACTAGGCCTAGCACCACTGGGGTATCGTTGCCAGCTATAGCTTCCCAATAAAGCAGTCCCATGCCAGGCCACATAAACACGGTCTCCGTGATTATAGCTCCGCCAAACAAGCTCCCCGTAATGCTCAATAAGACGGTGGTTATTATAGGCGGGGCGGCGGCTCTCAGTACATGTTTATAGATTACATCGCGCTCCGGAAGTCCCTTAGCCCTAGCGACGAAGACGAAATCCTCTGTCATCGTTGTTAAAACTATGTTTCTCATAAGGTATACTTCGGCGCCTAAGCTTACCACCGTGACCGTGAAAAGCGGCAAGGTCATGTAGTACAGCAAGTTACCTAGATAGCCTATAAACTCAGAAACATTGCCGATGGGCGGGGGGCGGGCAACTACTGCTTTAATCTCTACCGGTGGCGGGAATAGATGCAGGAAGTAGACGAAAACTAGGACCAGTATCATTGCTAGCCACCACATAGGCAGGCTATTCCCTACCAGCGCGTAGATTATAAAGGATACATCCAGGAGAGATCCAGGCTTTCTTGCGCACGCTAAGCCTATAATGAGTCCTAGCACTACCAGGATAATCGTTGAAGAAGTGAACAGTAGGACCGAGAAGGGGATTCTCTCGAATATTATATCTGATATATTCCTGGTGCCTCTAAACGACCTGATGAGATGAGATCTACCAAGCCTAAACACTAGCATATCAAAAACTCTCTTAGGCAATCGTTCATACCACGGTTTATCTAATCCCTCCCGTTTTTTGATTACTTCTAGTTGCTGGTTAATCCACTCTTCCGGAGATATACCCTTCGCCTTTAAGCTTTCGATAAGTTTGGGGTCACTTCTAAGCCTAGCGTTCAGCGTTTCTCTCCACATATCTATTAGTGCTTGATCGGCTATCGGAGCCATAACTGCATAGGTTAGAGAGAGGACTATTAGCAGCACTAGCACGTAGTTTATTATCCTTGTTATTACGTATCGTTTTATACTACTCATTTAAACACCTTTACATTTTTCTAATCTAGCTTCTCTTGCCTATGAAAAGGCATACGGGAATATAAAAGCATTATGTTATAAAGAGAAAATCATCCATAAAGGTCTGCTAGTTTTCAGATAAATCGAATTTTTGCTAGGATAAAGTCCAACTTATTCTTATCCCAGCATTTAAAAACTATACTCGGTAGTTTGCAAAACATTATTGTATTTTGCCACAAAGGCTATCACTAACATTATGAGAAGAAGCACGACTATGACTGTTAAAATTCCTTGTTATTCATTAATACGCATATATTATAATAAATATATTAAGGACGATAATACTCTTAAACCCTTAAAAGTTTGTTTTAATGCTCTATAGCTATAGTCGGTGGAGGCCAAATGGCCAATATTTCTTGGCTAGGCAAAAGTTCGAGTTTCTGACTCGCAGGCAATCCTAGAAGCATTTCTAGTAGCTTAGGTCTAGTTGGTCTAAGTTCTCTAATAGGAGCGGTCTCGGGGAGCCCGGCTAATCGCCTTGCCTCGTTTATGGCGTCATCAAAGGTGCCAATTTCATCTATGAGCCCTAGCTCTAGAGCCTTGCTCGCCGTGTAAGGTCTACCGCTGAATATCTTCTCGCTCTCCACCTCTCTGTGTTTTAACACTCTTTGTTTAAATATCTCGAAGAACTCTGATATCATCTCCTCGTAAACTTTAGCATCTTCTTCGGTCATTTCCCTGAAGGGAGAGCCTACGTCCTTTAGCTTGCCGGACTTAAAAGTGTAGACTTCTACTCCTAACTTATCCATTAATCCCTTATAATTTATAACTAAGGCGTAAACGCCTATCGCGCCAGTTAAACTACTGTTGCTGGCTATAATCTCATGAGCGGGTAGCACCGCCATATAGGCTCCAGAAGTGCCGTAGTCAGCTATGTAAGCGACTACGGGCTTCTTCTCAGCCAGCTTTTTAACAGCGAAGTAGAGGGCTTCTGAGGCGGCGACAGAACCTCCGGGGCTGTTCACGTATAATACAACAGCCTTTATTGCCGGGTCTCGCTCGGCCTTTTCCATTAACTCCACGTAATCCTCAACTCCAAAGAGAGGACCAAGGATACTATACTTGGAAGAGGTAAAGGCTAAGGGTCCCTCGATTTTGATTAGGGCTACCTGTCCCACTGCCTTGAAGCCGCCCATCATTATTTTAGGGAGTATGAATATCGCGGCTATGGAAGCTAGGGCTATAACGACGATTATAAAGACGGCGGCTATTATCAGCAATTCCTTCTTGCCTAATTTTGTTCCTCCTATATTCAACTCCATAGACTCACCTAGTTCCACGAATATTTGGACTAGTATATAAATCAAAGCTCTCGTTTAACTTCTGCCAAGGAAAGCTCGGGAGATAAGTCCGGG
>Ga0190366_1000427_pt1 | contig 10013 bp, 10 predicted proteins | sample 487218910_MG_FD_169990 | JGI IMG/M metagenome (GOLD analysis project Ga0190366, IMG submission 169990) | Hydrothermal vent microbial mat bacterial communities from Southern Trench, Guaymas Basin, Mexico - 4872-18-9-10_MG | ecosystem: Environmental > Aquatic > Marine > Hydrothermal vents >...
GAGTATTGTAGCACGTATACTCTTAGCTTCATCACTACACAATATATCTATTTCAATAGGAAACCTTGGATGTACAGCTTTAAGAGTGTTTTTATCTATAGCCTCAATCTCCCACGGAAAATCAACAAGATTTTGTGCATTAGGCGTACCTTGTACAAGCCATTCTTTAATCATTTTAAGGGCTTCATTACATGATGTCAAATCTATATACACCCTCATGGAGAATATAATGTCTTTAATATATAAAAGAATTTCTTGATAAGATAAAACATATTTCTACATACTATTACAAACTTCATCAATAAGCTTTTCTAAAGCTTCTAATGGTTCATAGCCTTCATTAAATACTAGATCATACATCCTACTATAATGGTTAGAGACCTCGTCATAGTACTGATCAAGTTCACTCCACGGAGGCTCTATTAAAGAACCCTTACCGACACCAGGACAATACCTATCAACATAAATGATATCACGTTTGCTAGGACTAACAGGTAGAAACGGATATAATCTACACCTCAATGGACGGACAGGATATATTGAACAAGTTGGAAGACCGTTTTTGAATTCTAGAAACGCACATTTACCATCACCCATCCCCCTTAATGCTGGTACGGCAATCATATCGGCAATAATAGCAATAATGTATTTTCCACGCAACTCTCTCCAATCAACATTAAGGTATCGAGCTATACGGCATACATCGTAAGCTGTTAAAGCTACATTAGGTCCACTACTACAACAACGACCACTACGAATACAGCCATAACGTATCTTATCACCATGTTTTAGTGTGATGTATTTTCCAGTCATTTTCTTAAAACACCGTCTACATATACTGTATCCATGAACTTTATCAATATACCTTTATTAATTTATATCTTTATATAGCGTATGGATACCAATGAATTATAACTATATTGAATAATTCATTGTTTAAATAGTAAAGATATTTAGGGAGAGCTAATGATAAAATCCTACAGAATACCTATGTATTGAGGAAAAGATCTATATGAGAACCTCTATAATTATAGCAGTAATGTTTATAGCAATAATATTAGCTATGCATTCTATTACTCTATATGCTTTTAATAATGTAGAACCTAGAATTCTTATATATGGTATTGATTATTGCCATAGTTGTATAAGTTTTAAGAATTTTCTAAGCAGTAATGGATTTGATTATGAATATCGCGATCTAACTAATGATACATATTCTAGGGAATATCTTGAAATCACTATGTTAATAACAAATAGTTCTGAACTAAGCATAAATGATATAGTAATACCATTAACAATAATATATGATATAAATGGATATCCTGTGGCTATAATTATAGGGGATATTGAGGATCGTGGCCTTATCAAAGATCTTTTGACGAAAATTTATAATGGGAGCATCCTTATAGTGACTGAGACGAGAGTTTTTGAGCTAAGATCCCATAGTCTTGAGGATAAGCTTCGACAATTAATAGGTTTACATGAATCAAATGATGTTATTTCTCCAATAAACTTTATACCATTAATGTTGGGCTTGGCTTTGGCTGATTCAATAAATCCTTGTGCTATATCTACAACTGTACTTCTAGTTATTACATCGGCTGCTATAGGTTTTATTGGCAAAAAGAAATATCTTCCAGTAACTTCGTTTGTAATTGGAGTTTACCTAGGTTACCTTCTCTTAGGTTTTCTTGTATCATATATTATATCATTATTCAATGTCCTATTATTCATTGTTTTGGGATTAGCATTAGCTATTATAATAAAGGATTTAATAGAGCTGGTTAAAGGGAAGTACAAGGGAATAGAATGTACAGATAGAGACTGCCTACCTTCATTTATATCTAAATTACCTATACATGTAACACCCATAGCATTAGCTGGATTTGGCATGATCGTTTCATGGACTTTTATGTCGTGTTCAGCAGCTCCATACTTTATTTTTTTATCATACATAACAATGTATATAAGCGATGTTTTCATTAGAACAATATATTTAATGATCTATTGCTTAATCATAATATTACCGTTAATAATTGTTGCAATTTTACCCATTGAAAAGATCCTTGGATTACGGAGGATTAGTAGAATCATACTCATTAAAGATATATTATTAACTATAATTGTTATCTACATACTTTACAATTTACTTCTTTCAATGGGTATTATATAAAGTCTTAATAATCGTATTAACTATTGAACTTTGATCTCGAGAAAACGTTGGGTAATATTTAGACTAACTCTATAAAAACTCGTTATAAATCCTATCATATTTTCGGGTGTGAAATGTAGATGAGAGACGTTGTTATAGACACATCTTTATTATGTGAAATAGCTTATAAGGAAGCCAGAGATCTTGGTGAACTTCTAGGAGTTAATACTAATCTTATTAATGAAGTTGGGAGAAAAAGCTGTGAAATTTTAGAGAAATATTCTGAAATAGATCCTCGTGATATAGTTAGAGCTATATATCATATTCTACTAAAAAAGAATTCACAACTTACTATGAGGAGAAGAACTATATTGTCTAATCCAAGTTTATCTTGGCTAGAATTAGTTCCTATAGTCTATAAATATATTTAGTCTTCTCTTGATAAAGTATTTATTTGCCTTAAGCTTAATTATTTTAATAGTAATCGGTATTACCGATGTGATCGATCATGCCTCCTTTTAGACGAGTTCTTGTAACAGGACCTCCACTTAATGGTAGGGATGAATATTTAGAGAAAGTTGTTGAAAAATTAAAGAATCTTGGAGTAATAACCAGGATCTACAAAGTATTTGATTATATGAGAATCGCTGGGAAGCAACTAGGCCATCCAAATATAACTAAGGATAATATTCTTGACTTACCAGAGCCTTTATTGCGAGAGCTAAGAGCTAGAGCACTTAATTTAATAGATAGTGAAATACGTAATGACAGAAATACCATGGTTCATATTATTTCAACACCAAATGTATTTATCGTGAGACCCCACGGTTTAATAACTACTCCAATAACTTATGGTATAGACTATGATCTTGTTGAGACATATATTGATCCGGATATTGTGATAGTAACATTAGATGATCTTGTAAAGGTTAGGGAAAGGATTAAGAGAGATCCGGTTTGGAGTAGAAGAATTGTAAATCCAAGTCTTGAACTCGTAGCTAATTGGAGGCAAGAAGCTATCAATAATGCTCTTAGGATTATGAAGCTATACTATGAGAGAACCGGGAAGCATCTAAGAGTAATACAGTTTTCAGTAAATCATCCTCCAGAGATCATGGCTGAGCTAATAAGGAATGTTAAGCCTAGAATTTATATGAGCTATAATATGACCGGATTACCTGAAGAAAGCTTTAACAATGTTATGAGATTTTACAATAAACTCTCTAAATACTTTGTAGCATTCGATCCTGGAACAATAAGGGACTGGGAGATCATTAGTGGCTATGATGAGATTCTCGAGAGCGGGGAAAAAGAATATGTTGTAGAAGCCTATGGGCAAAAATATGTATTGAGTATAGAGGAAATTGAGAGAGCTATCGATCTTATAAGAGCACAAGTTGTATCACGTGATTTTAACTATGTACATAATGCCGACGCTATAGTTGTTTATCATCATGCTCCGTATCCATCTTATGGTGTTATGGCAGAAGTTATTGAAGCCTCAAGGATTGGGAGACCAGTATATGTATTATATCCATATAGGAAGAGACTCAGTCCATTTTTTGAACACTATGTCTATAGTTCATATCGTGGCGAAGAAAGAATAGTATCCTATAGAAACTATCCAGTAAATGAAATAGAAGAACTAGAGGATATACTAATAAATAAAATGGTTAATGATGCATGCAGTAATCGATGGACCACATGGAGTCCAGTCAAGGAATATATTGAGCAATACTGTATATAATTTAGAAATTTAGACATTTTCCTCAATATATAATAGGTCTTCTAAACTTAGCCTCCAACCCATTGATCCAATTATCTCTATTAAATGTTCCATCTTCTCAGCTTTAGGAATAGCAACTACTCTAGAATGGGATATGAGGTAATTCAAGGCTATTTGAATAGGCGTCTTGTTGTATTTCCTACTTAGTTCCTTTATAATACGTAAATGCCTTACACGGCCTCTTTCTAACGGAGTATATGCTTGAATAGTTATATTATTCCTAATACAGTATGGTAATAGGTCTTTCTCAATACTTCTTTCAAGAACACTATAATGTACTTGATTAACGACGATATCTGCTTTCCTTGTATAACTAAGGGCTTTTCCAAGATCTATTAAATCAAAGTTGCTTACACCAATATGTCTAGATAAACCCTTAAGGTACACTATTTCAAAGTTCCTTATCTGGATCTCTATAGGTAGTGATGGATTTGGCCAATGAATAAGAAAAAGGTCTACATAGTTTACGTTAAGTCTTTTAAGACTGGCTTTTGCAGCCTTAAGTACTTCGTCTTCTGAAATAAGATGATGTGGAAGCATTTTTGTTGTAATGAAAATGTTTTCTCTACCAATATACTTGATTAATTTCCCGACAAATTCCTCAGCTCTACCATTATCATACATTTCAGCTGTATCAATATTATCTATACCGTGTTCAATGGCATAGGAATACGTCTTAAAAGCTCTATTATAGTCTTTAATGGCCCAAGTGCCTAGGCCTATTGCAGATACGTATTCTCCTGTTTTCCCAATCTCTTTCCTATCGTTGTAATCTATTTCAAAAATATTAATCACCAGATTTTTATATTAGTAGGATTCATTTATAACTAATACACATTTGACTATGTCTCTGTTCATAGATACATTTTTAGCATAAGAATAACCCAGTTATATAGTTCTTATAGAATTATGGAAATTAGCTTTACCTATAGAAAATTATTTTATCTTTATGCAGTAATCACATATTATAGACATAATAATTGTGGCTTGTAATGGTGCTAACATTGAGTGTTCTAAAGACTAAGTCTAAATATAGACCCATATTTTATCCAGAACTCTGTAAAGGATGCGGAATATGTATCGATGTGTGTCCAGTAAAGATGCTAGAATTTTCTCCAGAATTTAATGAAAAAGGCTATCATTATCCAAGGATTAAGGATGGAATGGAAGATAGATGTATTGGATGCCGTTTATGTGAACGATATTGTCCTGACTTAGCAGTTTATGTCGAGGTGAAGAAAGAATGAGTAAACTCTTAAAACCAGGTACTTATTTTCTCGAAGGAAACATAGCTTGTGCAGAGGCAGCATTACTTGCAGGATGCCGATTCTATGCTGGTTATCCAATAACTCCTTCAAGTGAGCTAATGCATCATATGGCTCGTAGAATGCCGGAAGTTGGAGGAGTTTTTATTCAAGGAGAAGATGAGATAGCCTCCATAATGATGGCTTTAGGTGGATCTGCTGCTGGATTAAAGTCTATGACAGCAACTAGTGGTCCTGGATTATCTCTTATGCAGGAGAGTATTGGTTTAGCAGCTATGCTTGAACTACCGGTTGTTATTGTTGATATACAGCGTGCAGGCCCATCAACAGGTATTCCCACACTTATGGGACAAGGAGATATTATGCAAGCTAAATGGGGTAGCCATGGAGACTATGAAGTTGTAGCGTATCTACCTTCTACTCCGCAGGAGCTATTTGATATAACTATTGAGGCGTTCAATACTGCTGAAGAATATCGTGTCCCTGTTATTGTTCTTGCTGATAAGATTATTGGCCAGATGTATGGTAGGATAAAGGTGCCTGATCATTCTGAGATAAAGCTTATTGAGAGAAAAAAGCCGGCTATTCCTCCAGAGAAGTACATGGAGTACCTACCATATGATTCTAGAGAACTCATACCCCCATTTGCAGCTGCTGGCGATGGCTATAGAATTCACATGACTGGCTTAATGCATGATGATCGAGGATATCCGAATCTTTCTCAAGAAGCTAGCTGGAAACTTGTTACAAGGCTCGTCCGTAAGATCAGAGAGAATGCTAGAAAAATTGCTAAGTGGGAGGAACATTGGATTGATGATGCAGAATATTTGATTGTTGCCTATGGTAGTGTATCTGGGCCTGTAAAATATGCTACTAAGAAGGCTAGAGAGGAAGGCTATAAAGTAGGGCTATTTAGGCCATTGACTGCATGGCCGTTCCCGGGATGGAGGATTGAGGAGCTAGATAATAGTGATGTTATTAAGAAGTTTATCGTGATCGAGGTTAACATGGGACAGATATACCATGTAGTGCGTGAGTATGTTAGGAATGCTGAAGTAATCCATGTACCAGGCGCTCCCGGGTACTTGCCCGAGCCTCAGAGAATTCTTTCATATATTAAGAAGCTCTGTAGGTGATGGATATGGTTAAAGAGCTTCCTCCCGCATATAAAGATATTGAGCCATTGATACGTATTGAGAGATTACCGACTATATGGTGTCCTGCATGTGGACTAGGTATAATATTAAAACTCTATACTAAGGCTATTGTTAAATCCGGTATTCCTCCCGAGAAACATGTTATTGTATCTGGTATTGGATGTACTGGCAGAATGGCTGGTTATGTACGTGTCGATAGCTATCATGTCACTCATGGCCGTGCAATACCTTTTGCCGTAGGAATTAAGATGGCTAAGCCATGGCTAACTGTTACTGTGATCAGTGGCGATGGAGATATCGTTAGTATTGGCGGTAATCACTTCGTACATGCAGCACGTAGGAACCATGACATAACAGTTATTGTTGTAAATAACTATATTTATGGCATGACGGGTGGACAGTCCAGTCCAACAACACCTAGTGGATCAAAGACTATGACTTCTCCATTTGGCCATATAGAAGAGCCATTCAATATACCATATCTAGCATATGCTGCTGGCGCATCATATATTGCAAGATGGACGGTATTCCATGATATACAGCTCCTAAATTCTATATTGAAAGCATTTAAGACCAAGGGCTTCTCAGTAATTGAGGTACTAAATCCGTGTACTGTCTTTAGTTATAGAAACAATATTGATATGCTAGAGCTAATTAGATACTTTAGGACAAAAGCGATTGTTAAACGAGACGTTAAATTCGAGGATCTAAGAATAGAATTTGGTAAACCAATAATTATAGGTGAATTCCTACATAGGACAGATAAACCAAGTTTTGAAGAAAAATATCTTGAATTGAAAAAGAAGATTGGAGGAGGATAATGTATGTCTAGATACGAGTTTGTAATTGCCGGACTCGGTGGACATGGCATTATATTCATGGGCCGTATACTTGGTTATGCAGCCATATTAGCTGGTAAAGACGCAGCCATGACAACATCATATAGTCCGGCACAACGAGGCGGATGGTCTAAAGCATACATCGTCGTATCTGATGAGCCTATTGCTTATCCAGTAGTGTCTGAGGCTAATGCCTTAGTTGCAACAACTCTTGAAATGCTTAAGAGCGAAATGAAATGGTTAAAGAAAGGAGGTATATTAATTGTTGATTCGGATCTAATAAAGGATCCCATGGTCTCAAGAGAAGAGTATAGAGTCTATAAAGTGCCTGCAAGAACCATTGCTAAACAAGCAACTGGTAATGAGAGAACATCTAATATGGTCTTATTAGGAGCATTAGTTGGTCTAACGAGAATTGTAGAGCCTAAGCATGTAGAAGAATCTATAAGAACAAGTGTTAGAAGAAAGGAACTTATTGAGCCAAATATTAGATCATTTAGGAGCGGATACAGTACTGTTAAGGAAATAAAATAGTTTTTATAACCCATACATAATTACCTGCTAAATCCTTATACTATTTTTCCATAAACACTCTTAGCCTTATATCCAACAACCCGCAAGTCTATAGTCTTTTTAAGAGGATAATGACCCTCAATATAGAAGACAATAGGATAGCTTGCTGGCTGTCTTGCTACAGTGAATCTACCAATATATTTCTCTGTATATAGATATTTTACTATGGTATTTTGAGGCAATATTTTCCTTAACATCTTCCTATCTATCTCATCCATAATTCTTCTACGATATATTTCGTAAAGACTATGATGCTTCTTTAATAAGTATTCGACTTCATCTTTCCTCAACCATAATGGCGTATTCTCCAGAACAGTAACTTTACGGACATTTATTCTTCTAATCAATAAGCCTTCATTAAGTATCTTATATAAGTACTCAAGATTTATACGATATGTATCCCTTGACTCGCCTGGCAAGCCATATAGTAGATTTATCCCAGGAAGTAGTTCCGGTAATCCATTCCATCCTCTTTTAGAACCGACTCTATTTATTATTCTAATAGCCTCTAAAGCTTCATCCGGATAGACTTTTAGATTATTATACTTTATAACCTTTGGATCGAAAGATTCAATGCCTAAGGCTGCTACATCGCCAGGCGTATGATACTTTGTTATTATCTTTAAGGCTTCTAATGCTTCATCTTTATTGTGTGCTATTGTTCCTGGATTAACATTATCTATGTGAAGAATCTTCAAGTTAGTTGCAATAGATCTTATGCCATGAAATAATCTCCTTAATGCATTAATATTGGGCTTAGGAAACTCTATCTTCCCCGTATCATAAGCCATATAAGCAAGGATGTCAGGCTGCTTACCAATACGATAATGCTTTGCACCAAAGCGATCTAGTGCTTCAATCTCCCTTAAAATACCCTCGATACTCCTATAGACAACCATACCCGTTCTCGGCTCAATACAGAAGCTACATCCACCAGTTATATACCTTGGACAGCCACGAAACGTCTCAATTTCCACGATAAGATTCCATTTATAATTTGGATGTTGTTCAATAATCTTAGCACCATAGTAAAATGACTTATTAGCAAGATCATAGTTTTGACGGATTTCTGTAGTAGAAGCTTTTTCCCATCCATGCTTTATAGCTTCATAAAAGAAGAACTCGGGATCACCGGGCACTATGTATTCAAATAGTCTCTTAAGCCTTTTAATCGAGAGGGCTATGGTACCTCCTCCAAGACCTATTCCAAAACGTGCAGCAGGCCCTATAAGTACTCTAATCTTTTCATCTAATAGCATCATTAATCTTTCAAGTTCACTTACAGTTATTGGTTTACCACCTAAATACCTGCCTGGAACCTCTGCACCAGCTATAACTACTACTACATCGCATGTCTTAGCGATCTTCATGAATTTTTCTATATTTTCTCTAATCAAGTCGATAGTAAAGTATATGACATTAATGCTTTTATCAGCAAACCATATACTCCCAGCTACGAGTCTTGGATAAGTATTTATATATGGAGGTACACCTAGGCCGGCTGGTTCATCGGTATATCCGTCAATTATTATTACTCTTCTAACCATATTCTACCCTACTTGAAGGAGCTTTTGTTCTTATATATTATTTTATTTATAACCATGATTATAGGAAAAAATCATTTAATATTATTGTTGATTAGCTACCCTTCTTTGCTATCATTAATGCTTTCTTAGCTAAATAGAATGCTATGGGTATTAGGACTATTGCAAAAGCTATTGCCAGTCCCAATGCAAGATTATTTATAACTTGTATTGTTGATGGGAATTCACTAAATATTGCACTAACACCAATCATTAAAAATACAAGTATTATTAGGAACTGTAGGAATGGAGCTAATTCTTTAAACTCTGGATGTTGCTCAATAATTATTCTCAAAGCTGAGTCTGCAATAAATACGCCTATAGCAATAACTAAAGCTCCTACTATAAGTGGATAGATGAGTGTACTCCGCAGATCTAATAATTCAAGTGAAATAGTTACTATAACTGCAATTAGCCCTAATAATATGAAGTTTTCAATAAGAACTGCTAGAGATGCGTAGCTTTCTGGAAATGCTTTCTTCAGAAAGCTGCCAATGTACTTAGCAAGTCCTAAAGCCAATATTACACCTATTGTTAGGACCGTTATACCTCCAATAAGGTAGGGTAGATAATTAGCTACTCTTGTAATAATAGTACCAGCTTCACCAGGTATAGCTAATAAGTCAACTGCCGCTACAATGGATATAGAGATAATAAA
>Ga0190366_1000433_pt1 | contig 9966 bp, 9 predicted proteins | sample 487218910_MG_FD_169990 | JGI IMG/M metagenome (GOLD analysis project Ga0190366, IMG submission 169990) | Hydrothermal vent microbial mat bacterial communities from Southern Trench, Guaymas Basin, Mexico - 4872-18-9-10_MG | ecosystem: Environmental > Aquatic > Marine > Hydrothermal vents >...
AAGTATTCCAGAGGAAGCTTACATGGAGCTTAAATACGTGGTAGAGGACGTCCTACCCTCCCTAGACGGTGAGCATTGCCTGGTTGTCCCCAACGCTCGCATAGGGTACTGGGTTGAAACTTTGGGAGTAGAAGTCTACAAGAAGCCTCAGTGCATTTCACCGATTTTTATTCTAGAAATTAGAACTAGACACCCACATCTCAGAGGTAGGATAATATATAAAGGCAAATACGTAATGGCCATAGCGCCTTAACGCGCAACACTGTCAACTCTTTAATACACACTTAGCTCAGCGGAATATTGCGTTAATCAGAGATAGAAATTTTAAATGAGATACTTGCGGCGAAAGCGCAGGGGTATTTTGGAGTTGGAAATTTATTTAAACTATGTACTTCTCTGAAGCGGCGACCTTAAAGTTTAAAACATGCTTTTTAATGTTTTCACGTGAGTATGTCCGTTGCTAAGAGGCTTAGAGAAGCTTTGGATTACATAGACTCTGCGCTTGATATCCTAAGGGAAATAGCCGGGGAATCTAGAGAGATGGCGGATATTCTGGAAGACGCCATCTATCACCTAGAGGAAGCTGGCGATATCATAGATTCCCTAATTTCAGAAAGTGGTTTTTGACTTCCTCCTTCTTTTTTCCATTTTCTCCAGTTTTTCTTCGATACGCCTTATTTCTCTTATATATCTTCTTGAAATTTCTTCGTACTCTTTTTCGCTTATTTTCCCTTCAAGTTTCATACTGTTAAGCTTGAAAAGCTCATCCTGTAGGCGATCTCTTCGATCCAACAAGTATTCGTAGTCCTCCTCTTCCCCTCTTTTAAAGAACAAAACAACTATTAAGAACATAACAAAAGCTAGCAAAGCCATTATCAGGAAAGTTAAAGTTCCCGAATCACGCCTCTTACCATTCATACTTTATCACCCTGAAGTAGCTTATCTCCGCTTGAGTAAAAGCTAACTCTCTCCAAACCCATTCTAGCCGTTTAGCAGTTCTACGCATTAACGAAATTATCGTCAAGTACGCGTTTCTCCTAAAGTAGGGCGAGGTTTCATAAAGGAAATTTCCAAATTTCTTAAGTTCCTCGATATTTACCATCACATCGCAAAGCTCTCTACTTATATTTACAAGTTTACGCCCGAGAGCTCTAAAACGTTTTAAATCTCGAACTTCTAATTTTTCGACTCTAGTCTCAATATAGGTTCTTGCCTGGTTCCCATACCAAGCCTTGATTTCCCTCGCGGCGTAGTCTAGCTCGTCTATTTTGGCTTCTATAACCGCTACTCTGTGTTTACGCTTTCTCTCCTCAAGCTCCGGCGTTATTATGGCATGGAGTAGCAAAGCTAATAGAGGTAGGATATATAGCTGACTGAACATTTCCCAGGGTATCCCTCCACCATCAAAATATAATTATCCGATTAATAAAAAGATAGTGGCATTATATCTGAAGCCTCAAACTTTAAGGGAAAGCTGGTAGGGAAATGGCGTATCGACGATCCGATAGGGGAAGGTTCTTTCGCTTGGGTGTTTAAAGCCCGTGAGGAGCTAGATCCTGAAAATATAGTAGCGTTAAAAGTGTTTGAGCCCTAGATCTCCGGCAGGCTTGCAGGAGTTTTCGAGAGAGAAGTTAAGGTTTTAAAACTCGATCATCCGAATATAGTTAAGATAATAGATTACGGGTTCAATCCCTACTTTATAGCTATAGAATTGCTAAGCCATACACTGGAAAAGGAAATAGAAAAGCCGCTAACTTTTAACAGAGCATTCGAGATATGTCTCAAAGTCGCGCGCAGTCGAGTACGCCCACGAGCGCGGAGTCATCCACAGAGATTTAAGTCCTCGCAATATTATGTTCGACTTTAGAGGAAATGTAAAAGTTGTGGATTTCGGCATCTCCGTCCTCATCGAGGAGAAGACTAAAAGGACTATGGTATCCTCAGGAAGTACAGTAAAAGCTGGAACTCCTCTTCGGGCAGCTCCGGACAATTTAGGGGTATTGCAGATAAGAGGAGCGACATATATGCTCTTGGACGCCTCATGCACTATTTGTTAACGAGCAGAAGCCTCTTGCCGGAAAACTTTAGCATGAATCATTTACGCGTATACTCTTACCCCGACTGGGCTAAAGAGTTAATTTACAAGAGCTGCCGGCCTAAACCTTCAGATAGATTATCCATAGTCTCAGAGCAGATCTTCCTGGTCGGGAAGAATTACGGTAAAGCCTATAGATTCGACGAAAAAAGTCGTTAATTAGCGATATAGAGAAATTAAAGAACGAGCTAAGGGTTATCCTAAGAAAATTGAGCTTCTAGCTACTTTACCTCTACTCGCACTGGTTTCCTGTTCAACTTCCGACCACAACGGGGACATCTGCCCCCATAGTACTTATATACAAACTCCGCTGAGACAGGCTTCTTACTCTCGTAAAGCTTAAAGCTGCAAGTCCTGCAAAGAATCATAAACACATGAATAATATAAGAACTTGTGACTATTATCGTTTATCTATACACGTGAGTATAAAATTCAACAAACGAATTTAAGAATTGTTCTAAATCGAGAACTCTACTCAAAAATTAAAGGAAAAAAGTTTACGCTCAACCATGACTCCACGTTTAGACACGCCCGCTGTGTAAACTTTCTTAGCTACCTTAGCTAGCGCGCTCTTAACTCTTTTTAAATCTCTCTTATAGCAAAGCGCTACTATTAAACCTCCTCCTCCCGCACCCGTTATTTTAGCCCCCAAGGCTCCCGCGTTCCTAGCCGTATACACTAATTCCTCCAGCTTTGCTATGGAAACTCCAACTGCCGACAATAACCCGTGGTTTATATTCATCAACTCGCCGACAGTTTTTACATCGCCCATCTCCAAGGCTTTAGCGACTTCACATGCCAACACTTCAGCCGACTTATATATAGGATCTAGCACAGAGCTATACCTAGCTTTAAGCTTGCGGACTTTAGCCACCATTTCCCCAGTACTCCTCGGTATTCCGGTATCTGCCAGCACTAATGCTACATTTTTCAGCTTTGGATTTATACGCGTAAAGCCTTTATCCTTTATATAGAGTATAGCCCCTCCGTAAGTGGATATCGTGTTATCTATTCCGCTAGGCTTTCCATGTACTATCTTCTCCGCTTCAAAAGCTATTTGGGAAACTACCGCTCTACTAACCTTCTTTTTGAGAGCAATTATAGCCGCAGCCGTTGCCACCGACACGGCGGCTGAACTGCCCATACCTGCCGCTGGCGGTAGCTCGGAAGTTATGGTTATGTCTAAGCCTTTTCCTAGCGATATATATCTTCTCGCTAAATTAGCTGCAATGTAAATTGGGTATAGGGGGGATTTCTTATTGACCTCCTCTTCGGAGAATTTTTCTCTTATCCTAAGCTCTTTAGAGTATATAGTTATTGCGCGATCCTCTCTTGGCTGCACAGTTGCTCTAGCTCTTAGGTTTATTGCTAATGCTACAGCGGGTGTTCCTCCGACTACGAAATGCTCGCCAACTAGTATGACTTTACCTGGCGCAGATGCGGTGGATTTCACTTACCCCACCAGTTGTACTATAACTACATTTTTTATTTTTATTTTTACCTTGAAATAGTTAATCTTTTACCTCATTTCTCGTATTTTAAGACCTTCATCTCTCTGTACATATTATCTCTCTTCAATAAAGATATGAACAGGCATTATGCTAGCCGTCTAGGGCAAACTAACTCCGAAATCATTTAGCATTAGCAATGGTAGTGCAGAAAGGAAGAAATAAATTACTGAAAGACTTGTTGATTGTTGGGGTTGACCATAATTGGAAAAAAGAAGATAGCAGTTGTAGGCTATACTTCTGCCGGTATGACCGCAGCTGGCTACGCTAAAACCTATAACAGGCTTGCAGAGATTACAGTTTTCGAAAAAAGAAATTACGCTATATACCATCCCTGTTCTATACACGATGTTTTAATGGGAATTTTACCTAGCTGGGACGCTATAATCGAAAAGCCTCCTAAAATGCCAGGCTTTAAAGTTTACACTTCTACTCTCGTCGAAGATATAGATACTTCCGCTAAGAAGGTTTACGCTAGAAATCTTGAAACAGGGGAGAAAATAGTCACGGAGTATGATAAACTCATTCTAGCTACAGGCTCGCTCCCCTATATACCTAAAGCTATAAAGATAGAGGATAAGGATAGAGTCTACACGGTTAAAACCGTTGAGGATGGAAAGAAGATAGATGAGGAAGCTAAAAAGTCGAAGAGCGTAGTTGTCGTAGGAGGGAGTTTTATCGGCATAGAGATGGGCTACGCTTTGAGGAAGAGGGGTTTAGAGGTTACAATTATAGAGTACTTTGATCAATTGATGTACGGCAAGCTTGAGCCCCATATAGCCAAACTTTTACTGAAAAAGCTAGAGAAAGCTGGAATAAGAGTAGTTTTGGGAGAAGGAGCTAAATCTATTTTCTCTAGAAACGGCAAGAAGGTCGTCACCACGAAGTCGGGAGAGTACGAGGGAGATTTCGTAATCGTAGCTACAGGAGTTAAGCCTAACACAGAACTGGCAGAAAAAATGGGCATTAAGCTTGGCCCAACAGGCGGAATAAAGGTAGATGATCATATGCGCACTAACATCCCCGACGTCTACGCGGCGGGAGATAACGTAGAGTCGCTGGAGCTACTGTCGGGTAAGCCGATATTAAGCATGTTAGCGACCACAGCCGTGAGACAGGGAAGAGTCGCCGGAATAAACGCCGCTGGAGGTGATGAAACCTTCCCGGGAACTGTGAACGCTTGGATTACGAACTTACACGATTTCCAGTTTGGAGCTACAGGAGTCACGAAGGAACACGCGGAAAAGCTAGGCTTTAAGGCAGTGTCCGTGGGCTTATCCTCCTACACGAAACCTTCTGGGTATCCTGGGAATCAGTTATTAAACATGAGGATGATTTTTGACGCTGAAACTCACAGAGTGTTAGGCTTCCACATCATGGGCGAGCGGGAAGTTGCGCTTTGGCTGGACGTCATGACCCGCATGATAGTGGAGAAGAAGACCGTCGAGGACGTCGCCTTACTAGAGCTAGTCTATACGCCGAGCGTAAGGGAGTGTATAGACCCATTGCACAAGCTAGCCGACTCGGCTTTGCGCAGGTTGAAAAAGTAGCTATATCTTCTTTAACTCCACTTTTAAACTATCTGCCTCGATTACTGCATAGTAGCCCATGTAGAGGGGGCCAGGGTTTACTATTACAGTTCCGCCGAGGATATCGTATCCTCGCGCCTCGTGAACGTGGCCGCAGAGGAAAAGCACGGGCTCAAACTCTTCAATAAATTCTCTTAAAATTCCCTTCCCGATGTGTATTCCCGAGTAGGCTAAATCCACTTTTACCCCGGATGGGGGATAGTGGGAAACCACGATGAGGGGGGCGGAGTTTCGCGTTGAAAGCAAGCTGGAGATAACCTGAGCGGCTGAAGAGTAGACGTGCCTGCCGCTTATACCTGCGAAGAAATAATCTCCAACTTTTTTAACTATTCCTTCGATGGAGAGTTGGAGCGTGGTTAGCTCAGACTCGATAATTCGAGTATCAATGTTTCCGGTAACTGCCAAAGCTGGCTTATCCAATCGGGCAAGCTCTCTAACTATGTTTAAATCCTCGAAATCTCCCGTAGCTACTACCAAGTCGTAGTCTTCAACTTCTACGATTTTCTCGACCACACCGATTTCCCCGTGGGCATCCGATAAGTGAAGTATCCTCATTTAGTGCGGAGAAATCTAACAGGTGTATTTAAATTTTAAGCATAGAGTCCCGCTAGGAGATGCTTATTCCTTGAAAATTTAAGTAGACGAAACTCTAGTAGAGCATTAGGTATGAAATTGAAAGATTTATTGAAAGATTACCTTTCAGAAGAAGAGCTCAAACATACGCCGTCGACCTTTGACATAATCGGCTCTAGGGATAAAGCCGTAGCTATCGTAGAGATACACCCAGTTCTCGAAGATAAGAAGTACCTAATTGCGGAGTCTATAATGAAGATACATAAAAACGTCAAAACCGTGCTTAGGAAGTTGTCAGAGAGAAAGACTAAGTATAGAATTAGAGAGTATGAGCTGCTGGCGGGAGAAGAGGATACTGAAGTCGTGCATAAAGAACATGGAGTAAAGCTAAAGCTGGATCCTCGGAAGGTCTATTTTTCTCCGCGCGAAGCTACGGAGCGGCTTCGGGTAGCCAGACAGGTTAAGCCTGGAGAAGTCGTGATGGTCATGTTCGCTGGCGTAGGCCCTTATGCCTTTATGATAGCTAAAATACAGCCTTTAGTCGAGAAGATTATAGCTATTGAGCTTAACCCCTACGCCTACAAGTACATGGTCGAAAACGTAAAGCTTAACAAGGTAGAGGATAAGGTGGTCCCCGTCCTAGGCGATGTTAAGGTTGTAGCTAAAAGATGGTACGGTCAGTGTGACCGAGTAGTTATGCCTCTTCCCAAGGGCGCCTACCGCTTCCTAGACGAAGCCTTCCAATGTTTAAAGGAACGGGGAGGAGTTATACACTTCTATTTTTGGGCTAGAGAAGAAGACCTATTTAGCGACGCTATCGAGCACGTGTGGGGTTATGCTTGGAAGTATAGGCGCCTGATAAAGGTGTTAGATAAGAGAAAAGTCCTGCCTTATGCTCCCGGAGTTTACAAGGTTTGTATAGATTTCCGCGCGGAGAACATTTATTAACGTTAACTCTTTTAGCATTTCAGATGAAAGTTGAGTATATTTTTAGAGCATACGATATCAGGGGGGTTTTCGGGAAGGATCTAACCCCAGATGTCGCGGCGGCTATAGGAATGGCTCTCGGCACTTTTGATCCAGGAGATTTTATAGTGGGAGGGGATATAAGAACTAGTACTCCCATCCTCAAGCGGGCTTTAATAGCCGGGTTGGTGGCAACCGGCTCTAATGTTTTAGATATAGGTACTGTACCTATAGGAGCGGCTATATACGCGTGTTGGACGCGTAAAAGATCTGCCGCTTACATAACAGCGTCCCATCTACCTCCTGAGTGGAATGGAGTAAAACTATACGGGAGAAAAGCCTTGAGCTATACCTCAGAGGATATTAGGAAAGTCGGGGAATTATTCTCCTCCAGGAGTTTTAAATTGGCTTCCTGGGATAATGTCGGAAAGATTGAGAGGGAAAATATTCTAGAGGAGTTTAAGAATTACCTAGAAAAATTTTCTACAGCTAGCGGTTTTAAAATAGTTGTAGACTGCGGGAATGGAGCTACATCCTTAATAGCCCCACAACTCCTTAGAGATGTAGGGCACACGGTTATAGAACTTAACTGCGAGATAGATCCAGGATTCCCCGCTAGGGGGGCGGAGCCGGAGCCAGAGAAGCTGGGAGAGTTAGCTAGGCTTGTGATCGAAACGGAGGCAGACTTGGGAATAGCTTTTGACGGCGATGGAGATAGAGTAGTCTTTGTAGACGATAAGGGGAGGATTTTATCAGCTGAGCAGATGGCAGTGGTTATGCTGGCCGGAGGAGTAAAGGGGGATGTTGTCGCTAATGTAGAGTGTTCCTCACTTTTAGACGAATATGTGAAATCGTATGGAGGGAGAGTTTACAGAGTTCCTGTAGGTCATACCTTTATGGCTAGGAAAGTAGTGGAGATCGGAGCGGTATTGGGGGTTGAGAAATCTAGCCATTTCTCTGTCCCTTTAAACCCCCTGATAGAAGAAGGGCTTATAACTAGTATATATTTGATAGAGGCCCTCGCTCGGCTTGGGGGTAGAATTTCGGAACACGTGCCGAAAGTTAGGCCCGTGAAAAGGCTTAAGGTGCCCGTGGAAGAGGCTATTAAGTTCGAGGTAGCCGAGCTGATTAAAAAGAAGCTACTCGAAAAATTTGAACACGTCGAAACTATAGACGGAGTTAGAGTAGATTTCGACTATGGATGGTTTTTGATAAGGCCTTCTAACACGGAGCCTTTAATCAGGATAACGAGTGAAGGTGTAAGCGAGAGGGAAGCCGAAAAATTGCTCAAAATGGCAGAGGAGATAACGCTAGAGGCGATAAAGGAGTTTAAGCGTGGACAATAAGTCTCCACTTTTCCATATACTCTTTAAAAACGCCCTTTTTCTTTAGATAAGTTCCGTACTCGGCTAGCGCTCTAGCGGCGTGCGCGCTCCTCTCCGGAGAGGGGTACGAGGGTATAAAGTGCTTATCGAACTCCTCTCTAACCATGACCGCCATCTGGGAACCTCCTATATCGCAGGCTATAACCGGCTTAGTGAAGTTTCTAGCTTCTTCAGCTATCTCCTCAACGAGCTCTATAGGGTCCGCGACGCCCGGCACGTGATGCAAAGCTAAGACTATGACTATGTCAATCTGGTCGGACTCCATTAAAATCCTAAAAGTTTCGACGTACATCTCCGTAGTTGCGGAGCCCGTTAAGTCCACAGGATTGCCCAACGTAGCAAAGGGTGGTATGACACCTTTTTCTGCCAATTCCTTTAGCCTTTTTCTAGTCTCGCCGGTAAGCTCGGGAACTTCCATTCCTAAAGTCTCCAAAGCGTCTGTAGTCATAACGCCCGCGCCTCCTCCATCCGTTATTATCCCGACTCTCTTCCCTCCGGCCGGAGGTTGAAAGGCTAAAGCCTTAGCCGCGTCGAAAAATTCCTCGGTGGTGTAAGTCCTTATAACCCCGGCTTTTTTAAAGGCGGCTTCATATACCTCATCCACCCCCGTCATCGCCGCCGTGTGAGAGGCGGCAGCACGAGAACCCGCGGAAGTTCTTCCTGCTTTAAGAGTTATTATAGGTTTTTTTAAGGAAACTTTAGAGGCTACTTCGACGAATTTCCTCCCTCTCTCTATACTCTCGGCGTAGACCATTATAGCCCTAGTGTTTTCATCCTCGGCGAAGTATTCTAAAAGATCTGCCTCGTCCACGTCCGCCTTGTTCCCATAGCTTACGAAAGAGCTTATCCCTATATTCTCCCCCGACATATAGTCTAGAGCCGCGGTTCCGAAAGCCCCGCTCTGGCTCATAAGCGATATGTAACCCCTTCCGGGCCTGGGAGTAGACACTATCTTCCTTCCATCTCTCAACACTTTGTGGACGGGGAGGAAGAAGGTATCTATCCCACCGTAGGGGTCGTATATGCCTATACAGTTGGGGCCTATAATCCTAACCCCGTAGCGGACGGCTATCTCCTTCACTTTCTCTTCCAGCTCTACGTTACCTATCTCGCTAAAGCCAGCGGATATTATAATAACTCCTTTAACTCCCTTTTCGCCGCAGTCTTCCATAACCTTGGGGACTACTTTAGCCGGAACTACTATAACTCCTAAATCCACATCGCCTGGCACGTCTAGCACGGTCGAGTAAGTCTTCACGCCCAATATTTCATCTACAAAAGGGTTAATGGCGTATACCTCTCCTTTAAAACGCCCCCTCCTCTTATTCTCCAGGAAATTCGCGAGTATTACGTGACCCGGTTTCTCCTCTTCTCTGGACGCACCGATGATCGCCACCGCTCTCGGCCTAAAGAAGAACTTTAAATCACCGGTAGTCATGCTATCTCTCTAATCTACAACCTCGGCATTATTAAATTTGATTTAGGGGGTAGAATTATTTTCGGGCAATCTTCTTTAAATTCATTTAAGACGAGAATTTTTAATTAAAGATATTCGATGTAATGTGCGGAAATTTCAAAAACTAATAATTTTTCCAGTCTGTTCGCTAACTTTAAAGCCCGGCAATTTTGCTTCTAAAGCTTTTGCGAAATCTCTACTGGAGAGTAGGTCTAGGAAAAGCTTTATTGGACGGCTCTCCAAAACTTCTCTCCTAACTACGAAATCATACTCCTCCCAGGTAATTGGTATAAAATCCAAGTTGTAGAGTTGAGCCGCCGCCCTGTTCCCTACTCCGACGTCCGCTCTCCCGTAGTAGACAGCGGCAGCTACCGCCGTGTGAGTTTTAGCCTCT
>Ga0190366_1000434_pt1 | contig 9961 bp, 8 predicted proteins | sample 487218910_MG_FD_169990 | JGI IMG/M metagenome (GOLD analysis project Ga0190366, IMG submission 169990) | Hydrothermal vent microbial mat bacterial communities from Southern Trench, Guaymas Basin, Mexico - 4872-18-9-10_MG | ecosystem: Environmental > Aquatic > Marine > Hydrothermal vents >...
AAAGAGCAGGATAGTATACTGGCTTAAAGTCTCCGGCCGGAAATTTGGGTGGTAGATAGTAGACTTCAAGGTCTTCAGGAAAAGTATGTACGAGAGTCGTTTTAATGGGCTTCAGGGAAAGTTTTCTTGTTTCGAGTACAGGTTTCGATTTCAGCTTAGATATTTCGTTAAGCTAGTCTGAGTCCTTCTAGTACTCTTCTTTTATCGTTTTCTGTTTGAAGCTTACCAATAATCCATAGACCTGCGTTAGTTAAAGCCTTATAGTCTAAGTCTACGGGATTCTGCGTGGCAAGAATTATGCCTAGACCGAATGCTCTAGCCTGCTTAAGTAACATTAGGAGTGGGGTTTTAGAAGGAGGGTTACGGGGGTACGGCGGCAGATATCCGTAGACTTCATCAAAGTAAAGAAGATATTTTAGCTTAGAGGAGCCTGGCCGCGTAAACATCCAAGAATATAGGGCTTCAAGAATTAGTGTTACAGCAAACATTTTTTCAGAGGGCCCGAGGTGCGCTAAATAGAAGACGACCGCTCTTGGTTTTCCTTCGGGACTCCAGAATAGTTTATTGAAGTCTAGAGGGATTCCAGTAAACCATGTTCTGAAGCCGGGTGAGGCAATAACCCTGTTTAAGTCTCTCGCAAGCTTTTTGCGCTCGTTTTCAGGCATGAAAGCATCTACTTCGAGGGCACCAATTCTGTCTAGAGGAGGGTCTATAATATACGAAAGAAGCTTTGAGTAGTTGAGTGGCTCATTCTTTCTCCAGCAGTGTTCAATAATGCTAGATATCAATACATGTTCATAGCTCTTAAGAGGATCGCTAGGGCGTCCAGCTAGTTCGAGGAGAGCTGAAACAGTTACCTTAATTTTATTCAAAAGTACTTCCTCATGTTCGCTCCAACTCAAGTTTTCGGGTGGTGTTAGCTCAGATAAAAGTGATAAAGGAATACCTGCGGTGCTGCCGGGAGTTACTACTATTACTTCGCTTTCTTCGAAAAGCTTCTTTTTCCTGTCAGTTAAACCATATTTTCTTAAAGACTTGCTGTATTCTTCGAAGACTTTACAGGCATATTCTTCGGGAGACATCCCTAGGTGAGCAGCTTCCTCTACTTCAATCCACTTCAAGAAGTCCTCTGGGCTATTGAGCCTTAGGGCAATATTGACTGCGTCTCCTTTCGGGTCAATTACTGTTACTGGTATTCCTTGAATTAAAGCTTCTTCGAGAAGAATAGTAGCTAAGCCTGTTTTACCTGAGCCAGTCATGCCTACAATAATACAGTGTGTTGTCAATGTATCAGGGTCTAAGCTAAATTTTTCTTCAGTCTCCCTGAAGCTAGGGTACTCTACGGCGTGGCCTAAGTACATTTAGTTAAATACCCACTGAACGTTATTTAAATTGAACTAAATTTCTTTCTTCTTATAGCAGTTAGAGCCTTGGTCCAAGTTTTATTCGCTTGAATAGAGCGCGGGTAAAGAGAACGTAGCCTAGCGGAGCTAGTAATATTGCTTGAATATTCAGTATACATAAATCAGCTAAAAGAGCACTCGTAGGAGTGTTTAATAAGAGAGCTTCTCGAACTACTTTAAGAGTATAAGTATGCGGAAGCAGAAGCGAGGCATACTGAAGTGTTTTAGGAAGAACGTCTACCGGAAAATAAAGCCCTGAAGCTATTTTTGATAAAAGTTTCATAGTCCATTGAATAGGCTCTGTTTCTCTGTGTACACCAGTATAAAAATATATACTAGCCGATATAAGGCCAAGTCCAGCTGTCGCGATAATGCCTAGAGCAAAAGCTAGCAGAGAATAAGCAAGATTACTTAATGTTAAGTAATATGACGTTCCTAAGGCAATGTAGCCTACAGTCAAGTACAGTAGCGAGATAACCGCGATTCTCAAGTAATCCCATATAATTTGCCCTAAAACCCAAAAGCCTACACTGATGTTATTTAAAGACAAGTAGTCGGCAATACTCAGTCTCTGTACAGCTGCTATGTAACCTGAGTAATATAGGTTCTTGAGTACGAAGTATATGTTGCCGACGTTGTAGTTGAGGAACCTTATGACTACTATACCAATAATGAGATAAACTATGGGGTCTGCGCCGTATTTTGTTTTAAACGCTGAGCCTCCACCTAAAGCTTGCATAAAGAAGAACCATAAAAAGAGGTCGACTACTAGCTTGACTGCTTCGAAGGGAAAAACCCATATAAAGTAAGCGTACTTTGTTATAAAATGTCTTCTACCAATTACTTTAATTAAACATAAAAGCATTCTTATTTTAAGTATAATTTTCTCAATCATATTATCGCCTCTTAACATAAGTTAAGTAAGCTTCTTCTAAGCTTCTTGGAATAATTCTAACAGATTTAATATAGTCTACTTTTATATGAGAAAATAGTCTATTTAAGTACAGGTGAGCTTTTAGTATATTGGTATAAATTATTAAAGATTTTCCCATATATTCTTTTTCAGGCAAATCTATATTTTCAAGTATATCTCTTTTTATTTCTTTGTAAAATTCTATTTCTATATATGCATCTTTGCCTTTAAAGACTTTATTTAAGAAGTCTTGAATTGTTCCATTAAAAACTATTCTGCCATTAATTAAAAGAAGTACTCTGTTGAATACTTCGGCTAGCTCTTGAGGATGGTGAGTAGCATAAATTACTGTTTTCTGGTCCTGTTTTAGTTTTAAAAGAATTCTTTTAAACAGTTCTCTACCTTCGGGCGAAAGCACTTCAGTAGGTTCGTCAAATAAATAGATTTCAGCGGGTTTAGCTAAATTAAGTGCCAGTATTACTCTGGCAGCAGTTCCTGTTGAGAGTGCTCCAAACTTGTAGTTAAGGTATTTGTCTACCTTAAGTAGTTCAATAAACTTAAGAACATTGTTGTAGTCTATTCTCAGAAGTTCCGATATAAGCGAGAGATTTTGTTCGACTGAAATAAAGGGGTCGAAAAGAGCACAACCAGTAGTTAAGCTAGAAATTAATGTTACTTTGCTTCTCACGAAAGAAAGATTTTCTTCAAGTTTTCTACCCAAGATTTTTACAGTACCTTTAGATGGAAACATTAATCCTGCCAAAATTTTAAGTAATGTAGTTTTGCCAGATCCATTTGGACCTAGTACTAATACATAGTCATGTTTATCTACAGTGAAATTAATGTCGCTTAAAGCTGCAATGTATTTCTTGCGTTTTTTCTCAAAGAAGTATTTTACTACAGCTGAGGGTAGTTGATATGGTCCAGGAAGCTTAGAAGCAATAGGTGACTCATAAAATTTATACAAGTTAATTACTTCAATAGATTTCTCAGAAATATTCATTATATTGTTATAAAGAAGAGTAAGAATTTATTATTTACTCTCAGCTATCTTAGTATCGAGTAAAAAGTGATTATTCTACGAAAAATCTTTGTGTTAAATTGTTTTTGACAGTTAGCTAAAGCAAGCTCCTTGATAACATGAAATAGAGTAAATAAAGTATAAGTAAATAGTATTGAGAATATAATATGGAGGTTATATAGACTAATACTTTTAATCAAGAGCTAAATTTTTATTAGAGTGAATAAAGTTTTAGGCGTGGTCTCTACTTTTGTAGATGGATTAAAGCCTTGTTCCCAGCACATAGTGTTGATTTGGCTTGATGCTTTGGCCGGAGATCTTTTCGTAGAAATGTATCTGAAGGGAGAGCTCAAGAATTTAGAGGAATTTTTTAATGAGGGAGTCTTAGTAAAAAATGCTATAGCGTGTTTTCCGACAGTATCAGAGTCTGCTGAGGGAGGAGTTATTTCAGGATTTTATGCTGGAGAAACAAACATGCTTGGTGAGCGGTATTTTTCGAGAGAACAGCAAATAATGATGCATTACAAGTTTAATGCTAAACCTGAAGCTGACTTCGCTAGAGAGCTCAAAGACTGTACTATTGATGCTTTAAGTAAAAAAAGCATAGGTATGGGCAGACTTATTCATATGGCTTCAGAGGAAATAGTAGACATTAAGGCAATGCACTATGAGCGGACAGGAGACTTGAGAATAGTTGACAGACGTATAGAAGTAGCGATGAATGTAATTAAGGTAAAGAAACCGCGATTTTTCTTTTTCACTGTCTCAGCCGACTATATTTCACATGTAGACGGGCGAAAAGGTTCCTCTGTATATAGCTTTGTGAAGCGATTTGACGAGAAGTTTCCTAGCTTAATTCAAGTTCTAGACGAAGTGTATGGGAGAAATAGCTATACTGTAGTAGTTTTTTCTGATCATGGCACGGCGAGTGTTTCTAACCACTTGGATTTACCTAGGTTTCTTGAAGAGCAGGGATTTTCTCCGGCGCCAACAGACCTTATTTGGAGAAAAAACTCTAATTGTGCAGCATTATCTAATGGAAGGAGATCGGCTTTAGTTTATTTTGCCCATCCCAATGAGGGATGGAGAAAAAGACCTGGATGTAAGAACTTAAGGAGGTATCCTCATAGAGGCAGAGAAGTAGACTTACTCAAACTTTTTGCAGAAGAAAGAGGTGTTGCGCAGGTTTTTGCTAAGCGAGACGAATACTCTGTTATTGTTGTGTCAAGTGAAGGTGAGGCTGTAATAGAGTATAATCGCGCGGAAAACAAGTACAGATATCGTGTTATTAAAGGAGAAGACCCCCTGGAGTATAATATTGAGTCTAAGTGGATGACTGAAGAAGAGTGGCTTAAAATGACTTACAGCAAGAAGTATCCTGACGCAGTAGTGCAGCTTTACTGGATTTTCAAGTCCCCTAACTGCGGAGACATTGTGCTTAATGCCTCAGATAAATGGGACTTCTGGGAGCCATGGGACATATGGTATCCGAGACTAGTGGCGGCTCATGGAGGATTATCGCGAGATGAAATGTCAGTATTTATTTTAGCGAAAGGACCCCACATAAAGGCTGGAGTACTTCCTTATGCACGTGTACTAGACATTTATGCTACTTTAGCTAAATGTTTTTCAGGACAGATAGCGAAATCACATGCTGTAGAGAGAATGCTAGCTATCTAATGAAAGAGGGCAAAGTACATCTGGCATATTTTCTTTTCTAAGTAAGTATCTTCGGGCAAAACACCCTCCTTTACAGATATAATTTACTTGACACGTTTTACACTTACTTGGTACTGATGCTAAGATCTTGTCTACGTACTCTAAGTACCTTTCTTTAAGCTCCTCGAAGTCTTCTTCAATGAAGTTTCCGACGACAATGTCTAGCGTATCACATAGCAGTAGTTGCCCACTAGGGCTGATATCTATCATAGTGAGAGTCGGGCATGTTCCTACATACACGTATCCCTTTAAGTAGAGTCTAGCGAAAGGAGCACACCACACTGAAGCTTCTACGCCTAATTCACGAGCCTTGTTCTCGAAGGAAATAAGTGCTTCTTTCACTTGGGAGCAGTTTGGCATAGCTTCTCTAGCTCTCTTAGTCGACGGGATTACTGGTATACATGAAATATAGTCTACATTGAGGTTAACTGCTAGCTCTACGTAGCCTGCTATATCAAAGTAGTTGTACTTAGTTATAGTAAATGAAGTATGTACACTTATGTCTCTCTTCTTCAGCAACTTTATTCCCTCAACAGTTTTTCTCCAAGTTCCTTCTCCTCTAATATAATCGTGTACTTCAGGTCTAGATCCATCCAAGCTAGTCAATACGTATATATTTCTTCTCTCTAGTTCTCTCGCTATTCTATCGTTTAGTAAAAGTAGGTTAGAGAAAATAGATACTGAAATACCATTGTCTAAAGCATAGTCGATTATGTCGAATATATCTTTTCGTAGTAAAGGTTCGCCTCCCGTCAAGTTTAATGCTGCTACACCTAGGTCAGCTAGCTTAGAAATAAGCCTTAGTGCTTCTTCAGTAGATAGCTCGTTTTTCCAGGGTCTCTCTCGGACATAGCAGTGTCTACAATTTAAGTTACAATTTGGTGTAATCAACCATACTATGTACTTAGGCTTATTCATATTATTCAGGCCCGCATACCAGTAGAATGGCTAGTTTATTTAAGTGCAGCGTCTTGATATAGCTTCCGGTCATGAAGAAATAGAATAAATTTTATATATGAATCTAAGATACTCCCTACAGGTAGTTATGGTGAACTCAGCTGATTCTTCTGAAAGCTCTATATCGAGTAGAACGGCATACAAGGTCGTCTTCTTTCTTGGATTAGTAAGTCTTTTCGGCGACATAGTGTATGAAGGAGCTAGAGGACTTATACCGAGTTTCTTTCTCTACTTGGGGGCGTCAGCGACAATAGTAGGGATCGTAACGGGCTTAGGCGAACTAGTAGGCTATACAGGGAGACTTGCTGGAGGTTTTCTTGCTGACTTGAGTAAAAGATACTGGCTTTTCATTTTTATAGGCTACGGACTAATAGCTGCTTTACCTTCTATGCCTTTAAGCTTAATTGCAGGAGGCTGGCTTCTAGCAGCTATTCTAATAATTGCTGAAAGATTCGGTAAAGGCTTTAGAGCGCCTGCTAGAGACGCTATAATAGCTTCAGTAAGCTCAAAAATAGGTAGAGGAAAGGCTTTTGGTATACACGAGTTTTTTGACCAGTTGGGAGCTGTTACAGGGCCTCTCTTAGTAGCTGGAATAATGGCTTATACTCAAGAAAACTATGCTGTGTCTTTCGGAGTTCTCTTCATACCATATTTGATTCTAATGTGTGTGCTCACTTTAACGTACTTCAGTATTAGGGATATTGAGGCGAAATCTTCTAAAAAGTACACTATCAAGGGCCCTATGACAAGGCCTTTAGCAATGTATATTACGGGAGTATTTTTGAATAGTTTAGGTCTTATTCCGGCGTCACTTATACTCTACAAGGCGGGATTAATTGCTAAGGGGTATGAGTGGCTTGTTCCAGCAGTGTATGCGCTAATACAGCTTATTGATGCTCCTTCAGCTCTAGCTGCCGGCTTTGTCTACGACAAGATAGGACTATCTGTGCTCTTCGTTCCGTTTTTCTTATCAATAGTGATATCACCGGTCCTGTTTTCAGAAAATACTTTAGCTATAGTCTTTGCCGCATCTATACTCTATGGAATAGTGCTGGGTATGATAGAGTCAACTTATAGGGCAGCTATAGCTGACTTAGCGCCTCCGAAGTACCGTGGAACAGCATACGGAGTCTTCTACACGGCTCTCGGACTAGGTTCTCTTCTAAGCGGAGCTATCTACGGGCTAATGATGGACTTAAAGTTCGGTGTTGGGCAGGTGCTAGTTTACGTAGTGATAATAGAGGCTCTAGCCTTAGCTCTACTAGCTTCAGCTATAAAGAATCTAAAAGAGTTCTCTAAGTAATATTCGGATATAGTTAATTGAAGTAGGCGTCCAATATATATTATTGTTTTCTTGAGTAAAATAATAGATGCTTTTTAGAGACTTAGTAGAACTATGTCTTAAGCTTGAAAAAACAACTAGCAGAACCGAAAAAGTACTCTATATAGCTGAGTTTCTCAAAAAACTTGATTTAATTGAGGTGAAGCCAGCAGTATGGTTTCTTACAGGAAGAATTTTTCCAGACTATGAGGATAGAAAACTTGATGTAGGCTGGGCTACTGTAAGCAGAGTTCTCAGAAACCTCAAATCTACAGGCAGACTTGTAGCCAGGCCTATTACTATACTTGAGCTCCATAGAGCACTGCTTAAGATCTCGTCGATTGAAGGCGAGGGGTCCCGCAGAAGAAAAGAGAGGCTTCTTTTCAGTATTTTATCAAGCATGACTCCCACTGAAATAGAGTATTTTCTACGAATGCTTTTCGGCGAAGTAAGAGTAGGGGTAGCAGATGGCCTAGTTCTAGACGCTATAGGGAAGGTAGCTAGAGTAGACGAAGATACTGTTAGAAGAACCTACATGTTTATTGCCGATATAGGCGAGTTAGCTGAAACGGCTTTAACTAAGGGAGCTGAAGGACTGCGAAGCGCTACACTTCAGCTATTTAGACCCGTTAGACCGATGCTGGCTGAAATGGCTTACGATATTAGAAGTACTATAAGAGAGCTAGGTGGAATAGCTGCTTTTGAATACAAATACGACGGCATAAGGTTGCAAATACATCGCAAAGGAAATAAGATAAGAATATACACTAGGCGCCTTACGGATGTTACTGAAAGCCTACCTGATGTAGTTAAAATAGCTAAGGAAATAAAAGCCGACGAATATGTAGTTGACTGCGAGGCGCTTAGCTTTAAGGACGGAAAACCCGTTAGATTTCAGGATTTAGTGAAGAGGATTAGGAGAAAATATGATGTTCGTAGAATGATGAAAGAAATACCTCTTGAAATAAGAGCTTTTGATCTATTATATCTTAATGGGAAAGTTCTCGTAGATATTCCTTATAAAGAGAGATGGAGTCTTTTAGAGGAAATAATTGATGAAAAGTACTTAGCGAAAAGAATAGTTACAGGGGATCCTAATGAAGCTAAAAAGTTTCTCGAAGAATCAGAGAAAGAGGGTCATGAAGGACTTATGGCAAAGAAATTGGACAGCCCGTATACGCCAGGAATACGTGGAAAATACTGGTTTAAAATAAAGCCTGCTCAGACAATAGACTGCGTTATTATAGCGGCTGAGTGGGGGCATGGCAGGAGAAGGGGCTGGCTAAGCGACTATCACTTGGCAGTGCTGGACGAGAAAACAGAAGAGTTTGTTATGGTTGGTAAAACATTCAAGGGGCTCACAGATGACGAGTTTGAGGAAATGACTAAGAGGTTGCTGGAACTCAAAGTAGGTGAGAAGGGTCATATAGTTTACGTTAAGCCTCAAATAGTAGTCGAGATAGCGTTCAATGAGATACAGAAAAGTCCTAAGTATAAGTCAGGGTTAGCTTTACGTTTTGCTAGAATAACTAGAATAAGATACGATAAGTCTCCTTACGATATAACTACGTTAAGTGAGCTGAAAAAACTCTATGAACAGCAATTTGAGAAAAAGTCTAGAATAGAGGAGTAGCATTTAAGCTATTTATTTGTCAGCGAAGCTTATTTTCTGTGAATAGTGATAAATTCCTAAAAGAGTTTTATAGCGAGTTTATGGAGCTCAACACGCAATATAATAATGCGGTCACTAAGGGAAGGTTCGATGAAGCCATTGATATCGGGTTAAAAACCATGGATCTCTTGCTTGATGTTGCGAAGAAAAGAGTTCTTGAAGCATTATCGAGTAGAACAGCTATTGAAATAGTTTCAGATATAATTAATTACTATGAGAAAGACTTAGCCTATGTGAAAGGTCTTAAAGAAGCAAGTAGGAAGATACCTGTCCTTTATGCATATAATGCCAAAGAGAAAGCTCTCGAAACTCTTGCGAGAGATATAAGGGAACTATTTAGCTTCGTTTTAGGTGCGTTAGTTGTATTAACTGAAATTGCGGGCCTTATCAACAAATAAGTTTACTCTCTTAAACTAGCGTAATCGAACTCCCAGTTCCACATTCTTGAAGCTAGCTTTCCGTCGTAAAGGAATTTATCTTTTATCTTCTCAGCTTCCTTTACTTTCTGCTGGTGTTTCTTGAGGAACTCTTTAATTCTTTCAGCTAACTCTTTCTTGCACTCACCGCAAAGCAGTTCGCCGTTTATGCACTTTTCGTATCTTTCGAGGAGGGCTTTGTCTGAAGGCTCGAAAAGTATTCTGAACCATTGATAAACGCAGCAAATATTCGGATTCCCGCCTTTTTCTCTTTGTTCTTTAATTGTGGGCTGTCCTCCGGTAAATGCGTTCATTATTTTCTTAGCGGCTACTTCAGGAGGATCCTTAAGAAATATAGCGGTCTCAGGCTTTGATGCAGACATTTTAGATTTAATACCTTCTAAACCAGGGATAAGTATTGACATAAGACTGGCGGTCTTGCAGTAACCTAGCTTGGGAGCAATGTCTCTCTGTATTCTGAAGTAAGGATCCTGATCTATACCATAGGGTATAAGACATCTCTTTTTCTCGAAGAGTGT
>Ga0190366_1000436_pt1 | contig 9933 bp, 12 predicted proteins | sample 487218910_MG_FD_169990 | JGI IMG/M metagenome (GOLD analysis project Ga0190366, IMG submission 169990) | Hydrothermal vent microbial mat bacterial communities from Southern Trench, Guaymas Basin, Mexico - 4872-18-9-10_MG | ecosystem: Environmental > Aquatic > Marine > Hydrothermal vents >...
TCGTAATAGAGGTAATACCATGGTTGAGGTACTCGTGGTGGGTGCAGGCATAGCCGGCTTGAGGCTGGGCAGTAACCTAGAGAGAAAAGCAGACGGAAGAGTCTTGGTAATAGAGGAAGACAAATACCTAGGGAAATGTTGCGCTGGTTTGGTTGGAAAAGAAATATATCACTCCAAATTGGAAGAAAACGGTGTTATAAACAAAATAAAAGGATCAATTGTAAGATCCCCAAGTGGAAGTGAGGTTGAAATTAGATCAAAAAAGGAAGTAGCTTATGTGATCTCCAGGGAAGAAGTACTCAAGAGTCTCTCTAGAGGGTTGGATTTATCCATGGGAGAGAGACTAATCGGTCTAGATTTGAGGAAAAAGGAGGCCATTACGTCCAAAGAGAGGAGGATTGAATTCGATGTCATAGTAGGAGCTAGTGGAGGGAAGTGTGCTGTCTCAAGGGCCTTAGGTGTGATGAAGAACGAAAAACCAATTCTCTATTGTTTGCAGTGTGAAGTCGAATCCATCTCATTGGACAAAGACTTGGTTGAGATATACCTAAATGAGAAAATATCTCCTGGATTTATCTCCTATTTGGTTCCAACTGGAGCAGAACGCGCCAGAATAGGAGTTTGCTCCAATAATCCCGTGAGTAAAAACAACTTAGAGAAGTTCCTCGATGAAGTAGTGAGGAAACACCATGGCTCCTTCCAGCTTAAGAGGATAGAGGGGGGATTCATAAGACTCAAAGGACCTGAAACTACAGAGGGTGTGAACTTCCTCCTAGTCGGAGAGGAAGGTGGTCAAGTAAAGCCTACTACCGGAGGGGGAATAAACTACTCCCTGATATGCTCAGACATAGCCTCCCAATTCATAGAGAGGTTTCTCGATGGTGGGAAGTTAATCGGATACCACTCCGCTTGGAAGAAAGTTCTAGGAAGAGAGATAAGATTTGGACTAATGGTGAGGAGAATGATGGACTTCTTAGGGAATAGAGAGTACGAACTAATAGTCAAAATCCTCTCGGAATTGAGTCCGAGTTTGGATGACTTTCGCTTCGACTCCCATCTTTACAGCACTATGAGAGCCATTTCCAATGGGAGAATCAGTGGTATCTTAAGGGGGTTCGCTTTTTGGCTGAGAGACCTATTGACAGGATAATTCGTCTTCTTAGGGGAAAGGTACCGTTGGAAGAGGTTCCCAGAAGATGGAAGAGAATAGGTGATGTCCTAATCCTAAGGGAGATGAACTTGCCTGAAGAAAAGAAACTAATGGTAGGGAAGGTCTTCTCTGAGGTATTAGGAGTAAATTGTGTTCTCGAGAGGGGAAAGACGTCAGGAAGAGAAAGGAATCCTAGGCACAGAGTCATAATAGGTAATCCAGAGACTGTTCACAGAGAGAATGGGTGTCTCTTCAAGTTAGACGTCTCGAAGCTGACCTTCTCCCCAGGTAATTTCTACGAGAGGTCCAGAATCCCCCTTTTGGTAAACAATGGAGAGAGAGTCCTAGACATGTTCGCTGGGGTTGGGCAGTTCTCCATTCCCATAGCTAAGCTTTCTTCTCCAAAGGAGGTTGTCTCAATAGAGATAAACCCATTGGCTTTCAATTATCTAAAGGAAAACATTAAGATGAACAAAGTAGAAGGAATAGTAAAGGCTTTCCTAGGTGATTCTTCCGAGATAGTCCCTTCTCTTCAAGGGAAGTTCCATAGAGTGATAATGGGCTATCTGAACCCAGAGAGGAAGTTCATAGATGCGATGTCAGAGAAGGTCTCTCTGGGAAGCGTTATACACTATCACTTCACAGCCCACAACAGGGAAATGCCTAGGAAAATAAGTGAAATACTGGAGGAATTCAGAGGAAGTGGGTTAAAAACTGAGGTGCAATACCTTAGGAGTGTGAAGACCTATTCCCCTGGGGTGAAGCATTACGCCCTAGACTTGGAGGTGGTGGGTTGGTCAAGATCAATGAGAGAGCAATAAGAAAGATGCTCAAACAGATGAAAATGGAAGAAATAGATGCAGATGAAGTCATAATAAAGACTGGGGATAAGGAATTGGTAATAAGGAATCCCAGGGTTTCCTCCTTTGAGGTAATGGGCCAAAGGGCATTCCAAATAATTGGGGACGTAGAGGAGAGAACCGGAATAAGCGAAGAAGACGTACAACTAGTTATGGAGCAAGCAGGAGTAGACAGAGAAAGAGCAGAAAAGACTTTAAGGGAATGTGGTGGAGACATTGCCTTGGCTATAGCTAAACTCAAGGGGATAGACTGATGAGCATCTGTTCTCCGAAGAGAGTGAAGAGACTCCTGATTAGAAAGGGACCAGTGGAGTATTCCCTTAATACTTACGAAGGATGTGAGCACTCCTGCCCGTTTTGTTTTTCCAGGAGAGAAGATGAAAAGATCTTCGGGAAAGTAAATGCCCATTTAATCCTCAGAAATGAATTAAAAGCTAGTAAAAGAGGGTTCATAACTTTGAATACCTCTTCGGATCCATACCAACCCTGCGAGGAGGAGTTGAAAATAACCAGAAGAGTACTAGAAGTAATGAGAGACTATAGATTCTCCTGTCACGTCATGACCAAATCCGACCTAGTGGTCAGGGATTTGGAAGTCCTGAGAGAAATTAGCGAGAGAGGATCCAATTGCTTCGTCTCTTTCTCTCTGATCTCCCTAGAAGATGGTTTGGAAGGATCTTCTCCGAGTCCGAAGAGGAGGATCAGAGCATTGGAGAAAGTCTCGTCTCATGGAATAAAAACTGGTGTATTGCTGATGCCAATTCTCCCATTCATAACAGATGATCCTGAGGAAATAGAGGAATTGCTGCACCTAGTAAAGGAGAAAGGGGGTTCTTATGCTATTCCAGGGATTCTAATACTCAGAGAGCCTGAAAAAAGGAGGTTCTTCTATTTCCTGTCTGAGGAGTATCCGGAACTAGTTGGAATTTACTCTGAAATGTACAGGGGGAGTTCTCCTTCAAGGAGATACCTATCCGAACTAGAGGAGAGGCTGAGGGAAACATTTAATAGAGTTGGGATTTCGGACAGGCTACCACTGGGTGTTCCCGTTGGAGGAAGCGCTTCCACTAGTCAAGAAGAAGGGAGGAGGATACAGGAAAGGAAAGGGTTTCAGCCTATCTGAAATAAGGGAAGCTGGAATCTCAGTGGAAGAAGCTGAGAGACTTGGCCTTAGGATAGACAGGAGAAGGAAAAGCAAGTTAGAGGTTAACGTCCTGACGATAAAGGAGGTGGTAAGCAATGAGGATAAGTCCCGAGTACAGAACGTGTCCTAAATGCGGGAAGGTCTCTTTCTTCGTCCTCAAGGGAAAGGAGGTGGAGTTCTCCTGTGACTGCGGATACAAAAGAGTCTATGAGATTCAGAGGTGAGATCAAGAGGGGATTCGGGAGAGCTTCTTTCTTCCTTTCCTTGGAGTACTACAAAAAAGCAATAAGGGAAAAAGTGGGCTTTGAGCCCTATCCTGGAACAATAAATGTTAAGGTCTCTCCTGGAGTAAAGGAAAAGGTTTTGAAATCCTCAAAACTTATAAAAGGTACTGGAAAGCTAGGTCCAATTAGAATAGCTCTCGGACACTCCATGGGGAGGAGATGCGCCGTCATAATACCCGAGAGAAGTGAGCACGGAGAGGAAATAATAGAGGTGATCTTCCCTGAGGAAGTAAAGGGGATTGGCTCCGAGATAGAGGTAGAGGTGATTCCTTGGGAAGAGATTGGATCAGGGACTTGAGGAATGGGAGACCTGTTCTACTCTTAGATTCCGAGGACAGAGAGGGAGAGACAGACATAGTGGTTCATGCTCCCCAGGTAACTCCTTGGCACATCAGGTTCATGAGGAAATTCGGAGGAGGACTGATTTGCATAGCTCTTCATCCCTCCCTGGCTGAAGAATTGGGAATTCCCTTTTTAACTGAGATCTTCAAGAGCGTTGCTAGGGAATACGAGGTGCTTAACCACTTGACTCCATATGACATACCATACGACGAAAAGTCCTCTTTTTCCATTTCGATAAACTTCAGGGGGACATTCACTGGAATAAGCGATAGGGATAGAGCCATGACCATAAGGGAATTTGGGAAGCTCTGCGAGAAAATTTCCCTTGGTTTAGAAGGAAAAGAGAGCTTCGGTAGGAACTTCAGATCACCTGGGCACGTGCCTATACTCAGGGGAGCAGAGTCCCTTCTGGATGAGAGGAGAGGACACACAGAGCTCTCGATAGCCATGGCAGAGATGTCCAAATTGAGTCCAGTGACTGCAATATGCGAGATGCTCGAGCCAGATGGCGATGGTTCCCTTTCCCCAAGAGAGGCTGAGAAATTCTCCGAGAAGATGGGATTGAAGTTCCTCAGAGGGGAAGAAGTAGTAGAAGAGTGGTTCAAAAGGGGGAGAAGAATTGAAGAAGAAGAAAGTGGGGCTAGTTGACACGACTTTCTCCAGATATGATATGGCGAAGTGTGCCATGGAGGAATTCTCCAAGCTCGGCGGAGTGGAAATACTGAGGAGGACCGTCCCAGGGATAAAGGACTTGGCAGTCGAGTGCAAGAAGCTAATAGAGGAAGAAGGATGTGATTTAGTAATGGCATTTGGAATGCCAGGTTCTTCAGAAATAGACAAAGTCTGCGCCCATGAGGCTTCCCTCGGAATAATGATGGTGAGGTTAATGACTAACAAGCACGTGATAGAGGTGTTCGTCCACGAAGAAGAGGCTAGAAGCGAAAAGGAGTTAGCTGAATTAGCAGATAGAAGAGCAAGGGAGCATGCTCTCAATGCATATCTCCTCCTGTTTGAGCCTGAGAAACTCACTAAGCTGGCGGGAAAAGGTCTAAGACAAGGGAAGGAAGACGTTGGCCCTTTACTAGAGGAATTGTGATCCCTTTTCATTGCTACGATGGTGATTGCTTCAGTTCTAAGTTCTGAGAGAGTTCTCTTTTCCTTTTAGAACTTCGAATTGATTTCTCTATTCTCTCTAGAAATGAGGTGGTCCACTCAAACTGATCTGATTTATTATAGTAACTCTTTATTTGGGCAAGTAGATTTCCTCAGAACTTTATTTAGGTCGAATAAGGTAGCGAACTTTCGTTTTGAATAGATTTAAAACTAAAAATTTCGTAAATATTTCGTTATCTAGATTTGATGGTCAGACAAACGCTCTCTACTGAGACTTTCAGTATGGTTCCGTGTATAGTCTAGCCTAACGCGTTGAAACAGTTAAAGAAAAAGGCCTCAGGCCGAGGTGAAGGGACGAAGGTTGAGATGTTCAACGATAGAATTTCCGTCAAATTCCATTGCAATCCTGAGTACATCTCTAAAATCAAGAGTATAAGCGGATACAGATGGCATCCGAGGTTGCCTGTTGTTTTAAGCCAGAAAGAAGTCTCAAAGCTCCTTTCATCCACGAACAACGTTAAACACAAGCTTATCCTGATGTTCATGTATTCCTCAGGCTTAAGAGTTGGTGGGGTTGTGAAATTGGGGGGTTAAAGATGTCGAAAGGAGGTTAATTAATAAGAGAAAGGAAACAAGGACCGTTGCGCAATCCTTTCCGACGCATTAAAGACGTTCGCAGAATGCATTGAGGAATGCAAGCTAGAAAAATGGCTGTTCCCTGGGCAAAGGAGGAAAGACACATCACTACGAGAACTGTACAGAAAATCTTTGAAAAGATGTGCAAAAAAGCGGGAATAAAGAAGGGTGCCACGGTACACTCCTTAAGACGTAGCTTCGCAACTCCCATCTCCTTGAAAATAGAGTCGATATAAGATATATCCAAGAGCTACTGGGATATAAAAGCTCAAAACAACAGAGATATATACACACATTGCAATGAAAGACTTGAGAAGGAAAGGCCTATCAGATTCGATGGCCAAGTAGAGAAAAGAAGGTGGGAAGGTTCATATATACGCCCCAAACTCCAGAAATAACATGAAGTTCGTATATCGTTCCGGATCAGAACAGAATGTGAATTTCGTATATTCGGAGTTAGGCGACGTCTTGATCGTGCTTTATGAGTGAGGATATATGGGTGTAGAAAATGAGATTAAAAAGTATTACAATTGAAAATATAAGAAGCTTTAGAGAAAGAACTACTATCGAGTTTGATAAAAGTTTCAATATTTTGATAGGACCTAATGCTGGAGGTAAAAGTAACTTACTTGATATTATAACAATAGCTATTAGACATTATTTTGTGAAAGTGTTCACTGTTACTGAACGAAGCGATCAAACAGGATTTTTTAGAATTATTGAACAGCCTCAGCTCTTTCATCCAGTACAAGATCATTTAGAGAAATTCATTGGCAATGAGAACAATACTTCGTCAATAGAAATCGTTTTTGAAGTAACTAAAGAAGATCTTGAGAACATAAATGAGATAAAACGCAAGAAAGAAATTTTCAAAAGAAATTTGGGAAAATACAGAAATGGAGATGATTTTATTAGAATCATAGAATCAGTCTGCCAAAATTTAGAAAATAGCGATTTAAGAGAAGGAATGAAGTTAAGGTATACCATACAAAATTACCAACCTCCCAATCCAGCTGGAAATAATGAAAGGGCTTATTTAAGTTACCTAAATAACCTTGAACTTTTCTTGATTCTTTCCGGAGAAGAAATAGATTTAAAACCAATTTATCTTTATTTTTCTCCATATAGGGCAATGAATGTAAGCAATTTACAGGCCAATCTTTCCGCCAGAAATTTTTATCAGTTATATCAGAATTATGCAACGTCCACTTCGAGGTCTACGTCCTCAGCAATAGAATTAGCGTGTTTCTATTTCTCTCAAAAAAGAAGAAGATTAGAGATAAATGCAAAAGATTATGGCTACCATGGTCGATGGAAAAATGATGAAGAAGTTAAATTGGTTACTGATTATTTGAACAAGTTGGGCTATGACTGGGATGTAAATCTTGTAGATCCCAATAAAAATATCTATGAAATCACTCTAAAAAAGGATAGAAGAGAATTTTTGCTTACTCAAGCGAGTTCTGGCGAAAAAGAAATAATAAATTTCTTGCTAGGTATTTTTGCCCTCAATATCAGAAACGGATTAATTATTATCGATGAACCAGACCTACATCTACATCCGCAGTGGCAAAGGTTACTAATAGAGCTCTCCATAGAATTAAGTGACAAGACTGGCAATCAGTTTATTATAGCTACACATTCAGCTATTTTTATAGATGAAAGGACAATCTCTAATGTAATAAGAATATACAAAGATAATACAGGAACGAGCAAAAGCATAAAAATAAGGGAGGAATATTTACCTCAAGTAAAGGATATACTTCATATAGTGAACAGCTATAATAATAAAAAACTATTTTTTGCTGATAAAGTCGTATTAGTAGAAGGTATTATGGATAGGCTAATTTTTAAAAAATTGATAAGCTTTTACCTATCTGAAAGCGATAAAGCTCAAATTGTGGAAGTGCTAGATGTTGGTGGGAAACATAATTTTGATAAATATAAGCAACTTCTGAAGGAAATAAAGTGTGAACATTACATAATTGCTGATCTCGACTATGTTAAAGACCTAGCAGAGAGGGATGGAAACAATCAAGTAAAAGCATTATTCAATACTGATTACTCATCCATTGACAAAACAATAAAAGATAAAAAATCTCTTGATGGAAAAAGATTATCAGAAGTACTTGAAGAGGCAATAAGGATGAACAAAATTACTGAAGAACTAAAAAGCGTTTGGAACTACATAAAGTCCAGACATTTAAAATTAAAAGATGGATTAGCAGAGGAAGAGATTGGCAAACTAAGAGAATATATAAAACAAAAGGAAGAAGAAAATATCTTCATATTATATCACGGAGACAAATTTGAGTACAGTGAAATAGAAGATTTTTTGCCAGATGAGTACAAGAACTTGGATGGTGTAATTGAGCTTATTAAGCCTGATAATTTCAAAAAATGGCTTGAAAAGAATGCTGCAGAAAAAAGAAGATTAAAAGAGATTGTATACAGAATCCTAGAAATCGATGAGGAGATAAAATGAGCTCGGTCAAAACACGCACCTTTAAGGTGCTGTTGCCTAACAATCGGGTATCTGGCTTCGCTACGCTTCGCCCAAATCCTGCTTCGCTCGACTTTAGATGCGCTCGGAACGTTAAGCGACATGCAGGAAAAACATAAATGGATTCCCAGTATCTAAATAAATGGTGGAAGTTATGAAAGCAAAAGAAGCGATTGAGGAATTCAAAAGGGAGATCAAAAAGCTGTATGGTAACAGATTGAAGCATATTATACTCTATGGCTCTTATGCGAGAGGTAGCGCTACAGAAGACTCTGACATAGATTTACTCATCGTTCTTGAAGGCGAAGTGAAACCGGGGGAAGAAATTGACAGAATGATAGGGATAGTAACGGAAATAAATTGAGATACAACGTGTTAATATCGGTTTATCCTATTTCAGAGGAGGGTTATAAAAAAGTAAATAGTCCACTACTCATAAACGTGCGAAGGGAAGGTATCCCAGCATGAGGGAGATAAAATCTCTGGTAGAGAAAGCAAAGAAGTACCTAAGGAGTGCTGAAATACTCCTCAGGGAAGGTGATTATGAATCTTCTGTTTCAAGAACCTACTATGCGATGTTTTACTGTGCACAAGCGATGTTGCTCACGAAAAATCTATCATTTTCCTCTCATAAAGGTGTAATTTCTGCTTTTGGAGAACATTTTATAAAAACAGGTGTCTTCCCGAAAGAGATGGGGAGAAGTTAAATAGAGCATTTGAGAAAAGACAATTAGGAGATTACGAATACACTTTTGTGATATCCAAGAGGGAAGCTGAAGAAATGCTTGAGAGTGGAAAGAAATTCGTAGATGAGATAGTTCAACATCTGAAGGAAAAAAGATATTATGATTGCACGTCGCCTAACAGGCAGGTATGAGCGCTTTGCCCACCCAAATGCCTTCGACAACTTCTTTTATCAGAACGTTAGGCGAAATTATAGGAGGGTGAGAAAAATGCTTATTAAAAATACTTGCCCGAAATGTGGATATACAAAAGTGTCTACAACCCATAGAGGGTTGTGGTGGAATTGTGATGAGCGTTGAAAACAAATGGGTGTGCAACGCATGTGGCGAGGAGATTGGCAATACACTATATATGCAAAGTGTGGTCATGAATTCAAGGGCAACTACATTTTCCCAAGAAGGTACTTCATATATTCTACCGGATGGAACCAAATGTAGAGAATGGGGGGCCATTGCTCAGGGAAATGCCCGTAATAGTATCTATGACAAAACCAAGAAAGTTTTTAATAATAAGTTATCGAACCAGTAAATTATGGCGGTAAACATGAATAAAAAAATCTTAATTACAATTGGGATTTTGGGAATATTCCTCTCCTCTGCTTTCCTTTTCACTTTAAAATTTCAAGAAAGGGTCATTCCCTTTGACACTGTTTCAAAGGGAAAGAGATTGGGTTACTTAAATAACGAAACAATGCAACCCATGTATACTATATTAACAAACAAGAATGAATTAGACGGCTTTTTGGACAAATTCGGTCCGCACGCTAGAGAAATTATCAGCTTTTCAGAGAATGACTTTAAAGAGTATATTTTAATCTGTGCATACTTTGGGTATGCTCCAAGTACAGGATATGAAATAGAGATAAAGAAAATAGTTAAAAAAGATGGGGCAGTGGAGGTCATTATTCAATCTAGAGTACCTAAACATGGGGAGACTCAATTAACTAATCCCTATCATATAGTAAGAGTTAAGAGGAATTATTTTGAACCAAGAAAACACATCTTTGTATTCAAAGATACTAACGGTAAAGAATTGAATCGTATTAAAATAGAATTTAAAGAAGGAATAATTTCGGCAGAAGAGGTAATTTCTTCAAATGGAACTATAAAGTACATTTCTTTGGAAGACGGCTTTTACGGAATTATAACTAACAAAGG
>Ga0190366_1000438_pt1 | contig 9927 bp, 10 predicted proteins | sample 487218910_MG_FD_169990 | JGI IMG/M metagenome (GOLD analysis project Ga0190366, IMG submission 169990) | Hydrothermal vent microbial mat bacterial communities from Southern Trench, Guaymas Basin, Mexico - 4872-18-9-10_MG | ecosystem: Environmental > Aquatic > Marine > Hydrothermal vents >...
CTATTGCCTACTTAATGGCCACACTAAATAGCATGGGATTCCACATACCTCCATGGGCTTTAGCATATCATCATAAAGTAGATGATGTATTGAATAATAGATCGGCCGTACTTGATGCCTACAATGTAGGCTACAACGTCACTATAGCAGCAAGTAGGTTTAAAGATATTGATAGATGGTATAGGGCCGATATAGATATTGACAACATTATTGAAGAAGCCAAAAATAGATCTAATGAATTAAGGATTTATCAAAAACCATTTAGGGACTCCATAATGTATAGTAAAAGTGAGGAAAAGAATTAGATTATTACATGAAACATATTATTTAGAGTATAATCGAATTAATGTTTGTTTTAATTGATCTAATTCTGTAGGACCTAATACCAATGGTTCTTGCCCCTTATATAATCCTAAAGATGGTACATCATAAGTTTTGTATAAGTTTTCATAGTCTTGGTCTATATCAGGTACTTTTGGTGAGAATAGATAATATATGCTACCGTCCTTATATAGGAATACATTGAGTGGATCCATAACATATAACGTTTCATTTACCTTGTGCTTAATAATTGATGTATATGTCCTGTTATCCTTTTCCAAGATATAGGTAATTCTAATGTATGGTTCTTCCATTTTATTAATTGACAAGACATATTTTTTACCAAGATATATAGGGATAAAATAGTCAAAATAACAGACTTTCCCTGTTTTAAGATTATATGTCATGTAAGGACTTACAATAAGAATATCTTTATTAACAAGATCCTCAGCACCATAAACATTCTCAATAACATGGGCCTTAAAGACAATAACATTTACTAAGTAGGGTGTATACCCATACTGTTTTAGAGGTTCTGGAACGTCTAAGGCTAACTGATAGATATCAATTACTTCTATAACTACCCACATAGTCTCTTGAGATTGTTTCTTTAGAAATTCTTCAAACTTTATTTTACCTGATAAGAAATCGCCGACATAATATGTAAAATCCACTATAACACTACTATTACATGGTGAGACTTCATACTTTGTTTTCTCAATATTTCTAATATACTGGCTTGAGATATAGATAAGGACTATAATCAGTGAAATTACAATAATTATTAATAATATAATGGATAATTTGCCCCTATTATTTAAGGGCATAAAATATGCCCCCTACATAATTATATTATTGTCCCTAAACTATATTAATCGTTGCTAAATATTAACTGAAATCCTTGATTAAATAATTTATATAATCATTCTTGGATCTATTAGCATTATCTATGTATCTATTGAAGAACTTTCTTCCTAATTAATAACTAGTCTTATGAGGTATAAGCAGTTTTTCTAAATTATATGTAATTATTTATTAGGCTCATTTTTAGTACTACAATATCTATTAACTATTTCCTTTATGATCCTGCTCGCACTATATAGTTCTTCATCTATTCTTTCCTTCATTCTCTCGATACGGACTTTGGCTAAACCCCTCTCCTTTAATTTAGTAATTAATTCCTTCTCATCCGCCCATTGATCAGGGCCTAGGAATATTATGTCAGGCTTTAAATCAACAACTGGTTTTAGAAAATCTTTTGTATCTCCTAGTACAGCTTTATAGACGTATCTAAGGCTTTCAATGACTCTTAATCTCTGGTATTCGGGTATTATTGGATCTCTATTTTTGAATCTCCTAAAGCTCTGATCTCTTGCCACTATGACATATACCCTACCTCTTTTCCATGCCTCTCGAATAAACGCTATATGGCCGGGATGAATAATCTCAAATCCACCTGCAATAAGAACCTTAGGCCTAGCTAGTAATTCAGATAATGACTTCCATTTTATGTCCTCAAGGCCAAGATATCTTAATCCATCAATAAGGCCTTCGGCGTAGGCTATGCATGCTAATGCTGTAAATGGATCTTTCTTTTCATGAAGATAATACTTTGCATCCTCCATATACAATTTAACAGCTTCAATAAGATCAGGATATTTTTTATCAATGCCTCTCTCATGCAATTGATCCACTACATACTCTACATTAGCTATATAAGCCTCAATCCTCTCCTCTAGATCGTTCATTCCCACTACCCTATAATCTATGTATCAAATGTATTGGGAATTTAAATAAGTCGACTAATACATTGATATCAGAATATTTTATGATCCAATATACTTATTTCCTTATAGCATATATATTCTATTATAGACAATGGTGCTTTAAAAATGGTTAAATCATTTAGATTTAAATCAAGACTAATAATAGCGCTTGATCCTCCGCCGGGAGTAGGTGATAGTTTAGGATGGGCTCTTAGAATAGTTAGTGAGACAAAAGATCTTGTTGCTGGATATGAACTAGGTTTACCAATGATTATTAGAAGTGGTGGTTTAAATAATTTAGCAAGATTGCTTGATAGCATGGGTGATGAGAAGCTTAAAATAGCAGATATAAAACTTGCAGATATAAATGATATGATGATACTTTCTATTGAGCCATTGATAGATATAGGATTTAATGCATTTACTGCCCATACCTTTATTGGATATGACGGTGGATTACGTGATCTTGGAGAATATCTTTCTCGTAAAAATACATTCCTAATATCCATTGTTTCTATGAGCCATAGAGGAGGAGTAGAATTATTTGATAAGCTCATGGATAGACTAGTAGATATAGCCATTAGATCTGGTTCATGGGGATTAGTAGCTCCAGCTACTAGACCAGGGATTCTCAGACAATTACGTAGATTATTAGAAGAGAGAGGATGGAGACATATAAAGATCATTGCTCCAGGTATAGGAGCACAAGGAGGTTTACCGGGTGAGGCACTAAGAAATGGAGCTGATTTTGAAGTTGTAGGTAGGCTTATAACAAGAGATAGTTTTCCAAGAAGAAAGGCCTCAGAGATCGTCTCTATTCATGAGAATATTTTAAAGACTATTGAAAGTTGGAGGTAGACCCATTATGGTTATTTTGAGTAAAGAAGAGCTTGAGAGATATGATAGGCAATTAAGAGTCCTTGGCAAGGGTAAACAGTTATTATTGAAGAAGTCTCGTATACTAGTTGTTGGAGCAGGTGGCCTTGGTTCTGCTGTTCTATATTATCTTGTTGCTAGTGGTGTTGGAAGAATAATTGTGATCGATGAAGGTATTGTTGAACTTAGTAACTTAAATAGGCAAGTACTTTATACGACAAAGGATCTTGGTAAGTATAAAGTTGATGTACTTAAAAAGAAGCTTAGAGATCTGAATCCAAATGTTGAGATTATAGGGATTAACGAGAAGTTTACAAAAGACCTTGCAGATAAGATCATTCCTAACATAGATGTAGCTGTTGATGCACTTGATAATTGGGATTCCAGGTTTCTACTAAACGAATATTGTGTTAAATATCGTAAACCACTGGTTCATGCGGGTGTAGAAGAGAGTTATGGCCAGTTATTAACAATAATGCCTGGTAATGGTCCATGTCTGCAATGCGTATTTCCTAGAAAACCAAGAGTTAGAACACCAATACCCATTCTCGGTCCTTTGCCAGGTATTCTTGGGGCTATGGAGGCATTAGAAGTTATAAAGATCATAACTGGATATGGCAAGCCCTCATATGGCAAGTTAGTATTATTTGACGGCTACCATATGTCTTTCATGGAGGTAGAGGTAAAGAGAAATCCTAAATGCCCAGTATGTAGTATGTTAACCACCACTACCTACTCTGACTAGTTTTACTTCCGCATCTCTTGTTATGATATAACTAGGATCTTCTATTACTTTTCCATTTACAACAACAAGTATGTCATCTAAATCTAGATCTAGTTTAGAGACTATCTCTTGTACGGTCATATTATTTTTAGTCTCAATCTCTATTTCCTTATTATCTGGTAATATCCTTATTTTCACTATGATACACCAACTAACATTTCATGCTAACCTATTAATAATCATCTTTATATTTATTAAAGAATAAGAGCTAATTAAAAATACCATAGACACCATAAGTAGATATTGGGTAGAGTACCTATTGTCGATTATGATTGGAGGATTAATAGTTGAAATCAATGAAGTCATAGGTAGAATATGGACTATATTGGTTGCCCCACTCATGATTATTCTTGCATTATTTCTTGGTCAACCATATTCTCCAGACCTATTATCAACAGTATTCCCGGTTCTCCATATAATTGGGTTTTCACCTTTAATTGCTCTTGGCATCATTTTTTCATCTATACTATCAAAATATGATATGATATGGAGAACCATAGCCTATGGCTGGATCGCATCTGCCTATGTTATTGTAGGAGACTTTCTATCATTAATCATTAATCCAAACATAGGATTCGGGCTTTTATGTGGCACCATAGTATCCGATCTCGGCATGGTTATCTCTTTATACCTTATTTTCTCAGGGCTAATAATGTTTATTGATAACTATTACTCTGGAAAAATAGAGGCACATCTTATATCGTATCCCTTGATCATTGCTATATCTGTGTCTATATTTCTATATCTTATGCCTCTATTTCTATACATGATGGGTTATTACCCTATACCGGTAACAGCGCTGAAGCATAGATCAGATCTTGTAATGGATTTTATAGGATGGTTTATAACTTTTATATTGGCTTTTGAGCTATTTACACGGTTAAAAAGATCCATATTTCCTGAAATAGTATCTATATGCTTAATATCTATCGTTATAGCTACTGCATATTTCTACATTGATTTCATAGATGTATACTATCAAAGTTCATTCTTCGCATCATTACTTATTAATTCTCAGGCATTTATACTAGCATTGGTATCTATGTTAATAACTCTACATTTCATCCACAATGTTACAATATTTCTAAAGCCTATTTATAGATCCATTAAGCGAGAAAAGGGTGGAACTAAGAGTATTTTAATTGAGTATGGATTACTAGATCCGTATAGAACAAGGACCATGTTACTATTAGCAATAAATAGGTTATTGAGAGGAATAAGAGATGCTGATATTATGATCTATATAGCTTATATCGGTAGTCCTCACATAGATATTATGAGGAATCTAGCCTTATTTAATCGTCTTAAATTTATAACAGTATACATTCTTAGAGGAATAGGTTATCCACGATATGATTCAACATATAAGGCCTATATCACTACACTTGATCCAAATCTATTGAGGCTTGTTTATGAAAAGGTTGGTGGAAAGAGAACTATAATAGTTTTAGATAACATATCTCATTTCACGATTCTATATGGTATAGAGAAAGTATATACGATACTTAATGAGTTCATGAAGTTCATTAAGGAAAGAGATCTACTTATTATATTAATGAACCGTGAAATGCATGATAGAAAAGAACTAGCTTACGCTAGGAATTTAACAACAAGTATAGTAGGATTGCCATAATGCAAAGATAGAAAATATATGTTTCTAAAAATATTAGTTTATTGGATGATGAGGGCCAGGACACGAGAGCTTATATAATGCAATGAATGGACCCTGGTTGCTGACATTTATAGATATTGTCTTAAACTATAGATTCCAGCAGCGACAAGTGCTAATGTCTCTATTATTCCAAGAATCTCCTTCGCATTATTAGCTTTATACTTTATCGTATAAGCATCCTCTCTAATAACTCCTGGCAAGACCTCTGCTGCATCAGCAAATATGCTATCTCTAAATTCTATCTTAAGAACAACGGGCTTATTCACGGTAAAGGGCCTAACTTCCCCTCTTTTAAGCCTCTGAATAGCCGTAAAGACCCCTCTCCTCAGCTCTTCAATAACTTCATAAAAACTGTCATAGGAAGCTGCATATCTACTAATACCTTTCTTTAGGGGCACGAAGACAGTCCAAGGAGTATATAGTTTTACATCTTCCTCGAGATGCGAATCACCTGCTAGAAGAATTGAAGGTACACTATATTCTCCTGCTACAAGCGAATTCAGTAAGTATTCGCTAACCCTCATACCATTGATCCATATTCTATAAAATGTTCTCCCACTATAAGTATGATCTAGTATTGCGTGTTGAGTGCCTGCACTAGCATGATATCCTATGAATAATACTGCTTTAAATGAACCGTCTAATTCTGATACCATAGAATATGGTCTTGGAAATCCTTGTATTAATGTAGTGTTTCTAGGCAATTCAGTATAATCAATATTAGTCATCGAACCATGGCTATCGGCAATAACTACACGGTCAAATCCATTCTTAAGAAGCTCCTCAGCAACTATTTTCGCTATCTTAGTCACGATCTTAATACTTCTACCATATTGAGAGGATCTTGGAGAAAGCATAGATATTGAGGCAATGCCGGGTAATCCCTCATAATCGATACTTACATATGCCTTCAAAATACCACCATAACAATAATAGTATAGACACATCTATAAGTTTTGGCTAAGTGAACTTAGGCTGTTATCCTTTGTGATCCAATGTATCAGCCTTCTTCTAGATCGCCTTTATCCTTTACTTCATTATTGATCTTATTATAAATATTCCAAGCCTCCTCAAGATCCTCTCTTGTAATCTCATTATATGAGAATCTAGCTCTTTCATACAACGCACTGATCTTTTTGTAGAGCCTATACATTGACTCACCTATTAATTCTTTAATTCTCTCTCCATACTCCCTATGCGTTTCCCATGGATTCTTCCACGAATAATTTGAAAGAATATCAATAACATATGAAAAAATCCCAATTACACCCTCTCTTAATCCAATCTTTAATGTCTTCCCGAGATACGGCGTTTTTTCTTCTCCATACCTATCTCCCTCACCTTCAATACCTTCTCCACCAATTACCTTCTTGAGCCCGGATCTCCGGCTAAATTTCATATAATAAAATAATAAAACTAGATATGCCATTACAAGTACAAAAATAGTTAATGGCACATATACATAAACAGGCATAGCAACGATAATACTAGGGCCTTCTAAGGATATATTGCCATGTATTGTCTGATTGGTTTCAGTACTTAATTCATTAAATTCAAATGAATAGAAAAACCATGGATATATCATTGATAAGAAATTATTCTTACCAAGTAAACTATTTGATGTCTTTGAATCAATATATTTCTCTATTTCATCCAAGTCTAATTCCAATGGTCTATATAGATATTCTTTTTGGAACTTATAATAGGCATAATTCACCAATAAACAGCCCGCACCTATCATTTCCATAGATTCCTGGCTACAATAATAAATAAGCGTTCTATTTATACCCTCAAGAGACTGCATTAAGAGCCAACCATACCTTCTTACATCAAATCGGCAGATACCTTTGTCCATTGAAGCAACTGATCCATTGGATATATTACAGTATCTTAATTCCTTAACTCTATTGCTAATAATTAATATCCAATGCCATAAATTATTTTCAGTACCTGCTAAGATACGATATTCTCGAAAATCACCTTTCTCACTATAACATTGTAGTGTAAATAGTCTGTCAATACTTGATAGATAAATATTTGAATCAACCATTGTAAACCAATAACTGCTATTCTTATAAACATAGTTAATAATTATTGGCTTATAGCCTAATTCAACCCCAATCTCTGCACCAATATAAGCTAGTTCATAATCGTTCACACCATTATATAGGAAATCATATAGTACATTGGTCGAGTTCGAAGAACTATTCAGTAATGTAGACTCTAATAAGAGATACCGTGCTATTAGTAAAAGCTTTTCCTTATGATCTATATAACTTGGATCTATATCAGTAAATCTTGTAAAAGAACATTTTGGGTTAAGAACGTCTAGTCTAAGTAACTCATTCATAAGAGGTATCAAGATCTCTTCAACGAAATACTTGGTATCTATAATTTTCTGGAGAGATAATCTAAATATGATGAATATTATTGGTACACGACATGGCTTAATAAGTCTTAATTGGAACAAATAAGAAACATTCGTATTAGAACCATCATCAACAACTATTATTATTGATTTAAAGATCGTTGTTGAAGGCGGATTAACTACGATAAGGTATTTACGTATATGAAACTCATCATAAATAGATTCATTAATATATACAACATCATTTTCAGTAAAGCTAACGTTCAATTCTATGGATGAAGAAGTAAATCTATTAATAGTATATAAGAGGCTCTGGTTATATATGACACTAACATCGGATTCTCCGTAAAGACTTGAATAGACAAAATTGTATTCACCAATTATGAAGTTGGAAGGAGTAGATGTAGTAGACAATAGAGTTGCTCTTGGGACCATTAGCATTAATAGTATCATTAATGATATTATTCTATTCATTCTCTCTATCACACTCTTATTCTTTAGACAATACACTTGAATATATATAATCCCTAATCAATGCTATACCACTTAGGAAAATCACAATGCCAAGTAAAATAGCCATTAATGAACTCATATATGATAATATGTCTTTTGAATAATATAATCGATCAAGAGCATATAGTAGGAAATATAGTGATAAAATAATTAGTATTAATCCGATGAAGACAACCAGTGATCTTGGCATGAAGCCTCTACTCTTTCTACTTAACTCTTTAGCCAATCCAGATCACCTGTTGAACACCTAAGAGTATATACATTACAAACCATGCTACAAAACCAGATAAGATCAAGAACATAGGAATATTAATAGCCCGTAAACTAATATTCCTTGATAATATTTTCTCAAATAAGGTCCTAAAACCATGTATCATTGGAAGAGAAATAACTAGGTCGACTAAGAGAGTTAAAGGAAGATCAACTACAAGTAGGCCATGATACGGGTTTATCATACTCATTAACTTATATGCAAATGGATAATAGAAGATTAGGGGGATGCCAATGGCCAGTATTGAAGTAACTGTTTTAAGTGTAACTAATTCTATTCCTCCAACATAGCCTATTGAATTCCTAATATGAGCTACTTCGATCATATAACTTCTAATCCTATCCATATATTCTCTATCTTTTCTAGCACTGATTAAATTAAGGATCCCCATAACTTCATTAACTACGTGTTTCAAAAATCTCTGAAACATATAGATTAAGAGCATGGTAAATGGTATTGTTGTTATAAAGAGTATGGTAAAGGATGTTAGTAAAATCCATTTATATACGAAGTTGTATATGACATAGCATATCATAAATAGTATTAAGCCTGATAGTAAAAGTACCGAGAACGCTGCAGCAAATGATCGTCTATGAATAGGCTTACTAATATCTTCTTCAATTACCTGGATCGGAAGATTCTTTCTAAGTAGATCTCTTACATTAGTATAATACTGCATTCTCAATATTATAAATAAAAGTATGGCATGAATAAAGATCAAGAGTAAATTAATGATTAGTAAGGTATTGATAGCATATACTACCATAAAGAGTGAAAGTATTGTTAAGATTAAAAGAGCCTTTACAAGCCTTAGGAAACACATCATAAAAACTATAGATATAGTAATCGTCAATGCAATAAATGATGCAATGATATTATGAGAGATCCCCCAAATAAATATAAAGATATCAATACCAATGATAATGGATACGATTATGGAGAATGCATACCTCTTTATTGTTATTAAACGTAATCTATTATCCAAATCCATAATATCTCCTCATAAGCTCTAACTCTCTAATTATAGTAAAAACGGTATCTCTAGGTGAGGTGTAAACTACCTTGAACCCATAGCCTCTAACAAGCTCCATAATCCTATTAATAAGGTCCTTCCTTTCAACGCTATATATCCTGTGAAGGGTTAATGCTGGTTCTATTAGATCATCTCTTCTCTTTTTAAGTAATTCTAACTTAATAATCTCTTCTTCATATAGGAGCGTATGGGGAATTACGACCATTATGTCATGTCCTAGTTTCTTAAAAGTAAATAGTGTTGATAAGATATTTTCTGCAAACATGATATCGTCATTAAAATCTGTGAATATGATTATATTTGTCTTCTCTCTTCTAATCATT